>ONZT01000031.1_pt1 | contig 154119 bp, 145 predicted proteins | sample 1671571 | NCBI WGS metagenome assembly ONZT01 (sample SAMN06348170, study PRJEB24527) | human gut metagenome | biome: human gut; feature: ankylosing spondylitis patient; material: feces | host: Homo sapiens | place: China | collected 2015-10
CACCTGCGGTGACATCTTCCCCCGGCCGGGGGAAGTCGGCCCTCTCGGGGGAGCGAGCGCTCCCGCAAACCTTGCGGTTTGACCAAAAACTTTCCCGCAGCGCCGCGCTTTCGCAGAAAGCGGCGCTGCAAATGCCGTTTCCCTCCACGACCCCTCCCGTGAAAATGCGTTTGGAGCGCTCCGCAGAGCGCGACAAACGCGAAATTTAAAATAATTCTTCCGCTGAAGATGCGCAGAGCAACGCGGAGCGCATTCAAAATCGTCCTCTTTCCCTCTACAACGAAAATTGACTAAAAATTTTTTAGCTTTTCTGCAATATCTGCGGCAGGTCATTCGTATTCAGGGTATAAGAGCCCGGAAAGGGCTCCGCAGTTATCGTGCGGCGGGTGGTCCGGCTTCCCCCAGTCCCCCGCCCGCCGCACCATTACGGAGGACAGATACAATGATGGCAAAGCTTGAACGCTCCCCGCAGCAAGCCCGCATGGAGGCCGTGAGCCGCGATGCACTGGTGCAGGCGGCGCTGCAGGAGATCACCCAAAATTATCGTGAGGCCAGCCTTTCCAATGTGGCAAGGGCTTATGGTGTTTCGCTGGCGTATGTCAGCGAGTGCGTGCGCGCCCAGACCGGGCGCACCTACAAGGAGCTGCTGCAAAAGCACCGCATGGAGACCGCCGCGCGGCTGCTGCGCCGCAGCGATCTGAACATCCAGCAGATCATTGCGCAGGTGGGCTACGAGAACACCAGCTACTTCTACCGCCTGTTCCACGAGCGCTACGGCCTGAGCCCCCGGGAGTACCGGCTGGTGCGCACCGGCACCGCTCCTCGCCGCCCCACCGCATGAAGCCCGCTTTTGATTTGCTGCCCCCGACCGCCGTGCTGCCGCCCCGCGCACGGCGGTCTGTTTTTGCCGCAAAATGGAGAAAAATCTGGTACTTTATGGAATATTGTGTTATACTGAAATAAATGCACCCCGCGCGGCAGGGCGCGGGCAAGAGAGGATGAGTGGATATGTTTCGCGGAGCAGTAGGAGCGGATATGGCAAAGATCCTTGAAGTCTATGCCCGTGCGCGGGATTTCATGGCGAAAAACGGCAACCCCACCCAGTGGGGGGACAACTACCCCAGCCCGGAGCTGCTGGAAGAGGATATCGACACCAACCGGCTGTTCGTGTACATGATCAACGGCCGGATGCAGGCGGTGTTTGCCTTTATCCTTGGCGAGGACCCCACCTACAAGGTCATCGAGGACGGGCAGTGGCTCAACGACACCCTGCCCTACGGCACACTGCACCGGCTGGCTTCGGCGGGCGAGAGCAAGGGCGTGGGCAAAGCAGTGGTGGAGTGGTGTCTGGAGCACTGCGAGAGCCTGCGCGCCGACACCCACGCCGACAACAAGGTGATGCAGCATCTGCTGGAAAGCGAGGGCTTTACCCGCTGCGGCATCATCCATGTGGAGGACGGCACCCCGCGCATTGCCTACCAGCGGCTGTCCCTGACCCAGAGCCAGCTGGGGTGAGGACGAGCGGAAGGATCATTCATAATTTCGGACCCCCGGAGCATCTGCGGACGCTCCGGGGGTCTGTTTTCACGGGGGACTTTTTGTAGTCAAAACCGCAAAACTGTATTTTATAAAAATACAGTTTTGCGGGCGTTTTGAAAATTGTTCACAAAAATACCTTTTGGAGCTGGCAAAATGCCCGGAAACACTTTCTCTTTCTGGCCGTATATGCTATAATGACAACTGTTCTCGCACAAGAAACAGGAAGCTGTACGCACTTGGCGTACAGTATAAGAGGAGTGTTACGATATGAAAACCTTGAAAGCGGTTGCAGCAAAATACAACCAGACCAGCCTGATCCTGCGCATCCTGATCGGCCTGGCAGTCGGTTCGGTGCTGGCGCTTGTTGTGCCGGGCGCGGGTTGGGTAGGCGAGCTGGGCAGCCTGTTCGTCGGTGCACTGAAGGGCATTGCCCCGGTACTGGTGTTCGTCATTGTGGCAAGCGCTCTGGCACAGGGCTCGTCCAAGCTGGACCGCCGCTTTGGCACCGTGATCTGGCTGTACATGCTCACCACCTTTCTGGCAGCAGCCATTGCGGCCATCACCAGCTTTATGTTCCCGGTCACAGTCGTGCTGGCCGATGCAGCACAGTCTGACGTGATCCCGCAGGGCTTGGGCGAGGTGCTGAGCACCCTGCTGACCAACTTTGTGGCCAACCCCGTCAGCGCCCTGATGAACGGCAACTACATCGGCATCCTGTTCTGGGCCTGTATGTTCGGCATTGCCATGAAGAACATCGGCGCAGAGAGCACCAAGGTCTTTCTGGCAAACACCGCCGATGCCGTCTCCCAGATCGTGCGCTGGATCATCAATCTGGCACCCTTCGGCATCATGGGTCTGGTGTACACCAACGTTTCCGGCAACGGTCTGGCCATCTTTACCCAGTACGGCAAGCTGCTGGCGCTGCTGGTGGGCACTATGCTGTTCATGGCGCTGATCGTTTCCCCCTTTATTATGTTCGTTTACCTGTGTTGCAACCCGTACCCGCTGGTATTCCGCTGCCTGAAGGAGTCCGGCCTGACCGCTTTCTTCACCCGCAGCTCTGCCGCCAACATCCCTGTGAATATGTCCCTGTGTGAAAAGCTGGGTCTGGACAAGGATATGTACTCCGTGTCCATCCCGCTGGGCGCTACCATCAACATGGACGGTGCCGCCATCACCATTACCATCATGACGCTGGCAGCGGCCAATACGCTGGGCATTCAGGTGTCTTTGCCCGCCGCCATCGTGCTGAGCGCCATGAGCGCTCTGGGTGCCTGCGGCGCTTCCGGCGTGGCTGGCGGCTCCCTGCTGCTGATCCCCATGGCCTGCTCGCTGTTTGGCATCTCCAACGACATCGCCATGCAGATGGTGGGCGTGGGCTTCATCATTGGCGTGGTGCAGGACTCGGTGGAAACTGCGCTGAACTCTGCCGGTGACGTGGAATTTGCCGCCACCGCCGAGTATCACCAGTGGCTCAAGGAGGGCAAGCCCCTGCCGGCTTTCCTGAAGGGCTGATGACCCGACATAAACAAAGCAGCCGCCGCACGAGAAAGTGCGGCGGCTGCTTTTTGTTGTAATGTAATTTACCCAAACAGCACCACGGCGTAGCTTACGCCTTTGTCTACCACGTAGGCAACGCCAAGTTTGGTCTTGCCCTTTGCGGCTTTGGTCATGGCTTCGGGATAAATGCCGTCCTTCGGCAGAACAAAGGTAATGTCCGAAGTGATGTTGAAGTTCTGGCTGTTGGGGTCCGGCTGGATGGCAAAGCCCGGCGTAAAGTCATCTACGCCCATACCGCCGCCGATGCCCTTGCCAATGCCCATGCAGTCAAAGGCAGTGGCGTAGCGCGGATTCTCCATCTGGAGCAGCGCTTTTGCATCATTGCCGATATTGTTCTCCCGGGAAAGCTCCGTCTTTTCTGCATTGACCTTGCAGGACACTGCGCTTTGGGCGACCCAGTAGGCAATATAGTAAGCTTTTTCGCTCAGTTCCTTATCGTAGGTCACGCCGAATTTGGTGCACAGCGCCTTTACGCTTTCGCTTTCGGCGTTCGAGCGCTTAGGGCCCATGGGTGCGCCTACGCTGGCATCGCAGGCGGTGAACACGGTCAGCGCCATCAGGCCGACCAGCAGACAGGCCAGTAATTTCTTCCAGTTTTTCATAGAACGATGCTCCTTTCTGTTCCGGGGTCGTTACAGGTCTGCGTCCGCACGGACGCAGTTCTTTTTGCTTTCTTCTGCATCCATGATACCTTTTTTTAGCAGGAAATGCAATCGTTTTGGCGCAAAAAAACAGGCTGCCGTGCAAAAAACACGGCAGCCTGCGGAAAAGGCTTTATTTTGCGTACTCCACAGCGCGGCTCTCGCGGATGACGTTGACCTTGATCTGGCCGGGGTAATCCAGCGTATCCTCGATCTTTTTGGCGATGGCGCGTGCCAGCAGAATGACCTGATCGTCGCTGATGACGTCGGGCTTGACCAGAATGCGCACCTCGCGGCCTGCCTGTACGGCAAAGGCCTGCTCCACGCCCTCGAAGCCGGAGGAGATCTCCTCCAGATTTTCAAGGCGCTTGACGTAGCTTTCCACGTTCTCGCGGCGGGCACCCGGGCGGGCGGCGCTGATGGCGTCGGCAGCCTGAATGATGAAGGCCAGCGGGGTCTTGGGCTCCACGTCGCCGTGGTGTGCCTCAATAGCGTGGATGATCTGGGTGTTCTCCTTGTACTTGCGGCAGATGTCCACGCCGATCTGGACGTGGCTGCCCTCGATCTCGTGATCCAGTGCCTTGCCGATATCATGCAGCAGACCAGCGCGGCGTGCCATGGTGACGTTCACGCCCATTTCGCCTGCCAGCAGACCGGCCACCCAAGCCACTTCCATGCTGTGGGTCAGGGCGTTCTGGCCAAAGCTGGTGCGGTACTTCAGCCGGCCGATCAGCTTGATCAGGTCGGGGTGCAGGCCGTGGATGCCCAGCTCCATCACCGCACGCTCGCCCTCGCGCTTCATCTGCAGTTCCAGATCGTGGCGGCACTTTTCTACCGTCTCCTCGATGCGGGCGGGGTGGATACGGCCATCGCCGATCAGGCGCTCCAGCGTCATGCGGGCCACCTCGCGGCGGGTCTGGTCGAAGGAGGACAGGGTAATGGCCTCCGGGGTATCATCAATGATAAGGTCAACGCCGGTGGCCGTCTCAAGGGCGCGGATATTGCGGCCCTCACGGCCGATGATGCGGCCCTTCATCTCGTCGCTGGGCAGCGGGACGACGCTGACGGTGGTCTCGCTGCAGTGGTCAGCAGCACAGCGGCTGATGGCCTGGCCGATGAGGTTGCGGGCGATGCCGTCGCAGTTCTCCTTCAGATCGGTCTCGTAGGCGGCCACGCGGATGGCCTTCTCGTGGGTCAGCTCCTCGTCCACCTTGTGCAGCAGCACTTCGCGGGCGTCCTCCTGGCTCAGGCCGGCCAGCGTTTCCAGACGCTCCATCTCCTTGGCGCGCAGGGCATCGACCTCGGCCAGATGGGCCTCGGCCTCCTCGTGCTTCTTTTTCAGCTCTTCCTCGCGCTTTTCCAGAGCCTCGGTCTTGCGGTCGAGGGCAGTTTCCTTCTGGTCGATGCGGTTCTCCTGGCGGCTGATCTCCGCACGGCGCTGCTTGATCTCTTTATCGGCCTCTGCCTTCTGGGCATCGACCTCGGCTTTCAGGCGGAAAGCCTCATCCTTTGCCTCCAGAATGGCTTCCTTGCGCTTCTGGTCGGCGGTCTTGATCGCTTCGTTCACCAGCCGGGTCGCCTCGGCCTCGGCGCTGCCGATCTGGGCCTCCGCGGTCTTTTTACGGTTGTTGTAACCAATAAAATAGCCCGCAGCTGCGGCAGCGACAGCAACGATCAATGCCACGATCACTCCGATCACGGTCATTGTTCTTCACTCTCCTTAACAGTCAAATTTTGCTTTAACAGGCAGGAGACGCTGTGCGGCCGAACGCGGGCCAGACATCAATCAAATTTTCAACGCAAAAGAGGCCAACAAGAACAGACGCAGAGAAAAATCTTTCTGTGCGGTAGGTCTGGTGCAGCTTTTCGATTTACAAGATGTGCTTATAAAAACGGGCAGATGAAGCCCCATTGAAATATCTGGTCGCGGAATGTTCCGCCTGCAGCGTCTTAGATTCCATACTACTTCTTATATTACGAAACATTTTGCACAATGTCAAGGAGAAGTAAGGCCGAAAGCGGAAATTATTTTTTTATTTACTCGAGATACATCCGGCGCAGGCGCATCAGGCGGGCCGGAGTGAGGCCGTATTCGGCTTCCAGATAGGCGTCGGCACTGCCATAGCGTTCCCGGATGATGCTCAGCACGAAGGGAGCAGACTCCGGGTGGACGCCGAACACGCCGAGGTAGAAATCCTTCCGGGCGGGGTCAGCGGCGATCTCCTCAGCGTGCTCGGCCCAGACGGCTTCCAGCTCCGGCCTGCGCCAGATGTTCGTCTTCTCAAAATCTTCGGCGATGGTCTTGTCCGACGCGCCCAGCGCCAGCAGGATGAGGATGGCGGCCACGCCGGTGCGGTCCTTGCCCGCCGAGCAGTGGAAGAGCACCGGCGTCTCACCGGCTTCCAGCGCACGGAACAGCTCCTTGTACGCCTTGTTGCCGAAGAGCATCCGCTCGTACATGGCGTCCGCCATCCGACGGCCCTCGTCGGGCATTCCCTTCAGCAGGTTCTCCCGGTCTTCGGGCGAAAAGTCCACCTCTTTGCCGTTCTCGAGGCAGAGGCCGCAGATGCGCACCAGCCGCGCGCCGTCCGGCACGTAGTCGGGCGTCTCGGCAGCTTCGGCCTCGCTGCGCAGATCGAGGATGAGGCGCAGGCCCAGACTATCCAGCAGCTTCCGGTCAGCCTCGCTGGTGAGTTTCCACGTCGGGATGCCGCGATAGATCTGGCCCCACTTGATGTGCTTGCCCTCATCGGCCTCGTAGCCGCCCAGCTCGCGGAAGTTGTGTCCACCCTCAAAGGGCAGCTGAGTGCCGGGGGCAGGATGTACCACGGCGGGCTTTGCCGCCGCGCTGGACAGGACGGGCAGGTTATAGAAAGGCTTCGCCGACCGTCCGCGCCGGGGCGGCAGGCTGGCCGCACCGCCCAGCACCTCCATCAGGTAGCTGCGCAGCAGGTCGATATAAGCCGAAGCATGGTCGCGCCGCTGCAAAAGTGAGACGCAGAGGGGCGGCAGGTCTTCCAGCAGAACATCCCGCACCCGGTCCAGCTCCCGCCGCGCGCCCGGCTCGTACCGGGTCAGGCAGGTGCAGAGCTGCTCCTGCACGAGGTAGTACGCCTGATAAAAGCTGGGGCCTATCTCAGCGTTGGGCGCAAAGCCCTCCCGGGCGCAGGCCTCCCACAGCGGGGCGAACAGGTCCTGCCGCAGGCTGGGCAGAAGGACCCTCTGGTTCCGCAGCTCGGCCAGCGGTACGCTCTCCTTTTCCCAGAAGGGGTGGCCCCGCGGCACCAGCAGGCAGGCCGGGTCGGCCCGCAGGGTGGTGCGGGCCAGCACCGGTGCGGCACAGCCCAGGTCCATCACAAGGCCCGCATCCAGCTCGCCCTGCTCCACGCCCTCGGCCACGGCGTCGTTGTCCAGCAGGCGGAAGCGCATCTCGATATGGGGGTACTGCTGGCGGAACTTGTCCAGCTGGGTCTCGAGGCCGGGCAGATAGTCCGGCACCAGCGAGACGCTGATGCCGATGCGCACCGGCTGGGCCGACTGTATCTCGGCGTGGAGCGCCGCCTGCATCTGCTGGAACTGCTCCACCACCGGCGCGGCATGGCGCTGCAGGCTCACGCCCCGGTCGGTGAGGCTGAGCCTGTGGTGGGCGCTGAGGAAGAGCGGCCCGCACAGTTCAGCCTCGAGGGCCGAGATGCTCTGACGCAGGGCCTGTCGGGATAAAAACAGGCGCTGGGCCGCGCGGGTATAGTTCATCTCCTCGCAGAGGACCAGAAAATAATGCAGCTGGCGGATGTCCATCGTTTCCTCCTGAATCTTAGAGTGGTATGGGTAAAGAATACCGCCTTTTGGCCGGATTGTAAAGCCGCTGGAAACAAAATCCCGCTTTTCCTCTACTATTGACGCCGGGCTTTCCCGCGTGTAAGATAAAGGAAAGGAGGCTCTCCCCATGAAACACGATACTCCGGCGCAGGAGGCCAAAAGCCTCGGGACGCTGTTTTTCACCTTTTTCAAAATCGGTCTGTTCACCTTCGGCGGCGGCTACGCCATGATCGCCCTGCTGGAAGAAGAGTTCATCCAGCGCCGCAAATGGCTGGACAAAGACGAATTCCTCGACATGACCGCCATCGCGGAATCCACCCCCGGGCCGGTGGCCATCAACAGTGCCACCTACCTCGGCTACAAGTTGGCCAAAGTTCCCGGCGCGGCCACGGCCACGGTAGCTGTCTGCCTGCCGTCCTTCCTCATCATCTACGCCATCTCGCTGTTTTTCGAGCAGTTCACTCAGCTCACCGTCATTGCCAGCGCCTTCAAGGGCATTCAGGTCTGCGTCATCTACCTCATCTTCTCGGCAGGCGTGCGGATGCTCAAAGCGCTGGACAAGTCGCCCTTTGCCACCGGCGTTCTCGCCGCCGTCATGCTGGTGATGGTGGGCCTCTCGCTGGCCGGTGTCAGCGTCTCGTCCATCCTGCTCATCCTTCTCAGCGGTGCGGCAGGCGTGGCTGCATGGCTCATCGGCCGCAGAAAGGAAGGGAAGTAAGATGTTTCTGAAATTATTCCTCACTTTTCTGGAGATCGGTGCCGTCTCCTTCGGCGGCGGCTACGGCATGATCTCCCTCATCCGGGAGAAAGTCCTGCTCAACGGCTGGCTCTCTGAGGCCGAGTTTTTGAGCTTCATCGCGGTGTCGGAGTCCACACCCGGCCCGCTGGCCGTCAACATGGCCACCTTCATCGGCGCGTCGCAGGGCGGGGTGCCGGGGGCGCTCTGCGCCACACTGGGCGTCGTTCTTCCGTCCTTTTTCATCATCCTGCTCATCGCGGCCCTCATCCACGACCTGCTCAAGTACGCCGGAGTCGAAGCTTTCCTCTCCGGCGTCCGGCCCTGCGTCGTGGCCCTCATCCTCTCCACAGCCCTCACCATGGGGCTGAGCACTCTGCTGGGCATCTCCACCGCCGCTGAAGCGCCCTCGCCCGCATGGCGGGGCATTGGCATCCTTGCAATTCTGGCCGGGGTGCGGCTCATCTGGCAGAAAGCCAGAGGCAAAGCCCCTTCGCCCATCGGGATGATCCTGCTCTCGGCGGTGCTGGGCGCAGTTTTATACCAATAAAAAAGAACGGCATCTGAGCTTTTCTCCGATGCCGTTCTCTATTTTGCTCTTCTGAAATCCGATTCACAGACCCGGCCATTCTGGGCCAGAACGCGGCGCAGGACCTGCATCACGCCGGAGCTGGTGTTGGGCGGCGCAAGGAAGGGCACCTCCTCCCGGAGGGCGGGCGAGCCGTTCTCTACAAGGAAACCGTATTTTGCCGCCTTCAGCATCTCCGCGTCGTTGAAGGTATCGCCGAACGCCATCATGCCCTCGGGCGGGACACCCAGACGCTCCCCCAGCCGAAGCAGGGCCGCACCCTTGTGGATGCCGGGGTTCATGATGTCCACCCAGTCTGCACCGGCCACCGCCACCGAGAAGCGCCCTCCCCAGACCGGGCCATAAAGCGCGTCGTAGCCCTTCTGGGCATCCCCCTCGGGGAAGTAGATGGTGAATTTATCCACCCGGGCGGTCACGTCCTCCAGATGGGGGACATATTCCACCTTGGTGTAGAATCTCTTGAAGACCCTGTCGTATGGCCGGAACTGCTCCTCCACATAGGCCGTTTCCAGCCCGCAGAGGACGGCGGCGTGGCCCGCGCTCCGGGCCTGCCCGGCCAGCGTGCGCCAGTCGGCGGCGTCCATCTCGGAAAGATACAGGCTCTCGCCCTTCCAGCAGATGGCACCGCCGTTGTCACCCACAAAGATGATGTCGTCCCGCAAGGGCGCGAACATCTCCTCTAAGGTATAGATGGGCCGTCCGCTGGCGGCAGCGAACCGGATGCCCCGCTCCGCCAGAGCGCGGACAGTCTCCGCGAAGTCCGGCGGGAGCTGGCTCTGGCCGTCCAGCAGGGTGGCGTCAAGGTCAGAAGCGATGAGGCGGATGGTATCCATGCGCGCCTCCTCAGCCCACATAGCTGATGTTCACGTCGATCTGTCCGCCGTAGCCGGGGATGCGGGCGGTGCAGGTACCCTGCCACAGATCGCAGGCGATGGGGCTGCCGGCCACATTATAATGGGCGTTCCAGATGCTGTAGCTCTTCAGCCGGTTCAGGTCGATGCGCTTGCGGAACCACAGGGTGGAGGCGTAGACGCCCGGCTTGTAGCCCTGGGCCTTGACTTCCTCGCAGAAGGCGATGGCACACTTAGTGCGGTCCTCGACACCCAGACCATCGGCACGGCCATTCTTGCCGCCGGAAGCTTCGGTGTCAAAGTAGATGGGGTAGTCGAGCTTGCGGCCATTCAGGACATAGGCGCAGCCCTGCGCTTCTTCTCGGGCCTCGTTCTCGTTGACTGCCTGACTGAAGAAGTAGACGCCCACCTTGAGGCCCGCGTTCCGGGCGTTGGTGAAGTGCTGCTCGAACATGGGGTCCAGCACCAGTGCGCCGCTGCCGTAACCGCGGTAGCCGATGCGGATGATGACGAACTTGACGCCCGCCGTCTTGACCTGCTCCCAGTCGATGTTCGACTGATATTTGGAGACGTCGATGCCGAAGGTGGCGTCCTGCTGGACACCGTTGGCGTCGAAGTAATAGAGCTTGTTGTCGATGGACTGGATGCCCGTGACCGGCTGGTTGGTGTACTGGTCATAATAGTAGGTCTTGCCGTCCACGGTGCGCCAGCCGGAATAGACCGGAGCCGGGGTGCTGCTGTCATCGTCTCTTTTCCCGAACAGGAGGTTCCACAGCCAGCTCAGCAGGCCGTTCTCGTCGGTAAGACAGGCCGTATCAATGTTGCTCGCATCCAGCGTACCCGCATCCAGCGCCGCGCGGATCTCTTCCGGCGTCAGCAGGATGGTGCCTTCCTCGGTCTTCACCGGCAGAGCGCTCTGCTCTTCGGAGTTCGTCTCCGGCTCAGCGGGCTGAGACACTGCATCCTGCTCCACCGGGGCGCTCAGGGGGTCTTCGGCGGCCAGTGCCTCGGTCTCCTGCTGTAAGCGGGGGAAGCCGTTCTCCTGTTCCAGCTCGTCGATGCCGCCCATCATGGGGGCAGAAGGAGCTGTTTCCGGGGCTGCAGGCTCTGCGGCAGTTTCCTCTGCGGGTGCAGCCGGAGCCGCCGATGCGGCGGGCTCTTCTTTCACGCTCTGGCTGGGAGCAGACGGCTGCGCGGCAGACGCAGCAGTGCTCTCCGCCTCAGAGGATGCAGAGTCATTTTTCGGAGTTTCCGTATTATTTTTCTTCGTTTCCTTTTTGGTGCTGTGGGCCGCATCGGTCTCACCCTCCCACAGCAGAGCCGACGGCTCCACCGTCAGACCCGCAGGCTGGGACGCCAGCAGGGCTGTGGTACCAAAACCGCCCACTGCGATGGCAAGCGCCATCACCGCCGAGGCCACCATCTGGCCCGCCGCACGGCGCGTCTTCTTTTTTGGTGTTCCTGTATCTTTCTGTCTCATTCCGCTTGCTCTGCCTCCAAGCTGTATTCTAACGCGGCCTCTCGCCGCCAGAAGTGCTTCAAATGCCATTTATACGTCTATAGTATACACCCAACCCCAAGCTCCCGTCAATGTCCTTCGGTGTCTCGTGCGGGGCGTTTCGTGGAAGTTTTCCACCATAGCTGACACTCCATGTGGAAAACGAACCGAGCCGCCGTATTATTGCATCCAAAAGAAAAAAAGATGAGTTCCAAACGGGATTTTTGCGTTTTCCTCTTGCTGTCTTGACACGTGTATGGTATCATGATGGTCATGCAGCTTTTGCTGCACTCTGAACGTGTTAAGACGGAAAGGCAGATTCTTTATGTCAAATGTAAAAGATTTCTTAAAACGCAAGGACATCGTCATCACCCCCCAGCGCTACCTCATCGAGGCGCTGGGCGCGATGGCACAGGGCCTGTTCGCCAGCCTGCTCATCGGCACCATCATCAAGACGCTGGGCCAGCAGACCGGGCTTGAGACGCTGGTGGACCTGGGCGGCTACGCCACGGCCATGAGCGGCCCGGCCATGGCCGTGGCCATCGGCTGGGCGCTCCACTGCCCGCCGCTGGTACTGTTCAGCCTCGTGACGGTAGGCTACTCTTCCAACGCCCTCGGCGGCGCAGGCGGCCCTCTGGCCGTCCTCATCATCGCCATTGTGGCCGCTGAGCTGGGCAAGGCCGTCAGCAAGGAGACCCGCGTTGACATCCTCGTCACCCCGCTGGTGACCATCTTTGCCGGCGTCGGCCTCTCGATGCTCATCGCCGCCCCCATCGGCGCAGCCGCAAGCCAGGTGGGCACCCTCATCATGTGGGCCACCGAACAGGCTCCCTTCCTCATGGGCATCCTCGTCTCGGTCATCGTGGGCGTCGCCCTGACCCTGCCCATTTCCTCTGCCGCCATCTGCGCGGCCCTCGGCCTGACGGGCCTCGCCGGCGGCGCTGCCGTGGCGGGCTGCTGCGCCCAGATGATCGGCTTTGCCGTCATGAGCTATAAGGAAAACGGCGTCGGCGGCCTCATCAGTCAGGGCCTCGGCACCAGTATGCTCCAGATGGGCAACATCGTAAAGAACCCCCGCATCTGGATCGCCCCCACGCTGGCCAGCGCCATCACCGGCCCTCTGGCCACCTGCGTCTTCCACATGGAGATGAACGGTGCCGCCGTCTCTTCCGGCATGGGCACCTGCGGCCTCGTGGGCCAGATCGGCGTCTACACCGGCTGGGTCAGCGACATTGCCGCCGGCACCAAGGCCGCCATCACCCCGATGGACTGGGCTGCCCTCGTCCTCATCTGCTTCGTCCTGCCCGCCGTGCTCAGCGTCCTCTTCTGCGAGATCGAGCGCAAGCTTGGCTGGATCAAGGACGGCGATTTGAAGCTGAACTGAGCGTATAGAAAAAGCCTGCCGACAGCAGGCTTTTTCCTGTTTATACCACTCTTTCCCCATCCAGCACCGCCTGCCGGAGGACATCCCCCTCATACACCAGCTTGAGGGAGAACCACGGATGTTCCTCGTTGAGCAGCTTGAAGAAAATTTTATCGCCCTCCCAGATGGGCAGCTGCTCCACTTTCTCCTTCGGCACCCATTCCAGCACACCTTCCCGGCAGGCATCGCCCTGTATCATCTCGCCCGTCCACCCGTCGGCGGTGTAGAGGTGGATGAACTCGGTCATATTGCCCCAGATGAAGGTCAGCAGGCCCCGGCTGCGCCAGTGGGTCAGCGTCAGGCCCGTCTCTTCTTTCACTTCACGGAGAAGGCAGTCCTCCGGGCTCTCGAACCGCTCGAATTTTCCGCCGACGCCCACCCATTTGTCGTGATTGTAGTCATCCTCCTTCTTCACGCGGTGGAGCATCAGGTAGGCGTCGTCCCGCTCCAGATAGCACAGCGTCGTGCTGAAGATCGGGTATTCCGGATTCATAAAGGCACCAAGGTTCATCATACTTTCCCTTTCTTTTCACAGCAAAGCGCCCCGCAGATGACCCCTGCGGGGCGCTGATTTTATGCGTTTATGCCTTGCGGCCTGCGCGGCCCTTGCCCGCATTGTTCAGCTTGCGGACGAGGTCGTTCTGGTGCTTGCGCTGGGAGGGCGTCGGCTCCGGATCATGGGCCTCTTCGGCCTTGGCCCGGGTCTGCTGGGCGGTGGAGTCCACACGCTCAAGGTTCCACTCCTGATTGCCTCCCGAGACGAAGTTCCAGATCTGCGCCTGCGCACCGTTGGAGGTGTTCATACCCACAAGGTCGATGTACTTGTCGGCCAGCACGTTGCGGATGCGGGTCCGGCCATTGCGGGTAGGCTCGAGCGCCCAGCACTGGCTCAGTCCGCTGGTGCGGCCCCACTGATGGAGCCAGGTTCCTTCCACCACGCCGCCGAGGGCGAGGTCCATCATTTTGCCGGTAAAGCGGTTCTGGATGCGCCAGCGTCCTTCGCCTGCATCCACGAATTTCCACTGCTGCCACGGATGACCTGCGTAGTCCCACAGACGGATCGCAGCGCCGTTCTCCGTGTTGAAGTTCTTTACTTCCAGCACCTTTCCATTGGGGGCCTTGATGAGGTAAAATTCATTTTCTGATAATACGACCTGCGATGCCTTTGCCATAACTGCGTTCTCCTTTCAGCGTAGACTTTTGATGCTCCTATTATAGCGCATTTTGGTTTGGGCAGCAAGAATAGTTTTCCATAATTTTTGTGGATTTCTTTATGCATTCTGCTCGTTTTGCTGAGATCTCCTCACGTTGCCCTCCGGCCCGGATTCCACCGCCGGAGCACACTTGTATACATTTCAAAAACGACCCCGCAGCTGTCGTTTTCCACCCTGTTTTTGCTCCAAGAACAGCACCCCCGTTTTCGGCCCGTTTCAGCTCCAAAATGGGCCGAACTGTCCCTGCTGCAAGGCCAGTTCAGTGCAGTGACTTCAGTTTTATAAATCAAAGCTCACTTCGGCGCTTTACTTTAATGATAGATATTGCATTTCAGAAAGAGCTTTAATTTGTTTCACGTTTTTTGCTATTGACTTTATTTCAAAACCGGTGTATAGTAAGCTTGCAGGGAGCGGGAAGCGCCCCCGTAACAACGAGCTTCAGGCTCCGCACACTGCGGGCCTGTGAGAAAAATATAGGAGGTTTGACTATGTATTACTACATTCTGGGCTGCGGTATCGCTTGTTTGGTTCTGTTCGGCATCTACAGCATGGAGACGGTATGCGTCAAGCCGGCTGAGATGGTTGGCAAGGTCCTGCTGTGGCCTGTCACCCTGATGGAAGCAGTTGTCCGTTACAGCTCCACTCATCACAACTTCAAGGCTGCGCTGTAAAACGCATCACGTCTGAGGACGTCGAAAAAGCCATCAAGGCTGCCGTACTCTTTGCGGGTACGGCAGCCTTTTTGCTTTACACCCGGGGGCCGGATGTGGTACACTGTATCTTGTAAAGCGATTTCCCGCCGAACCTTATCGTGCGCAGTTCCGCGCTGTTTTTCAGGAGGACTATGAAACCCGATTACAAGCTGGTCGCCAAGGCCAAATACATCCACATGACCGCCGACCTTGCCAGCGAGGTCTGGCACGAGGTCTACAAACGCTATTTCCCCGCAAAGCAGCTGGACGCTCTCGTGGACAGTCTGCAGAGCGCCGACGCGATCGAAGAGGACATCGACAATAATGTGAACTACTTCCTCGTCTTCCTCGGCAGCAGCCTCATCGGCTACTTCGCATGGAAGATGGAGAACACTTCGCTCCATCTGCTCCACCTCTACCTCAAGCCCGAATACCGCGGCAAGGCCATCGGCCGGGACATCGTGGCGTCCTGCGAGCGTCTGGCCCGGGGCGAGGGCCGGGGCCGCGTCTGGTGCGGCGTCAACGCCAAGGCCCTGCCGGTGCAACAGTTCTTCAAGGCCCGGGGCTACCGCTCCCTCGGCCCTGCCGAGAGTGAGGGCGGCATCGAGCGCAACGAGCTGATCTTTGAGCGGATGTTGTAAATTTCCTGCAAAGACCATTGCATTTTCTTCTCATTTGTACTACACTAAAGTAGTGTATTGAAGTACCCGTCTGCGGGTCCAACATCATTGAATGACCGGGGAGGAACTGTATATGGCAAAGGACCATCCGACCGGAAAATCCGGCCTGTATGCCGCTTTTCTGGAACTTGAGACGCCCGAGGAGTGCTACCGCTTCCTGCAGGATGTATGCAGCTACGCAGAGCTGAGCGCGATGGAGCAGCGCTACAACATCGCCGAAAAGCTCATGCGCAAGCAGAGCTACACCAGCATCATGGGCAACATCGGCGCATCCAGCGCCATCATCAGCCGCGTGAGCCGTGTGCTGGGCCGGGACGACAGCGTCCTGCGCCGCATTCTGGAAAAGAACGGTGTCTCCGCTGACACCGAAGACTGAATTTCTACTGACCGCTGGCGCACTGCGGGCCGGGGATGCCCCGCCTGCGGTGCGCTTTTTCTTTGATCTATAAAAGGAGTATCTGATTATGAGCAAAGCTGTTCTGTTTTTTGCCGACGGCACCGAGGAGTGCGAGGCCCTGCTGGTGGCCGACCTTCTCCGCCGCGCCAAGGTCGAAGTCATCATTGCGTCCGCCATGGGCCGCCGTGCCCTTGTCAGCAGCCACGGCATCCACCTGAACGCCGACGCGCTGGCCGAGGACGTAGATTACAGCGATGTGGACATGGTCATCCTGCCCGGCGGCATCCCGGGTACGCCCAACCTCGCCGAGAACAAGACCGTCACCGACACCTGCGTTTCCTTCGCCAGGGCAGGCAAGAAGGTCGCCGCCATCTGCGCCGCGCCCAGCGTCCTCGCCAGCCTCGGCCTGCTGGAAGGCAGGAACGCCACCGCCCACGCCGGATTTCAGGACAAGCTGGCCGGTGCCATCGTCCACGATGAGGAAGTCGTTGTGGATGGCAGCATCACCACCAGCTACGGCCTCGGCGGCGCGATCCCGTTTGCCCTCGAGCTGGTGCGCCAGCTTGCCGGCCCCGCCGAAGCCGACCGCATCCAGAAGGCTATCGCGTATCGGCATTAAAAATCACTTGCTATTGACAAAATTGCATTTGCTGCATATAATAAAGCTAGAAACAAACAACTTGAGTGTTTGTCTGAAGCAATGAAATGCCGTGCCTGTCAAGAGGTGACTGCATGGAGCTTCTCACAGGGGGTTGCACAGATTCCACAACTTGACTGAGGCAGCATCCTGCTGTTGAAAGAAAATGTGCTGCGGGAGTTCTTTGCCGAACTTCCGCATTTTTTATTGCACGATTTCCAAAGGATGTGAAGGAATGGATCTTCTGCAGCTGTGTGCCCAGAAATACGCAGAGCTTTGCTATTATACATATGATTGCACCATTGCCCGGAAGAACACCGCCATCGACCTTCATTTCACCTTTTCGCCTTACGAGTTCCGGCATCTGGCCGGTCTGCATCGGCTAGAGCACGACCGCCTTCGCAGCAACTCCGAGCGTGTATTCAAAGACATTCTCTCCTGCAAGCTCACACTGGCCGACCTGCGACAGGCACATAATTGGAGCACCGAGAGCGAAAAAATCCTCTCTCGGCTGGAAGCACTTTCTCAGCTCGATACTCTGATGGATGAGTTTTTACTGCTTTACGGCTTTTCGGGCGAGAAGCTGGCCGCGCAGACACCGCCTCTGCGCACAAAGATCGACGCCGACTATCTTATCAAATACCAGCTTCCTTCTGGTATCACCTTTTTCTTTTCGGTCAAGCAGAAGGACGGCTACTGCGGGCGCTCACTTTTTATCAACAACGAACTGGATTACAGCCGCGGACAGACAAAATTCACCTTGCTTGAGAAGACAAAGACAAATCTTCGAACAGGCGAACAAATTCTGCTCTACCGCCGCAGTACCTATCAAAAATAAAGGAGGAATCCATCTATGCGTTTCATCACCTGCCGCCTGCCCGACGGCGTGGAAGACCCGGCCATCCTCTCTGCCGATGGCCGTCAGGTCTGGCCCCTGAGCTGGCTGGGCCTTTCTTACGAGACGTTGTCCGACGCCATTCCGTTCCTGACCCCGCAGGTGCGGGCCGGGCTTTCGCTGGCCATTGCAGGCATCCCGGCGCTGCCCATCGAGGCCGTCACGCCGGAAAGCCCCATCCCATCTCCGGCGCAGGACGTCATCTGTCTGGGCATCAACTACATGGCCCACTCCGACGAGGCCGAGAAATACTCTGCCGACGCTTTTGCGACCAAACATCAGGACGCCATCTACTTTTCCAAGCGGGTCACCCGGGCCGTGCCGGACGGCGGCTTCATCGAGGCCCATACCGACCTCGTGAAAAAGCTGGACTACGAATGTGAACTGGCCGTCGTTCTGGGAAGGGACGCGAAGGATGTTCCCGCAGGGCAGACGAAAGACTACGTCTTCGGCTACACCATCCTGAACGATATCTCCGCACGGGATGTCCAGACCGCCCACAAGCAGTGGTATTTCGGCAAGAGCCTCGACGGCTTCACTCCCATCGGCCCCTGCATCGTCACGGCGGACGAGTTCGACACCTACCCGCCCAAGCTCCCCATCCGGTGCTTCGTCAACGGCGAAAAGCGGCAGGACTCCAACACCGGCCTGCAGATCTTCGACATTGACCATGTCATTGCCGAGCTTTCGCAGGGCATGACCCTCAAGGCCGGTACCATCATCGCCACCGGTACCCCGGCGGGCGTCGGCATGGGCATGGAGCCGCCCTGCTTCCTCAAACCGGGCGACGAAGTTCGCTGCGAGATCGAGGGCATCGGAACTCTGACGAACACAGTCCGCTGAGCAAATCTTATTCCGTTTTGTATTATTTCGCTCGATTTCTACTTATTCGATGTATTTTCGCACAAGACGGCTCTTTGTTCACGAATAATTCATATTAAATTCATATTCCGTTCATGTGTCTTCGGTATATGTATGGCATCAAAGGCGCGGTGCGCGCCGAAAACCCCTGACAGCACACTCCATATCGCCGCTCTCCCGGGCGGCTGAGGAAAGGAATCGGAAGAATATGAAAATTGGTTTTTGGGAACTCGTGGTCATCGTGGTCATCGCGTTCGTCTTCATCGGCCCCGACCAGCTGCCCGTCTACGCAAAGAAGCTGGGCAAGATGCTGCGCGAGCTGAAGAAGTACACCGGCGCTGCCTCCGAGGAGATCCAGAAAAACGTCGTGGAGCCTCTGAACGAGATCCAGGCCCCCCTCAAGGAAGCCGTTGCCCCCCTGACCGACATCAAGAAGGACATCGACAACAGCGTGAAGGATGTCACCAAGAGCTTCACCGGCATCGGCAAGACCAGCAAGGAAGAGGCCGCCAAGGCCGAGCAGGCTGAGGAAGTCACCGAGCTGGAAGAAGTCGAGGAGCTGCCCGAGGAGACCCCTGCCGAGGCTCCCGCTGCCGAAGCTCCCAAGGCAGAGCAGACCCCTGCTGCTGAGCCTGTGAAGGCCGAGGAAAAGACCGACTCTCCCGCAGAGGCAGCACCCGTGGCCGAAGAAGCCGCACCCGCTGCCGAAGCCGCACCTGCCGAAGAGGCAAATTAATCCCACACCGATGCACCCGCGCCCGCGGTTGCCTTATACATTGTAATCAGCCCGCCTCGCGGCGCGGCAAAGTAAAAAGGAGATCATTATTATGCGTATTGGTACTAACGAGCTGCTTATCATCCTGGTCGTCGTCCTGCTCATCTTTGGACCCAAGAACCTGCCGAAGCTGGGCAAGATGTTCGGCAAGACCATGAACAACTTCAAGAAGGGCATGGAGGAGTCCGAAGCAGAGGACGAGACCACTGCCAAGGCCGAGACCAAGACTGAGAAGAAGGACGACGAGGAGTAATCTGTGGCTACGAACGTAAAGCGCAAAAAGAAAGCCGAAGTCATGCCTGACGACGGCAACATGACGCTGACGGGCCACCTGAAAGAGCTGCGCAACCGGCTGATCGTCTGCGCCGTGGTGTTCGTGGCGGCGGTCGTGGTCACGCTGGCTTACGCCGACCGCCTCATCGACCTGCTGACCGCCATGGGCCAGGGTTTCTACACCTTCGTGTCCATCGCCCCGCAGGAAAAGCTGATGCAGTATTTCCGCGTCTCCCTGCTGGCGGCTGTGGTCGTCACAGTGCCTGTGGCGCTGTATCAGGTGTACGCCTTTGCAAAGCCGGGCCTGAAAAAGAGCGAGACGTTCTTCCTCAAGCTGGTGATCCTGCTGGGTCTGGCCCTCTTTGTGGTGGGCGTGATGTTCGCCTACAAGCTCATGATGCCCTTCATGCTCCGGTTCCTCAGCACCGGCATCGAGGGCGCCGACTACATCCAGACCACTACCAGTATCGAGAGCTATGTCAGCCTCTGCCTGACCATGTTCATCATCTTTGGCTGTGTGTTTGAGATGCCTCTGGTCACCATCATCCTCTCCAAGATGGGCATCGCCAACCCCGAGATCTTGAAAAAGGGCCGGGGCGTTGCCATCGTGCTCATCTTCTTCATCGCAGCTGTCGTCACCCCGCCGGACATCGTGTCCCAGTGCATGGTAGCTATCCCCATGGTGCTGCTCTACTTTGTCAGCATCTTCCTGAGCGGCATCTTCTACAAGCCCCGCTCTGAGAGCGAAGACGAAGAGGACGCGGAAGAGGAAGACGAGGACTAAGGCTTTTTCATCCGTCACGAAAGCGCACTCTGCTGCTTGCAGGGTGCGCTTTTTTGCGGCCTGTTTTATGCCATTCTGCCAAAAAGACGGCGTTATTTCCGTCTGATTGCATAAAAACCGGCCCGCCCCCTGCTCTTTTGGTCCGGAGTATGTTATACTGATGTCAAATGATAACCGGCGGGCGACCGCCGCAGAAAAAGGGGTAAATGAGTCATGAAAGAATACGCATTCGGCATCGACCTCGGCGGCACCACGGCCAAGGTCGGCCTGTTCACCACCTCGGGCGCTCTGCTGGAAAAGTGGGAAGTCCCTACCGACACCTCCAACGCCGGTGAGCACATCCTCGAGAATCTGGCCGACGCCATCCACGCCAAGATGGCCGAGAAGGAGATCACCTCCGAGCAGGTGGAGGGCGTCGGCATCGGCGTACCCGGCCCCGTGCTGGACAGCCGCGTCGTCCCCATCATCTGCGCCAACCTTGGCGGCTGGGGCGAACGGAACGTCTCGGCCCAGCTGTCCGGCCTGCTGGACGGCATGAAGGTGCTGGTGGGCAACGACGCCAACGTGGCTGCTCTGGGTGAGATCTGGATGGGTACGGCCAAGGGCTGCCGCAGCGCAGTCATGGTCACGCTGGGTACCGGCGTCGGCGGCGGCGTCATCGTCAACGGCAAAGTCATCGACGGCGCACACGGTGCCGGCGGTGAGATCGGCCACATCACCGTCAACCGTCACGAGACGGCCACCTGCGGCTGCGGCAAGCACGGCTGCCTCGAGCAGTATTCCAGCGCCACCGGCGTCGTCCGCTGCATGAAGAAGCTGCTGGACGAGAACCCCGACGCAGACTGCGTCCTGCGCGGCAAGGATTTTGAGGCCAAGGACGTCTTTGATGCCGCCCGCAGCGGCGACGCCCTCGCTGCCCGCGAGGTGGACGAGATGACCGACACCCTCGGCATGGCTCTGGCCTCCATTGCCAGCACCACCGACCCCGAGATGTTCCTCATCGGCGGCGGCGTGGCCCGTGCAGGCGACGTCCTCTTCGACCCGCTGGTGGAGCACTTCAAGACCTACGCCTTCAAGTCCTGCCGTGAGACGCCCATCAAGGCTGCAAGCCTCGGCAACGACGCCGGTATTTACGGCGCCGTGCGGCTCATTGTCGGAGAATAAGAGAGAGTATGACAAAAGAGGCACTGCCGCTGGCAGTGCCTCTTTTGTTATATTTGTTCTTTTTACAACGTATCTTCCCCGGGCAGCTGATTCCACAGGCGATAGTAGACGCCCTTTTTCGCCAGCAGCTCGTCGTGGGTGCCGGACTCCTCGACACCCTCTGCACCCAGCACAAGGATTCTATCGTAGTCCTTGATGGTGGTCAGTCGATGAGCGATGGTCAGGGTCGTACGGCCATGGGCCAGCTTTTCAAGGCTCTGGCCCACCAGAATTTCGCTCTCATTGTCGAGGGCGCTGGTGGCTTCGTCCAGAATGAGGATGGGCGGGTTCTTCAGGAAGACCCGCGCGATCGCAATGCGCTGCTTCTGACCGCCCGAGAGCTTGACGCCCCGCTCACCCACATAGGTATCGAAGCCATCCTTCAAGGCGCTGATAAAGCGCTCTGCGCCGGCCAGACGGGCCGCCTCGATAATTTCCTCCCGGGTCGCGCCGGGCTTGCCGTAGGCGATGTTATCCGCCACCGAACCGCTGAACAGGTAGACGTCCTGCTGGACGATGCCGATGTCCTCCCGCAGGCTCTTGAGGGTGACGTGCTGGATGTCCTGCCCATCGATGAGGATACGGCCTCCCGTCACCTCGTAGAAGCGGGGGATGAGGTTGCAGAGCGTCGTCTTGCCGCCGCCGGACGGGCCGACCAGCGCCAGACGCTCACCGGCCTTGATGTCAAGGCTGACATGGTGGAGCACCTTGTTGTGGTCGTCGGGGTACTCGAAGCTGACGTCCTCGAAGCGGATGGCGCCCGGGCCGGGCTGCAGGGGCTTTGCGTCCTCGGCATCCTGGATGGTCACGGGGGTGTCCATGATCTCCGCAAAGCGCTCGATGCCGGTCATGCCGCGCTGGAACTGCTCGGCGAACTCGACGATGCGGCGGATGGTGGCGATGAGGGTGGTGACGTAGAGCATATAAGCCACCAGGTCACCGGCGGTTATCTTGCCGTACACCAGCGACAGACCGCCCGCAAGGATGACCACCAGATACATCAGGCCGTCGAAGAGGCGGGTGGAGGTGTTGAACGCAGCCATGGCGTAGTAGCCCAGCGTCTTGATGTGCTCGAAATCCTTGTTGCCCCTGGCGAATTTCTCGCGCTCTTCGTCCTCGGCAGCGAAGGCCTTCACCACGCCCTGACCCAGCAGGCTGTCCTCGATGGTGGCATTCAGCTCACCGATCTGGACGCGCTGCTGGCGGAACCGGGCGCGCAGGCGCTGGTTCAGCTTGACGGACACGACGCCCATCAGCGGCACGCAGGCGAACACGGCCAGCGTCAGCGGCACACTGGCCTGACACAGGATGAGGAAGGATGCCAGGATCTTGATGCCCGCGATGAAAAATTCCTCGGGGCAGTGGTGGGCGAACTCGGTCACGTCGAACAGGTCATTGGTGATGCGGCCCATGATGGTGCCGACCTTGGTGTTGTTGTAGTAGGTGTGGTCGAGCTTGAGCAGGTGGTCGAAGGCGTCCCGGCGCATGTCCGTCTCGATATGGACGCCCATGATGTGGCCGATGCCCGACATGAAATACTGCGCAGCACCGTCGATGATGCGGAGCACGAAGTACACTGCCGCCAGCTTGAGCACGATGCCCGCCGTGAGGGTGATGCCCACGCCCATGGCGGAGTTGGTGATGGTGCTCATGATCTTGGGCAGGATGATGTCGCACAGGGTGGTCATCGCCGCACAGAACAGGTCGATGAACAGAGTCTTTTTGTATTTTGCCAGATAGGGCAGAAAGCGCCGGATGAGGGCGCCGCTGCCGGTGTGCCGCACTGCGGGATCGTTGACTTTTTGCATGATTCCTCCATTTTTCAAGCTGGCTTGCCCTCTCAGGCCGCTTCGCGTCCAGCTCTCCCAAAGGGAGAGCCTTTCCACCTACCGGCAAGCTTCAAGCCTCTCCCTTTGGGGGCAACAACGACGACCGCCGCCAGTGGCGGAAACAGGGAGTCGTTGTTGCCCTACCGAGGGGAGGCTTTGGCATTCCGTAAAGCTTCGCCTCTTCGCCAGAGGCTCCCCTCGATAGGGGAGCTGTCGAGCGAAGCGAGACTGAGAGGTTACTTCTTCGAATAATTCCGTTCTCCGTAGATGGCCGTACCAATGCGCACGAGGGTGGCACCTTCGCGGATGGCGTTCTCAAAGTCGCCGCTCATGCCCATGGAGAGAGTCTCCATCTTCACGTTCTGGTACCCCCGCTCCCCGGCCTGCACGAACAGCTTGTACACCTGGGCCAGATACCGGCGGTTCTGGGCGTCGTCGTCGTTGACGGGCGGAATGGCCATCAGACCCTTGACCCGGATGTGCTCTTCTGCGGCGGCAGCGTCCAGCAGGGGCCAGAGCTGTTCCGGCGAGACGCCCGACTTCGATTCCTCGCCGCCGATGTTCACTTCCAGCAGGACGTCCTGCACGATGCCGGCCTTGGCGGCTTCCTTTTCGATGGCGGCCAGCAGATGCTCGCTGTCCACGCTCTGGATGAGGCTTGCGCGGCCCAGCACCTTCTTGATTTTGTTGGTCTGCAAATGGCCGATGAAGTGACTGGGCTTGCCGCAGTAAGCACCGGCGTCGTAGTTGGCGCAAAGCTCCTGCACATGGTTCTCGCCGAACACATCGATGGCAAGGGCCGCGCTGGCGGCGACGGTGTCCGCGGTGCGGGTCTTGCAGGCCGCGCAGAGCTGCACTTCGGCGGGGTCGCGGCCTGCTTCCCGGGCCGCTGCGGCCATCTTTTCGCGGATGGCCTCCACGGCCTCCCGCATCTCTTCCAGATCCTTTTCTGCCATAGGACTCAGTCCTCCTCGGTATATTTTGCGCGCTCGCCGCCGATGAGCTTCGGGCGGGTGCGGGCGCAGAGAATGTTGGCCTCGCCGATCTTCGAAAGGCTCAGCCGCACCGGCACAGCCACCCGGCGCAGATGCATTCCGATGAGGGTGCCTCCGATGTCGATGCCTGCGTGGGCGCGGATCTCTTCTACCGCGATGGGGTCTTTGAACTGCTTCCAGCAGGTAGTGGCCCAGCTGCCGCCCGCATGGGGACGCGGCACGACGCAGACTTCCTCCCAGCCGTATTTCTCAGCGGCTTCCCGCTCAATAATGATGGCACGGTTGAGGTGCTCACAGCACTGTGCGGCCAGCCAGATGCCGTTTTCGGCCAGCACCGGTGCGACGCCGGCGTAGACAGCCTGTGCAGCCTCAAGGCTCGAGTCCTTGCCGATGTGGCCGCCGACGATCTCGCTGGACGAGCAGCCCACCACAAAGACGTCGCCCTTTTTCAGCTTTGCCTGGGCCAGCAGCTCCGTCACAGCCTGCCGCGCTTCGGTCTCGATCTGCTTTTTGAACTCTTCCGTCATAAAAAACACCTCGTTTTATACTCTTGCAGACAGCAGGCTGGCAGAGCCTGCCGCGCCGAAATACACTTTGCTTCCCGCCGGGCACACCGCCGTGCAGCCGTCCATCTCTCTGCCCGAGAATGTCTGCTTCCAGCTTCCGTCGGCGGTGTCCACAGCCTCGGCGCAGGGGGCGTCCGCAGGCAGCTTGAACAGCTTCTTCTGGATGTTCTCACCGGCCCGCAGGGCGATGCCCCGCAGAAGGGTGCTGTCCGCGTGCTTTTCCAGCCAGCCGCTTCGGGTCCAGCGGTAGCTGATATAGAGGATGCCGTCCTCGTCCAGCGCCAATGCGCCGGGGGATCCCGGCAGGCCGGACACAAAGCTCCCACAGTTTTTGCCTCCGGCGGTCAGCTCCCGGTCGTCGGCGTCCACAGCCCAGACGCAGCGGTTCCCGAGATCGGAAACGTACAGCGTTCGGCCATCCTCCGAGAGTGCCAGACCAGCCGCACCGGCCACGCCGCCCAGCACCTGTTCCACCGTCCGGGCCGACGGGTCATACACATAGACGCAGCCCGTGCCGGTGTGGGCAATGAGCTCGGTGCGGAGAGCGCTTTCCAGCCCGTTTTTCGCAGCAGCTTCGGTGGACACGGCGAAATAGACCTTCCCGTCCGGGCCGGTCTCCACCGCCGACAGCACACCCAGCGGTGCGCCGTCGATTTGGGTCACCACCTGTTCCACTGAGGTTCCCCAGCTGTCATGCCGGGCGCGGCAGAGCGCCCCGCCGGAGGGCGTCACCACCGTCAGCCACAAGTCGCCGTCGGCGTCGAAGGCAAAGCTGGTCAGCTCGCCCTCCACCGACAGGATGGCCGCGGTGTGTCCGCCGTCGGTGCGGACAAGGTCGCTCTGACGCTTTTTCATGGCCGCACCGTTGTAGGCAGCAGCGTAGACAAGGCCGTCCTGGGTGCGGACGCAGTCCACGCCCAGATAGCCGCCCAGCTTCCAGCTGTCCTTGCTGTCGGCGGAGAGGGCCGTCTGCGCGGCACCGGTGTCCTGCCGCACATCCGGGGCGGTGTAGGCTTTCGGCGGCGTGTCGATGGGCCGCAGCAGCAGGCCGTACGCCAGCGCCGCCAGCATCAGCAGGGCAAAGATGTTGCTGGCCACCCGGAAGCGGGTCATCAGAGCTTCCCGCTCGATGGCGGCCTGTGCTTCCAGCTGGGCTTTCCGGCGGGCAGCGGCGGCAGACGTACGCTGGGCGCGGCGGAGCCACCGGTCCACAAAGAGGGCCACATTTGGCCCCACCGTGATGGATGCAATGAAGAGGAGCAGTACCAGCTCTACGAATCCAATGCGCATGAACAATTTTTCCTTTGTATTTGTCAGATTTCGGGGAAGCCTTTTATCATTGTAGTATAGCACACTTCGGCTTTTCTGCGCAAGATGAGGCCGAGCTTGACAGCCCCCGAAGCTGCCCCTTATAATCAGGGCAGACACGAAACGCACCCACTGGGATGTTTTCCCAAAAAATCTACTCAAACTTCACAAAAATTCCTAATTGATAGGGTATGATAGACTTATAGCAGTTTGCGTTTTTAATGCACAAGCAACATCCGCAAACTGCATATCGCAAATATGCCATTTTGATAGGCACTATTTTTGAAAATTGCGATAAACGCAGTATACAGTTCCGCCGGGCTGGCTCTGAGCAGCCTCCGGCACTTGGGAGATAGAAGCTTTTAGGAGGAATGCCTTATGGCAAAAATTCTTATCGTTGACGACGAGCCCCGTATCCGGGAGCTCATCCGGGAGAATTTACAGTATTCGGGCTACACCTGCGAGGAGGCAGGGGACGGCTCTGCCGCCCTGTCGCTGCTCACCGGCGGCGGCTACGATCTGGTCATCCTCGATTTGATGATGCCCTTCATGGACGGCATGACCTGCCTGCGGGAGATGCGCACCCGCCGCATCAACACCCCCGTCATCATCCTGACGGCCCGCGGCGAGGAGTACGACAAGCTGGCCGGCCTCGAGGGCGGCGCTGACGACTATGTGGTCAAACCCTTCTCCCCCCGGGAGCTGGTGGCCCGTGTCAAGGCTGTGCTCAACCGCACCATGCCCCGCACCGAGGCTTCCGACAGCACCATGACCTTCGGGGAGCTGTCCATCGACACGGCCAGCCACACCGTCAAGGTCTCGGGCGAGGAAGTGAGCCTCACGCCCAAGGAGTTCGACCTGCTGGTCTTCCTGGCCTCCAACAAGGGAATCGCCCTCAGCCGCGAGAAGATCCTGCAGAAGGTGTGGAACTACGACTACTTCGGCGAGGACCGCACCGTGGACACCCATGTCAAGATGCTGCGCGGCCATCTGGGCAAGTGCCGCGGCTACATCGCCACTGTCTGGGGCATCGGCTACAAGTTCGACCCCGACGCGGCGCGTTAAGCGGAGGCTCTGCTCTTCATGCGGCAAACGAGCAAAACACGGCGCACCATCGGCATCCGGGGCCAGCTCATGGGCTTTCTGTGCTTCATCTGCCTTTTGCTGGTGGGGCTGTTCTGGTTTCTGAGCACCCAGCTGCTGGAACCCCTCTACACCACCCATATCCAGAAGCAGCTCACCGAGCAGGCTGATGCCATCGTGGCCCGGATGGACGAGGCCATCGGGAAGGGCGAGACCCTCTCCTACTGGGCCTTCGGCAGCCGGCTGTACGTCAACAACACTTTCTTCAACGCGCTGCGGGACGACATCTTCGAGCTGGGCGGGATGAGCAGCTTCTGCATCGACATCTCCGACACCACCCTGCGGCAGATCTTCAAGGTGGATAACCTGTCCTACTGCAACCTTCACCGCACCCGCCCCACCGACACTGCCGACGAGCAGACCGCCTACACCACGGCCCGCGCCATGCGGCAGCTCTGCCGGGAAAGCGGCGGCACAGTGGTGCGGAAGATCAACCCGCCCACGCCCTCCGGCTCGGTCCAGCTGATGGTGGGCCGGATGACCTCCGACGGAAATTACACGGTGCTGGTGACTACCAGCCTGATGCATGTGGCCGAGGCCGGCAAGGTGCTCAGCACCGTCCTGCCGCTGGCTGCGGCCCTCATTTTCGCCTTCTCGATGTCGGCAGCATGGCTGTTCAGCGAATGGTTCACAAAGCCTCTGCGGGCTCTCTCCGGGGCTGCGCGGCAGGTGGCGCAGGGCAACTACGCCGTCCATGTGGACTCGGTGCGGAACGACGAGCTGGGCGACCTGGCCCAGGAGTTCAACCACATGGCAAAAGAGGTCCAGCACGCCTCCCAGATGCAGCGCGACCTGCTGGCCAACGTCTCCCACGACCTGCGCACTCCGCTCACCCTCATCAAGGGCTATGCCGAAACGGTGCGCGATCTGACCGGCGACGACAAGAAGCACCGCGACGAGCAGATGAACATCATCGTGGACGAGACCGACCGCCTGACGGCCCTTGTTTCCAGCGTCATGGAGCTGAGCAAGGTCACGAGCGGCGCACTCAAGTGCGAGAAGGTCCACTTCGACATGGGCCAGCTCTGCGATGAAGTCAGCGAGCGTTACGACGCCGTCTGCGCCCAGAACGGCTGGCAGCTCAAGCTGGAGATCCCTGACGAAGAGCTGCCGGTCTGCGCCGACCCCGACATGATGCAGCGCGCGCTGCATAACCTTTTGGGCAACGCCATGCACCACATCGGCGAAGACGGCATCTTCGTGCTGCGGGCGCTGCGCTGCCCCGAGGGCGTCCGGGTGGAGGTGGAAGATCACGGCCCCGGCATCTCTGCCGAGGACCTGCCCTATATCTTCGACCGCTACTATCGCTCCCGCTCCGACGCGGGCAAGCAGGGGACCGGCCTCGGCCTCTCCATCACCAAAGCCATCTTCCAGCAGCACGGTTTCCGCTTCGGCGTCCACAGCACTGTGGGCAAAGGCACCGTGTTCTGGTTCATCATGACCGATACCGAAGATGCAGCTGCACAATAAAGCTGCCGACATTTTGTCTTTTATTCCAAAATCGTATTTCTCTCTTGATGTTTTTTTCTTCGACGCCTATAATCGAGTTGGATTCAATTTATTGCATCATGTAATACAGGAGGAAAGAATATGAAGCCCTGTCCGCATTTTCTGAAAAGATTCGCCGTTCTGGCAGCTGCCTCACTGATTCTGAGCGCGGTCACTTTAAGTGCCAGTGCCGCAGCAGCTCCCGTAAAGTATGAAGAAAAGCGTTCCACTGTTACCACTGTCGATGGCGCACAGAAAAAGAAAGATCTGGCTGTGACCGTCGAATATCAGGTCGGCTCCACCTCTATCCGGGCTTATACTGTAGAAAAGGATGAGGTTATCGGTGTATCAAAGGATATGTGGTCTCTTTATGGTGCCTTTACTTCTGATTGGATCACCGATGGCACCTATACCCTCTCTCAGCCGCTGAACAGTGTGGAACAGATCACTGTAAGCGTTCCTTACGGCGACACAGCCCGCACGAACGAGAGTTATTTTGTATTCCATGTTCCCGAAGGCACCGTCGTCACTACTCCTTCCTGGAGTTATAACATGGACCTTTATAAGGGCAAGACCATTGCAGATGTAAAAGCCGTAGTGGAAGCCGGTCAGGACCCCAATACCCTCATTGACATTGAGGACGATTACGACCCCTTCGGGCCCGATCTTGAATATACCGACACTTCTGCGATCTATCACCTCCGTAAAGGTTACCTCTACCGCGTAAGCGTCAGCTCCGCCGAAGAGTCTTTCCCTGTTCCGGAGAATTTCTATTTCTGTGTAGATTAAACAACGACCAAAAACAGGAGCGGAAAGCCGCAGGCTTTCCGCTCCTGTTTTTTCATGCCGCATTTTCTCTCCGGCAGTACACCACCACCCTCGCTTTTCCGCCGGGGGTGCAGGTGTAGAGCACGAGGGGGCAGCCGCCCTCCCGCAGGGCTTCGGGCTCTTCGGGCGAGACCTGCGCAGTCCGCTCCACCGTGTACACTGCCTCAGCGCCGTCCTGTGAAGTGAAACGCACCTCGTCGCCTTCCGAAAGGCTGCTCAGCCGCCCGAAATGGGACTTGTAGTTGTGGGCCGCGATGACAAGGTCTCCGCCCGCCGCACTGCCGCATTGACGGCAGGGCGAGACCTTGAGGTTCGCCTTGCTCCACTCGGTCTGCACCGGCAGCTCCAAGCCCAGAGCCGGGATGGTCAGCACCCCCAGATACTCCCGCTCGACGCTTGACGCCGGGGTTTCCGAAACCGGTTCCGGCCCGGACTCTGCATCTTCCGTGGGCAGGCTTTCCGCACTGTCTGCGGGCTGTTCTGTCTCCGACACTGCCGCGATGCTCTGGCTCTGGCGCAGCTGGCTCACCGCCGAAGCGGCCTGAGCGCCTGCCCTTGCATCCTCGAGCCGGTCGTAGACGTAGAGACAGACCGCTGCCAGCACCAAAGCACTTCCCAGCATCAGGCAGAGCCGCTCCATCACCAGCCTACGCATCGTGTCTGCGCTTCCGGCTCAGCCAGAGGCCAGCCGCCACGAGGGCGATGCCCCCGCCTGCCAGCACCGGCACGGGCCAGAGCAGCTGGCCGGTCTGGATGAGGGTCCCCACCGGTTCCGGCTCCGCAGCCGGGATGACTTCATCCGGCATCTCTGCCGAGGGTGTCGGCAGGCGGATGACTGTGATCTCGCCCGGCTGCTCCACCGGCTTCGGGGTCGGCGTCGGCTTATCCGGCACATAAGGCGGCGTCACCGGCGGGGGAAGTGGGTCGGTGCTGCGGTAGCTGTTCTTGAAGAGCAGTTCCGTCTTTGCCCCGTCATCCCCATCCCGCCGGACAGACACGTGTCCTTTCAGTTCACCGTCGGTGTCCCACGCCACCATGACTTTCAGGTAAAAGACGGTGTCGTCGTAGTCGGCCCGTTTCCGTCCGCCCGCGTCCTGAGTGACCGTATACTCGTATATGCCGGGCGCGGTGTAGACGATGGTATCAAAAGTCTTCGTCAGGGTCTTGTCGTCGGCGTCGCGGCAGTCCCGGGCCGGAAAATCCAGCTCAGCCTCGTCGTCACAGCCTTCCGGCATCGGCGCGCCGTCCAACGCGGTCAGCCTCACCGTCAGCGTCTCGTCAGCTGCCTCTCCGGTGCAGCGGACGGACGCCTCCAGTTCCAGCTCCGCCCGCTGGTCTGCGGCCAGAGCGGGCAGGGCAGCGCTTACCGCAAGCGCTGCTGCCAGCAGGGCCGCTGCCATTTTCGGGAGCCTTCTCATGATAAGCTCTCCTCCTTTCCGTTTTGCAGGTCTGACATTGGTTCCATCCGGGCCAGCACCACCGTCCGCGCGTCGGTGTACTCCCCCGAGCAGGTAGCCATCGCCAGAAACTGCGCTCCTTCCGGCTCCTCTTCCAGCGCACGGAGGGCCTGTGCATCCATCTGAAGGGCATTCTCCTCCACAAAGGGGAGCAGCCCGCCTGCGTCCGAGCGCCACTTGCCCGGGGCAAAGATGGCCTGTTCCGACGCAGGCACCACAAGGCAGGCCAGCACTTCCAGCCGATAGCTTCCGCCGGGCAGCGTCAGGGTGCCGGTGGTGTTCTGGCGGAAGAATGCTCCGTCCTTGTATTTGTCGAGGTCGCCGAACATCCGCCCGTTCTCCATATGGTGGCCGTAGAGCAGGGAATACCGCCCGCTGAAGTCCGCGTCGCAGTCAACATCCAGAAAGATGCTTCCCGCCAGCGCAAAGCTGCCGTAGACGTCGGTGTTCAGATAGGTGAAATTGCTCTCGCCCTGCACCACCGGGTAGTCGATGGCCGTGCCGTCCAGCGTCAGCCACCCGCAGACATCGGGGTTGATGTCCCGCAGCTGGCCGAAGGAGAGGCTGTTGTCCTCCTGCGGCTGGGGCTTGAAGGCCAACAGCCCGGCCTGCACATTGTCGGCAGCGGCGTACACCCGGCTGTTGTCCCACAGCGCATAGCCCGACCAGACCACCGCCAGCAGCACCAGCAGAGCCGTCACCCCGTCCAGCAGGCCGTTCGCCGCCCGCAGGGCCATCTTCTGCCACCGGATGTTCCTCACCTCCCTTGCCTTATTTCCTCCGCGCTTACTTCTGATGGCGGCGGCGCAGGGTCAGCAGCAGCCCGACGCCCGCAGCACCCGTCAGGGTGAAGAGATAGGGTGCGCTGTCCAGCACCACACCGGCATCCACGGTGCCGCCCTTGGTGTTGGTGAAGCTTGCCCGCTCGACCGCCTCATCCACTTCGCCCTCGGTGCCAGTCTCCGTCGTCACATAGTCTGCGACCGGCGTCTCAGACACCTTGTACTCGACGCCGTAGGGCAGGTTTTCGATGTGGATGGTATCGTCGTCTTTCAGATAGAAAGTCGCTTCCGTCGTCTCGCCGGGCCTGATCTCGATCGAGTCGGGGTTCGCGTCATAGCTGCCGCCGGTGATGGCGTAGCTGTCCTGATAGGTCTTGCCCTCCTCGCCGGTCAGCTGCACCGTAAACTCGAAGTATTTGTCCTTATTGCCCATGATGCCCTCGACGTCCTTGTGGACTTCCAGCTTACCGGCAGAGTAGAGGTTGTCGAAGTCGTCCTTCTTGCCCTCGCCGGTGGATTCCGGGTCCTCGGTGTGGACAGCGGCAATGCGGAGCTTGCCGTCCTGCTCGATGACCGTCACCCGCAGCAGGATGGCGTCGCCGTAGTAGGTCACGCCTGCGCTGTTGCCCTCCACCTCATGGATGATGTAGGTGTAGACGCCCACGCTGTCGTACTCGGGCAGCTGGATCTCGATCTGCCTGGTCTTGTTCGCACTGCCTGCTTCGCCCTGTGCGTAGGTCACGTCGCCGACAGACGGCAGATAATTTGCGGCTTCAATGCCCTCCGATGCGTCGGTGACATTTTCCGCCTCGATGTCGAAGCTGAACGTCTCCGCCGGGGAGAAGGTCCCCTCGTTGGCCAGCTCGTAGTTTTTCTTGATGACCACGCTGTCCATGTCCGCATACGTCTCGCCGCTGGCCGCAAAGGCGGGCATGACGCTGACGCCCATGGCCAGAGAGATGGAAAGCACCCCTGCGAGAAGCTTTTCTGCCTTGTTCTGTTTCATCCTAGAGTTCCTCCTATCTTGTCCTGTATGGTTTTTGGCGGCTCAGAGCCCCCGCCGCCGGATGAGGGTGATGACTTTTGCCTTGACCGCACTGCACTGCACCGGGCCGAAGTCACGGCTGTCCTCGGCCTGTGTGCGGCAGTCGCCCAGAATGAAGACGCTGTCCTCCGGCACAGCGTAGGGGTAGCTGAGCAGAGATTTGGGGTAGGTGGGGTAGAGGATGCCGCCGCCCTGTGCCGAGCCGTTGACCTCCACAACGCCGCTCTCGCTCAGGGTCACGATGTCCCCGCCCCGGGCCAGTACGCGGCCCACCCGCAGCCTTCCCGAGCGCTCATATACCACGACATCATTCTTGGCATAGTCTTTTTCCAGCCGGCAGCCCAGCACGAGGTCGCCGTCCTTCACGGCGGGGAACATCTCGCTGCCGGACGCCTGCGTCACCAGATACACCTGCGTCAGAAGCACCCAGAGCAGGGCGGCGAACACCGCCAGCCGCACCGCCAGACTGCGCACTTCCCGCAGCAGGGGGCTTTTTTCCGGCTTCGCCGGTCCAGACAGGTTCGCTTCCGGCGTCCCGGGCGGGGCCTCCGGGGCAAGCGCCTCGTTTGGTTCCTTCACTCATCTTCCTCCTTCTTTCTGTTTTTGCAGCCCAGAACGGCCGCACCGGCACACAGCACCAGCGGCAGCCCGAAGAAGTCTGTCTCCACGCCGGTGTCCGGGTCTATATCGGCCAGAACGTAGTGGGCATAGAAGTTGACGACGCCGTTTTCCAGCTCTTTGTCGGTGGGCTCATAGCCCTCTTCCCACTCGTCCTGCGATACCTTTTCCTTCGGGTCCGGCTCATCCGTCACCGAACCGGGGAGCTCTTTGTACCAGCCGTCAAAGACATAGCGCGCACCGCCGATGTCGAGCTCTTTTTCGATGTCCGCCGTCGTCTCTTCCACTCGCTCGCTGCCCTGGTACTCGCGGCTTTCCCGGATGCTGTAGTCGTCCTCGCCCGGGGCGCGGACGTTGAACCGGGCCGTGAAGTTTTTCCTGCTTTTGACGCTGATGATGCAGTCGATGTGCTTATCCGGTTTTGTCCCGTTGCTGCGCGAGATCTTGTACGGCGTCACCACGATGCTCTCCAAATCGTCCTGCGTCAGCCCCGTGATGCCGGTCTGCTTCTCGATGGTGTCCTTATACTCGTCCCATATCTCATCGACGACCTCGTCCCAGTAGTCATCGCCCGGTTTCAGCGACCATGCGTCGCCCGTCGCGCCGTCCGGCCACGATACAACATAGTCTGACACATCTGTCAGGATGTTCTTGCCGTTATCTTCCCATGCCGCGCCGTAAGTCTTCACCTTACCGACCCACTTGCACTCGCTGTTGTCCGGCGCCCACTGGCTGGGGTTATTGCTGCCGGGCAGGCTGGTGGGGGTCTTGAGCAGGAAGACTGCCGCCGATTCCTCCTGAGTCTGATCGCCCCAGCCCGGTGCATCCTCATCAAGTTCGTCCGCAGGCAGGGCGTTTTTATCCTCGGCTACGCTGTCGTCGGCCAAGTCGGCATCTTCCTCAGGGGATCTGCCTTTTTCGGGCTGCTCTGCCTCATCCGGAGGCGTTTCCTCCTCGGCGGCGGGCCGTTCTTCCCACAGCTCCGGCAGAACGGCAATGTCTTCCTCCTCGTCTAAAACAGACTCCTCCTGCTGGGCCTCATCGTCGGTGAAACAGGCGTAGAGGCTGCACTCGCTGTCCGCTTCCGGCCAGAGCGGACCTTCATCCGGCACGAAGCGGACCGCCGTACCTTCGTCGTCCCGGCTGTACCAGAAGCGGAAGCTCTTTCCCTCCACCTCCGGCTCTTCGGGCATCAGAAGCTCTTCGCCGCTGCCCACGGTCTGTTCCGCGTAGGGCAGGCCGCCGTCGGCCTCATCCGACTCGCTGAGCCAGAAGAGATAGGTCCTCTCAAAATGCTCGTCCGCTTTGACGGCCCCGCTGTCCGGCGTCGGCGTCTCGTCGGGCAGCCCGATGTCATCCAGCCCGTCCACCACGACGGGGATGCCGCCTTCCGCGGGCAGAAGCACCGGCTCGTCTGTCCGGATGTCCTCTTCTTCGTCCCAGGCAGGCTCGTCCTCTATTTCCTCGTCCCATGTCTGGTCCGGCACGCTGTCCGTCCGCTCCGGCCCTTCGGCAAATGCGGGCAGCAGACAGCCGCACAGCAGCACCAGCACGATGCACAGTGCTGCGGCGCGCAGTGTCAGCCGCCTCCGTTCCAGTCGATTCCGCATACAACAGCCCTCCTTCATTCTCGCTCCCGGCGGGGATGCCGCCCTTTGCGTTATCAGGATACCGTTTACCGGACACGAAGGATGTCATTGCGTGCCAGCGCAAAAAATTTTACGCATGAAAAAACCGCCGCCGGGGTCTTTCGACTCCGGCAGCGGTCTGCTGTCTCCGAATTTTCGGTTTTCAGGTGCGGGTGGTGGCTTCCATGCAGTGCTCTGAGGGGGCGTAATATTCCATCAGCGCAATGTAATTCTCGCAGTGGTGGCAGAACGCCGCCCGGATGGCGTCGTCGGGCGCGCTCCTCATCGACACGAACATCAGGATGTACTTTGCAATGAGGCTCACAGCCTCGCTCTCGAGGCCATAGCAAAGGCCCACAGCCAGGATCGGCACGACGATCTGCTGCGCACGGATGGGGATATTCTCCGCATCGACCCGCTTGAGCACGGCACGGCTCATGGTGGATGCCGCCCAGACGGCGCGGGAGATCTTCCAGTAATCCATATTCTTCAGATGGGTGAGGGTGCGCAGCCGCTGGATGACCTCGCCATCGTCCAGAACTTTGTTCTGCGTGACCTCCTTCTCCGAGCGGATGAAGGCACACTGTATCATGTCCATCAGGGCGGCTTCGTACTTCTCATGGTAGTTCTCGCGGGAGATGAAGTACTCCTCCATGCGGAGCATAACTTCGTCCGTCTCTTTGTCGGTGGCCAGCCAGCTGAAGTCCAGCGGCGTCGGGCCGAAATCATTCTTTCCCATCTCGTTCAGGTCTTCCAGCTCTTCCTCGTTCCGGGTAGAGGGAAGGAAGCGGTCGTTGCCGTTCCGGTGGAAGCCCCACTCCTCGGGCAGAAGATGCGGCACGATGTCGCCGCTGGAGATGATGTTGAAGATGTTGCTCTCGCCCCAGCTCTCTTTCAGGCTGCCGTCGGCGTTGTGGTTGTTGTCGTAATCCTGCTGCAAGTCGGGATAGTCCTGCGGGCCGAGGGCCACCGGCGTCGCAAAGGTGTAGACGAAGACATTCTCCCGTTCTAATCCGGACAGCTCCTTGTTGACCCGGGCGGCCAGAAGGTTCGCCACCACCGCACCGCGGCTGTAGCCGCCCATCCAGAGCTTGACGACGCCCAGCTCTCCCTTTTGCTGAGCTGCCGCCAGATAGTTCTTCAAATCGGCAAACACCTCATGCACCGGGATGATGAAGCCGCTGTGGGCGTGGCCCGCGCCGGTGTGCAGATTGCTCACCCACTCGCCGCCGTAGCCGCCGCCGCGCAGGATGAGCGCTACGATGGTGGTGCGCTTCCCGTTCAGGGTGATGGTCTTGCGGGCCGTGGACCAGCCCACGAAGTCGCCCGCCTTGCCCACATCGACATCATAATAGCGGTATTTCACATCGCCGAAGCCCAGCTTGGTATAGGCTGCGTCGAGGCTGTTCTCGCGGCCCACGTTCCCGTTGGCCCAGTATTTCGCATCGCTGGCCCATGTATTGAAAGCAGCCGTCACCATGCCCAGCGTCGCCAGCGCCAGCTGGTGGTCGTACTGGATGGAGCTGTGCGCAAAAAAACTGTCGCTGTAGTAATATTCGTGCTCGATGTCCATCTGGCTCAGCTCGCTGCGGAAGGACATTGTATAATTGCCTGCCGGGACTGCCCGGCCCACCGTCTGGCTTTTTGCCGCTGCCTCAGCCCGGGGCAGTGCCAGCCCGGGCGCAAGAGCTGCACTGCAAACCAGCGCTTTACAGAAATCACGTCGTTTCATGGTCTTTCCCCCTTGCTGCTTTCATAAACCTCTGACATTTCTATCGTATAGGTGATTTGCTATAGTATACCGTATTTTTCCAGCGGATTCAATCATCAACTCTGCCGATCGGGGATGTAAAAACCGGGCCGCATCGCTGCAGCCCGGTCATTTTCGTATTCTCAGAGAAGCTGCGGGTCCATCTGGCGGCAGAAGTCCACGATGTGGTGGAACATCTGCTCGACCGCCGGAGCCATCGCCGTGGGGCGCTGGACAGCCAGACCCACCACCCGGTACTCTTCCGGCTCGATGGGGTAGATCTTGACCGCCGCCGTGCAGCTGCGCAGCAGCATCCGGGGCATGATGGAGATGCCGAGGCCCGCCTCCACCATGGCGATGTTGGACTGGTCGTCGATGACGTGGCAGCGGCGCTCGGTGGAGATGGAGTATTTCTTGAGGAACTGGCGCATCTCGGCGTCGGTGGCGTCGCACTGGACGACAAAACTCTGGCCGTTCATCAGCTCCGGCGTCATAATGCCGTTTGGCGGTTCGGGCCAGTCCTGCGGTACGATGCAGAGCAGCGGCTCACGGAACAGCTCGGTCAGGTTGAACTCTTCGCGGCAGCTGGCGGACAGGAAGGCCAGGTCCACCTGACCGGTGCGCAGCCACTCCTTCACGTCGTCGTAAGTACCCTGATAGACCTCGACTTCGATCTGGGGGTAGCTTGCCATGAAGCTCTTGAGGATCTGGGGCAGCAGGCCGGCGCAGACCGAGTTGAATGCACCCAGCTTCACCTTGCCCTTTTCCAGGCCGTTGAGGCGGGCGATGCTCTGCTGCAGGGCCTCGTCGCTGTTGAGCACCGCCCGGATGGACGGGTAGAGCGAAGCGCCATAGCTGGTCATGGTCACGCCGTTTTTGCCGCGGTTGAATAAGGTAAAGCCAAGCTCAGCCTCCATCACCGCGATGGCATGGCTGATGGCAGAGGGGGTCAGATGCAGCTGCTGGGCCGCTTTGTTAAAGCTGCCCTGACGCGCGACTGCATCGAAAATTTCGTAAGAAAACAGCGTCATGTCCCTAGCCTCCTTCCGTTTTCAGTTCGGAGACGCCCGTTCTTCTGTGAATCTTTTTCACCTTGAGGATGCTATGCATCAATTTTCTTTTTGAGTGTACTATCCTATCTCCGCTTTGTCAAGCATCCAAACCTTAATTTTGGACGTTGAGCCAAATTTCTGCTTTTGAAACGCCATTTATAAGGGATATTGCGCCCTTTTCCGTTCCAGTATTTTCCTGTTTTGAACAAAAAGACCGTCAGCCTTCCATCCCGGAAAGCCGTCGGTCTTCTGCGTTCTACAGATGTTTTTACTCGAACACCCGCAGCAGGCTCATCTTGAAGCGGCCCTGCGCCGTGACGCCGTGGAGACCGTTCTTGTCGAGACGGAAACTCTCGCCTGCGTTCAGCTCATAATTCTTCTGGATCTTCTTCATTTTTGTACCTCTGACCTCTAAAATTTTTGAAAAAATCACAGGTACAAGCCCAAAAAGTCCATATAAAACAAAAAAGACGACAAACCGTTTATCTCAACGATTTATCGTCCTTTTGGTGCGCTCGAGGGAACTCGAATCCCTGGCCCTCTGATTAAAAGCGCAGGCATGGCACATATCTCGATTTATGGAAGTTGCGTCATATCGTCATTTTAGCGCGAAGCACCGCAATTTTTGAGCATATAGTTTGTGTATCCCTTGTCGGATTTTGCAACGGAAATCCACCTGTGCATCCTGTGTGACCGTGCAAAATCCGTGCAGGAACCGTGCACATACTCTGGAACAAACTAAAATCGCCCCATCCGACAACGACTTGACGGCATTGGTTTGAGTGATAAGTGCCGCATTATGCATCCTCTCTTATTGTGATAGATGCACCCCGTATGGCAGCCTGTCGTTTCATGTAATTTTTTCTTACATGGAACGACATGGTCTTTTCGCTCAACTTGTTGTATGATAACGATATAAAAAGAAAGGATGTGCTACTATGAAAAGATTTTTCTCGCTTGTCACTACAGTTGTCCTCAGTGCATTAATTTTACTGGGCACCCCCATTGCTATCCATTCTGCAGCAGAAACAAGTTCCTCTTCATCCAATTCAACTTCATCAACCAAAAACAAGCCAGACGATAAACCGGAATGTCCTACTCCATCCGTAGATGCCGTCACACCGCAGGACGACATTTCATGATATTCAAAATAAGATGTTCAGATACTTTTCTGCTTCTGTGCGGATAATCTGCAAATCATCTTCATATCCCATGACTTTGCAAATGTAAAAAGCTTCACGATATCGTTCGACACTCTCCTCCTTTTTTCCAAGAAAGAAGTCGCATTCAGCTTCGATTTCCAAACACGAGTGAAGCACCTGATAATGTCCATATTTTATACATGCTTCTTTTCCGCATCTTGCCACCTTTGCGCCTTCCTCATACTTTTGCGACAAATCCAACGATCTGGCAAAATTATACAAAACCAAGGGAAGCATCCTGTTTGAAGTAACCGTTTCCGGAAGATGCCTTCTTATATATTGAAGCAGTCGATAGAAAATATCGGCTGCTTTTTCATTGTCACCGCTCAAAGAATACGCATTTCCAATTTGATTGACCAGTTTCATTTCATCCAATGTAAAGAGAAAGTCTTCAATTTTGTCCAGTTGAAAATCCGGTATGGTCATCCGAATGGCTTGCACCAACATTTGAATTCGCTCGTCATTTGAATATCTTTTATCCAATCCTCCCAAAAGGACTTTCGATCGAAGAATAAACTGTTGTGTGATTTGATCATCTGGCTTTACAATTTTCTCAAGCTGACTTATTTTGTCAAAGCCATCCTCAACGCACTTTAGCGCATTACAGGCAACAATTTCTTTCTTGAGTGCTTCTATTTCCAGTTCTTCCGGTGTTACCAGCGCATAATATCGGTCATCCGGCAGACCAAGGCGCTGTAGAATCGCATTGATTCGATTTCGGCTGGGAGTCTGTTTTCCGTTTTCAACTCTGGACAATGTAACAGATTCACAAATGCCTGCACAGACCTGCTCCTGTGTCAACCCGAGATCCAAACGCCGCTGGCGGATATACTCACCCAATTTGTAATTCTGCATTTAGCAACTCCCTCCAAACTTTAGTATTGCCATAATTGTAATATACTAGATTTTGCACATGTGTGCAAGCGTCTCTTGTGCAAACCTGTCGTCCCATGTAATTTTTTATTACACCAGACGATATTGTCAATCGAAACTTTTTGTGATAAAATACCGGAACAGCAGATTAAATGCATTCTAAGCTCTTTGATATACACATGGAGGAAACAATGATACACTATCTGAAAAAGCAATGGAGGCTCAGTACCCTCACCGGCTTGTTTGCCATCATCGCCTATGGTGCTCAGGCTCTGATTCAACTTGCCTTGATGAAGGTTTTTGATGCCGTTGTATTGCTGGATCTGCGAAGTACTATCTTTTGGACGGCAGCCGATCTGGCCTGTTGGGGGAGCTATCTTCTTTTTACTGCTTTACAGGAACATTGTCAGGCCAAAACTATTCGCGCTTTGAACAATACAGTACGAGATGAGTTGTATCACTCCTTCCTGCGCAAGAGCCATACCGATTTTCATCAGTTCGACACCGGCGAATATCTCGCCCGGTTGACCAATGATGTGAAGCAATTAGAACAGCTTGCTTGGATTCCCTTCTTCGGCTGTGTAGGCAAAATTGCGCAGATCGTGTTCAGCGTTTTGGGGCTCGCCTTTTTGCATTGGTCGCTGGTTGTTTTTTCTGTGATCACAGCAGTTGTCCTTTGGCTTTCCCCAAAACTGTTCCAGAAAAAGTTGGAACTATTGGGACAAAACTGCGGTGTGCAGCAGACTGCCGCCATCAACCATTTGAAGGACCTTCTGACAGGCTTTGACGTACTCCAGTTTTTTGGCAGAGGAAATCTCTTTCTCCAGCAGGGAAATAGGATCAGCGATGACATTGAAAAGCCCAGTTGCCAACTGAGCTATGGCAAATCTCGCATGGAGGCGTTGATTGGCTTTATCAACGTCGCACTTCAGCTCGGCTCGCTTGTGCTGATTGCTGCGCTGACCAGCATGGGACTTGTCACCACAGGCACACTTGCCGGTGGTGTCAATCTGATCGGAGGCGTGGCAAACGGCTTTAACAGTTTGGCCGGTTTGCGTCTCTCCCTCTCAGCCAGCAAGCCCTACTTTTGCAAGCTGTCAACGGTCGATACTGATTCCAAATCGGAAGAGATTGCCCCTATGTCACCGCTGAAAGCCTCCATTACGGTAGATAGAGTTTCTTTCTGCTATGATGAGAAAAAGCCCATCCTGAAAGATGCCTCCTTTCGCTTTGAAAAGGGCAAAAAGTATGCCCTGACAGGACCCTCCGGCTGTGGAAAATCCACTCTGCTCAAGCTGCTTTTGGGCTGGCTGCCGGACTACATCGGTACGATTTCGTTTGACGATGTGGACATTCACACCGTTACACCCGCTCAGCTCCAGCAACAGATGAGTTACATTGAGCAGAATGTGTTCCTGTTCAATACTACGATTCGGGAGAATATCACACTGGGTGAAGATTTCTCGGAAGAGCAGCTGCATGCGGCCATTCAGGGCAGTGCCCTTGCCGCAGATTTGGCCGCCATGCCAGATGGCCTTGACACCGTTGTAGGTGAGGATGGCAGTAATCTTTCCGGCGGTCAGAAGCAGCGTGTCGCCATTGCCCGTGCCCTAATTCACAATCGCTCCATCCTGCTGGTGGACGAGGGCACCAGTGCACTGGATCAGAAAAACGCCGACCTTGTGGAAAAGAGCCTGCTTACCAATCCCGACCTGACACTGATTCTCATCAGCCACCACCTGTCGGCAGAGCGCCGTGCGCAGTTCGATCATGTGTATGAGCTGACACCTGTAACGCAATGATTGCCCTGTAATTTTCCCTCAAATCGCAAATATGCCCTGCATGCCGATCAATGCCGGTGTGTGGGGCCTTTTGCAGTGAAACCGAGACACTCCACAAGGCTGCTCATAACTGGGCACCGCCTATCCAAGTGCCCAGCCGAGAAGATTCCAAAGAGCCGCACGATTTTTATGACGGAAGCTCTGAAAGAAGAACTGAAACACTGGCTAAAGCGTTTGGAAATGGACGAAGCCGTTGAGCCGGAACGCTACCGCAACAGCGGAATGCTCCTGCGTCTGCCGAACGGTCTGGCTGTTGAGCCTGTCCTGATTCGGAAGAAGTTCGAGAAGTGGCAGGATGCGCACCCGGAGTTCCCGCACATCGTCTTTCACGGTTTACGGCATTCCAGTGCGACCTATCAACTGATGATCTCCGGCGGCGATGTGAAAGCCGTGCAGGGAACAACAGGTCATGCCAGCGCAAACCTGCTGGTCAACACCTATGCGCACATCCAGCAGGATTCCCGGAAGAAGCTGGGAAAAAAGTTCGAGGAAGGTTTTTATAAACCGGTAGAATCCGCACCTCAGAGCATTCCTTCTGAAGCGGAACCAACCATTTCGGTATCTGCCTTGGTGGAACTTCTGAAAGACGCTGACCCAGCTGTAAAGGCACAGCTCCGCTTGGCACTGCTCACCTGATGCAGAAAAGGGCGCGAATTGCACAGCAATTCAACGCCCTACATAATCCGACACAGAAAACACGAACCGTGCAACGACCGTGCAGAAGCCGTGCGGCTTGAGAACAAAAAGAAAATCCCACGAGGAATCTTACGATTCTTCGTGGGATTTTGGTGCGCTCGAGGGAACTCGAATCCCTGGCCCTCTGATTAAAAGTCAGATGCTCTACCGGCTGAGCTACGAGCGCATATTTTCAGATTTACAGATACTGCCGAATTATATTACCACACCCGCGCCAAAAAAGCAAGAGGAAAGCGCAAAAAAGTGCCTTTCCGCAGCACACAGACCCCCGCCGGGAGAGCACCCGTTCCTTTTATAAAAGCCAGTTTTACTGTCACCTCTCTGGGACGCGGATATTCTGGCGGCAACTTCCTCTTTACAAATGGGGCGCGAAACAGTACAATCAAAGCAGAACGCACTGTCCCGGCCCGTATGCGGCGGGGCTTTTTGATAGGAGGCTGTTTTATCATGAAAATCTCTCGTCGGTCTGTCCTTCATATTTCCGGGCTGGCAGCGGCAGCGCTGGCCCTGACCGGCTGCTCTGCGGCTGGAAGCGCCGCGCTGGGCGGCAAGCTGCCCGACCTGCTCAAGAGCCTGACCAAAAAAGGGGAGACCGCTGCTTCGTCGGAAGCTGCCAGCGACATGGCCGTCACCCCGCCGCCCGAGGGCGAACAGCTTGACCCGGCCTTCGGCGTCATGCCCGAGTACGACGCCGACATCCTCACCGGCGCCGCGCGCAGCACCAACAGCCGCCCGGTGGCTGTGATGGTCAACAACATCGCCAACTCCCAGCGCCAGAATGCCCGCCCCCAGCGGGGCATCGGCAGCGCCGACCTGCTCATCGAGGCCAAGGTCGAGGGCGGCATCACCCGCCTGTGCGCCGTGTTCAGCGACGCCGACAGCATCCCCGAGGTCGGCCCCCTCCGCTCGGGCCGCGACCAGTTCCTGCAGCTGCTCATGCCCTGGAACATCCTCTACTACCACGACGGCGAGAGCATCTTCTGCACCCAGTTCGTCAGCGTCTACGGCTACTCCGGGCTGAACATCGGCGGCAAGAATTATTTCAAGACCCCGATCCACCCCTTCGTCTCTCACCGCAATAACCGCGGCCGCGATGTGGCCTACGAGCACACCGAGTTCACCTCCGGCAAGGAGATCTGCAAGGCCGCTTCTGATGCCGGCATCAGCCTCTACGCTCCCAGCGAGGGGACGTTCTTCCACTTCGCCGACTACCGCACCGACGAGGTCAACAAGCTCAAGGGTGAGCCCTCGGCCAAAAAAATCGCCATCGTACATTCGGAGAGCTACCGCACCTCGTTCAGCTACTCCGCACTCAGCCACACCTACGCGATGCAGATGTACAACTCCTCCAAGAAGGCCACCGAGAACACCGTTGATGAGCTGACCGGTGAGCAGCTCACCTTCGAGAACGTCGTGGTCTGCTTCGCCGACATGGACGCCTACGCAGGTGACTCCCACGACGTGCAGGAGGTGCAGTACATCAAGGGCGGCGACGCCTACCTCTTCACCCGCGGCGGCGTACAGGTGGGCCGCTGGGAAAAGACCTATCCCACCAACCCCCTCAAGCTTTACACCAAGTCCGGCGAGGAGATGACCCTCAACCGGGGCAAGACCTACTTTGCACTGGTGGACAACGACGAGCTGAGCAATTTCAGTTACCAGTAAGCCCATGAGGAACATGACGATGAAGCGCATTCGAACTGCACTCTGCCTCATTTTGGCCGCCGCGCTGCTGGCAGGCTGCGCCTTTCTGCCCAGCGACAGCGAGCCGGAAACGCCCGCTCCCACCGACCCGCTCACCGGCCTTGCCCTCGAGTGGCAGGGCCAGCGTCCGGTGGCCGTGGCCATTGAGAACAGCACTGCCTCCACCACGCAGTGGGGCCTTTCCTCGGCGTCTGTGGTGCTGGAAGCCCTCACCGAGGTAGGTACGTCCACTGAGCTCTGCCTCGTCTATCCGGCGCTGGCCGCGACCCCGAAGGTCGGGCCGGTGGCCGCCGGTCAGGACATCTACTGGCGGCTGCTGGTGGGCCAGCAGCCCATTCCGGTACAGCGGGGCGGGGGACAGTTCGACCAGAACTTCCTCGATTACTATTCCATCCGGGCCGTGGATGCTCTGGAAGCCGGGCGCACCGCCTTCGACTGCGGCAGTGAGTGGAGCAACGCACCGCTGTGGTACACCAGCGGCGAGGCCATCTCTAATGTCTTGGACGAGCTGAGCATCTCCTCTGCTCTGACGGAATCCCGGGTGACGAGCGCCGCATCCGCCGCGGCGGACAGTGCGTCCTCCGGGGCCGACGCAGTGCTGTCCATCCCTGCACTTCTCCCGCAGGAAGCAGACGGCAAACTGCCGGACGCCACCGCGCCGGACGCGGTGAATGTCCGGGTCTGCTTTGACGACGACAACGCCACCGGCTTTTCCTACGACGCCGACAGCGGGCTTTACCGGATGCTCCACGCCGACGGCACGCCCCAGCTGGACGCCAACAACGGCCAGCAGGCCGGGTTCGATAATCTGCTGGTGCTGTTCAGCGCCTCCGAGCTGCGGGACGACGGCAAGACCTACGACTACGATTTGAGCATGGGCGGCGGCGTCTGGCTCAACGGCGGGCATCTGTGGACCATCACCTGGACGCAGGGCCGGGACAACACGCTGCTGCTTTACGACGCCGATGGCCGCACCATGAACATCGAAGCCGGGACGAGCTATATCGCTCTTGTCACCAGTCTGACCGGACAGGAGCTGACGGTCACAAATTCCAGCGGAGAAGAGATCCTTGGATAAGCAAAAGACTTCTGCACGACGAAATGCAGAAGTCTTTTTTATTTCCAGGCTGCGGCGCGCGCCTGTGCGCGGGGCAGGTTTTATTCTTTTGGTCAAATGGCTTGCGCTCCGCGCGGGTGCGCCTGCGGCGTGGGGCAGGTTTTTTTCTTTTGGTCAAATGGCTTTGCGCTCCGCGCGGGCCAGAGCGCTCTTTCATTCAGGCTGATTGTTCTCTTTTGATGTCAAAAGAGAACCAGAAAACCACCAGCGATTTCGACGCGCTGGATCCACGAGAAAGGGGCTGCTCGCCCCTTTCAGACCCCAAAGAAGAAGTCGAAGTGGAAAAATGCTAGCCGCTTCGCTAAACGCATTTTTCTCACTTCTCCGATTTGCTGCTCCGCAGCTGGTGTTACCTCTCTGCTGACGGTAAAGTTCTGCTAAAGCCTGAAATCTTCGGCGAAGCCGTAAAACGGCGGAGGCTCAAAATGCGGTTAAGAGATCTTCACGCCGAATGGCGTGAATCTCCAGCATTTTGAGTTGGAGCCCACCTCTCTGGGGTTACTAGGGGCGAGCAGCCCCTAGTTCGTGCCTCCCGCGCCTCGAAAGTAGCGGGCACTTTTCTGGTTCTCTTTTGGTGCGCAAAAGAGAACTTAGCCTAGCGTAAAAGCGCTCTAACCCCGCGCCACCGGCGCGCAAAGCCGTTTATAAATCCACTACGCTTCCGACTTCCGCCGGCGTCGCCGGCACCGCCCCGAGGCGGACGGCGTCGGCATCCCGGCGCACCACGAACTCCACCGGCTGTCCGGCGGCAAAGGCGGGGCGATAGCTCAGCTCCAGCGTCTCCCAATCCTCCGGGACGGCGCAGAAGCAGTGGAGCATCGCGCCCCGCCCGGCGGCGAGGTTGAGCGTAAAGACCGAGGCATCGGCGGCGTTCTCCGCGTAGAGCGGTGCCGCAAAGCTGCCGCAGGGGACGCTCTGACCCTCGCAGCGGGCGGTCACACCGCTGTCCAGACTGTAAAGCTCCTTCAGGGTCGAGACATCCCGGCTGTGGAGGTAGCTTGCGCCCACCGGCAGGGTGCGGGCCGAGAGGTTCTCCACCGAGAGGTAGACCAACACGCCGCCCAGCCCGGGCGCAGGCGCATAGCCCAGCAGCTCCACCGCCGCCTTGCCGTCCAGCAGGGCAGGCTGGCCCATCACGCGGGGCTGTGCCGCAGCCGCCGAAACGCCTGTGAGCAGGGCAGCGGCCAGACTGACCGCGCCCGAACCGGCGCATTTCAGGAACGACCGGCGGGAAAGAGACTGAGACATCGGGGACTCCTCCTTGCAGCGAGAAAAATCATTCACTTTATAGAGTATCGGTTTCTTTGCCCCCTGTCAAGGGTTTGAAAGCGTTCTGCTGCAGGTTTTGCGTTTTCTTTGCTGATTTTGTACCAAAAGAGTACAAAAATGCCGCCCGGCGGCAAAAATCGCAGGGCGGCAGAGCGTTCTTTCTTATTCGAATGCTTCATTCTCCTCGGCTTCGGCCTGACCCCGCAGGGTATCGGCATAGCCGAAGGGTACGATGTCGATGGCCTCCACCAGACGGTCGCGCATCCAGAGCTTGACGTCGGTCTGGACGGTGTAGCCGCAGCCGGGGTCGGCCATCCACTGCTCGGGATGGCGGGAGGGGAGGGCGCGCTGGCTCAGCATGCTCATGATGACGCCGCCGTGGGTCACGCAGGCGGCCTCGGTGACGTCCATCCGGATCATATACTCGAACAGCTTGAGCAGCGTCTCCGAGCAGCGGGCGTGAAACTGCTCCGTGGGCTCTGCGCCCTCCGGCACAAAGCCGGAGCCGGGGGTGATCCACTTCTTGAAGTCCTCGTTCTTCACCAGCTCCTTGACGGGATGGTTCTCAAAGACGCCGAAACCGGCCTCCCGCAGGTCATGCACCGAGAACTGGTGGGTCGCATTGGGGAACAGGATGTTGGCCGTCTCCACGGCGCGCATGAGCGGGGAAGAGAAGACGGTATCCACCTGGGGATACTCGAACCGCTCTTTCAGCTCGGCCAGCTGGGCGCGGCCCTCGTCACACAGGGGGATGTCCGTGCCGCTGCCGATGTAAAGGCCCTGTAAGTTGCCGGAAGTCAGGCCGTGGCGGATGAGATGGAGCTTAAAGGTTTTCATGCAAAAACACCTCTTATGAGCTATCTATTCCTGTGCTGATTCGCACAAATCTTGCTTTTCTGCTGATTTTTCCGGCACCATCAGACACTAAATATATGCCGGTAAGGTTTATTTTAACATAGATATGGTAGAAAGAGCAACCCCTTTGACAAAAACACCGAAATTCCGGCGGAAAAACCGTCACTTTTTCGCTTTACAAGTCGTTTTCCATTGTGTATAATCAACGTGCTGTAAACCAAAAATCAAGGAAGTCCTATTTTTATCTGAGGAGCCAAACATCATGGAGTTCAATCGTATCATCAAACTGCTGCGCAAGGAGCGCGGCATCACCCAGAAACAGGCGGCAGAGGATCTGGGCGTTTCGCAGGCCCTGCTTTCCCACTACGAAAAAGGCATCCGGGAGTGCGGCCTGGATTTTGTGGTACGGGTGGCAGACTATTACAATGTCTCCTGCGACTATCTGCTGGGCCGTTCGGCAGAGCGCAACGGCATGATGCTCTCGGCAGAGGACATCCCCAACCCCGACAAGATGAAGGACAACATCTACCACGGCAGCGTCCTGCCCACGATGAACAAAAAGCTCATCTCCAACAGCCTGAACGTGCTCTACGCCAAGATCGGCGAGTGTCACAGCAAGGCCCTGACCACCGAGGTGAGCGCCTACCTGATGACCGCCGTGGCCAAGATGTTCCGTCTGCTCTACTCTGCCGAGTCCCACAATGCCCCCAGCATGTTCAGCGTGGACGCCCGGCGCTGGCCCGGCTACTCCGACGCTGTGATGCACTCGGCTCAGGCCAATGTGGAGGCCCTGCTGGCCGGCGAAGCGCTGCCCGGCGGCGAGGGCGTGGCCGACCCGTCCTGCCTCGCCATGACCACCGAGAGCCTGACCCGGGAATACCCGCTGTATACTCCCAGCCTGCTCAATCTGGTCAAGACCAGCGAGACCCGCGCCCGGGAGCTGACCGGAGAGGACCGCACTTAAGTCTCTGTGAAACTAGTGTAAATTCTGCCGTTTTTTGCTTGCATCTGCGTGCAAAAGATGTTATAAACAAAGCAGAACATTTTCATCGCACTTCATAATAAAGCGAATTCAAGGAGGGACACATCCATGTCCAATAAAATTTCCCGCCGCACCTTCCTCAAGTGTACCGGTGCCTCCGCAGCAGCTCTGGGCGCTGCTGCCATGCTGGGCGGCTGCGGCTCCAGCACCAGCAACGCCATCGAAGTCAAGGTGGGCGACAAGGTCAGCAACTGGAACAATCTGGGCGTCCAGCTCACCAGCGTCTTTACCATGGCCAACACCCCCGACCTGCCCGACCACGAGTATGTCGCTGTGCTCGTCACCGCTGTGAACCGCTCCGGCGCGACTACCTTCAACATCGGCGCACAGAACCTCGCCGAACTGGATGCTGCCTATCCGCTGAACGATGAGGCCACCAAGCTCGATGTCGCCCGTCAGTACTTCCACGCTCTGGCTGCCTCCACCACCGATTTCACCGCTGTCTGCGACGGCGCTGAGGCCGAGGTGGGCGCTTACATCCAGCTCTATGATGCCGCCGCTCAGAGCTTCTCCGAGTCCACCAATCTGCCCCCGCAGGGCGCAGGCTACATCCAGCTGATCTGCTGCGTCCCCACCGGCTGGCAGAAGCTGAGCGTCACCTTCACCCCGACCTTCGTGGCAAACAAGAGCCTTACCTTCTCTCTGAACTCTTCTGACCTGACGCAGGCCTGAGGCATTTTTCCGAGACGAAATTCCGTCATAAAGGGCAGAGCTTCCCCACAAAATTTTTGTGAAAAGCATTGACATCTGCTGATTTTTCGCCTATTGTATAGGCAAGACGCCCTTCGGGGCAGTACAATGAATTTATCTGTTTCTGCATAAAGGAGGAACGATCATGTCCTTAGAATTCAACCGCCGCTCTTTCCTGAAGTACAGCGCCGCCGCTGCCGTGGCCGTCGCGGGTTCCAGCCTGCTGACCGGCTGTGGTGAGGATGAGTACCAGAAGACCGGTAAAATCGGCAGCACCCTGAAGCTGATGGGCACCTTTACGATGTACGGTGGCAATGATGCTCCCAAATTCGCTCCCGATTCTGGCAACACCGGTACCGGTACTTTTACCTGCAAACTGAAGCTCAAGTGCACCACCAAAAAGGTTCCTCTGGCCGTGACGGCTGATAAGTTCCTGCTTACTGTGAATCCCGGCGAAAGCGAAGTTAACTACTACGACGACACCTATGTCACTGTCGACAGGGCAGATCCTAAATTTACTGTTGATGATGGTGAGCGGGATTTCACCATTACTGTTAAGAATGTCAAGCTTGCAGCTGGCGACAAGGTCGAGTTCATCTACTTCCCCCGCATTCAGGCCAGCAGCGGCAACTCCGGCTACACCCGTGCTTTCTGCACTTGGAAGATGGATGCCGTTCCTGATGGCTCCAACATCAAGCTCCAGTAAGTTTCACTCCGCACACTCCGCCCAAGGCTCACGCCTTGGGCGTTTTTATTTGCACCTCTCCGTCATTCTGCCAAAACGCAAGCAAGGATTTTTAGTGGTTTTGTGTCTTGTGCATAAGGTGCTTTTCCTGCTACAATAGGGACATACCAACCGGGGAGCGCAGCGGCCGGACAGATGTGCCGCCGCGCGGTTTTGTTTTTCGGGATGGGCGTCCTGCCTGATTTCATAAGAACAGGAGTGTGCAGTTATGATCAATATGGTAAAGCTTCCCACCAACAAGAGCAGTCTGTTCCTGCGCGTGGCAAAGGGCCACTTCGCCACCAGCCACAGCCACATCAACTACTACATCGACGTCACCACCCAGAAAGCCCGCCTCTCGGAGGCGAAGGCTGTCGCCAAGGAGCTGGTGGCCGCCTATCAGCACAGCACCATCGTGGACACCGTGCTCTGTCTGGACGGCACGCAGGTCATCGGCACCTGTCTGGCCAACGAGCTGACCAAAGACGGCTTTGCCAACATGAACGCCCACCAGACCATCTACGTCATCACCCCCGAGTACACCAGCGGCAGCCAGATCATCCTCCGCGACAATCTCGCCCCGATGGTCAGGGGCAAGCACGTCCTCATCCTGTCGGCCTCCATCACCACCGGCTACACCGTGCAGGCGGCCATCGAAGCGGTCAACTACTACGGCGGCACCGTGGCGGGCCTGTCGGCCATCTTCGCCACCACCCACGAGTGTCTGGGCATCCCGGTCACCTCCATCTTCGACCCCTCCAGCCTGCCCGACTACGCTAGCTTCGACAGCCGCGACTGCCCCATGTGCAAGGCCGGCCAGCACATCGACGCGCTGGTGAACAGCTTCGGCTATTCGGCCCTCTGAATCTGAAATTATCCTCCCTCTTTCTCCCCGCCGTGCAGCTGCATGGCGGGGAGTTCTTTTATATATCGCAGTTAATCCACTGATATTTTTCTTGACATTTTCGCTGTCTTTGCATATACTAAAGATGAAAAAGATTGGAGGCATGTATTATGGCAGACATTTCGAGCGCGCTGCGCAGCACCATCCCCATCTCTCTGTTCAACCGCGGCATGGCCGGAAAGGTCTTTGAAGATGTCCGCCGTCAGGGCGCGAAGGTCGTCATGAAGAACAATTCCCCTGAGTGCGTCCTTCTCTCGCCGGAAGAATATCTCCGCCTCATCGACGAAGTAAACGACGCAAAGCTTGCTGCCCTTGCCGCCCAGCGGATGCAGGGCTTCGACCCCGCAAATGCCATTCCCGCCGAGGAGGTCTATCGGCAGAACGGCATTACCAAAGCTGCGCTTGACAGCATGGACGAGGTCGAATTTGAATGAATTGGACTCTGAAATTCCTGCCGGAGGCCCAAAAGGACTTCGAACAGCTCGCCGGAAATCAGAAGCTTCTGGTCGCAAAAGCTCTGGACAAGGTCGTGCAAAATCCCGTTTCCATCTACGAGGGCGGTTACGGCAAACCGCTTGGCAGCAAAAGCGGCACCGACCTCTCCGGCCTGCTGAAGATCAAGCTTCGTGATGCCGGGCTGCGCATCGTCTACAAGCTCGTCCGTACCGAAACGTCCATGCTGGTCATCGTGATCGGCGCCCGGGCCGACGATGCCGTTTACAAGATCGCCGAAAAGCGTGCTCACAAGCACGAACTATAAAAGGCTCTGCCCCTTTTTCGGGCAGAGCCTTTTGCTTATCTTCACTTTTTCTTCGGAAACACGAAGGAATTATGCCGGTATGCGATAAGCAGTTCTAGGGTCATGAAGCACCAGATGACCGGCTCGCAGAGGATGACCGCGTTATACTCAAAGCGGGGGATGAAGAGCAGGACGAAGACGATCTTGCCCAGAAACTCGATGACGCTGGACAGCAGGGGCAGCACCTTCTCGCCCATGCTCTGCAGAGCGTAGCGGGTGGAGAGCAGCATTCCCAGCACGGCGTAGAAGGGTGCGTTCCAGACCAGATACCGTGCGCCGTTTTCCAGCACCACCGGCTCCGAAGAGCCGGACACCAGCTTTACCATCCACTCCGCACCTGCCGCCATGAGCAGGACAGCAGCCGCAGCCACCACGACACTGTAGAGATAGATGTCCCGCATTCCGCGGCGGACGCGGTCGGGATGGTTCGCGCCGTAGTTCTGGGAGACGTAGGTCGAGCAGGCCGAGGCCATCGCCGACAGGGGCATATCCGTAAAAGCGAAGAGCTTTCGGGCCGCGGTGTGGCCCGCGATGACCAGCGTACCGAGGCCGTTGATGCCGTACTGCAAAACGACAGAGCCTGCCGAGACGATGCTGCTCATGAGGCCCATGGAGATGCTCTGGCTGAACAGCTCCCAATAGAGGCGGCTCTCCACATGGAAGTGCTTTTTCCCGGGCAGGAGCAGCCGGGCGCTGCGGAAGACATACAGGATGCAGAGCGCCACCGACACGCCCTGAGAGATGACCGTCGCCACACCGGCACCGGCCACGCCCATGCCCAGCACGGCGATGAACCAGAGGTCGAGGATGACGTTGAGCACCGACGAGAGGATGAGGAAGACCAGCGGCATGAAGCTGTTGCCGATGGCCCGCAGCAGGCCGGCGCAGAGGTTATAGGCAAACATGACGATGACGCCGAGGTCGATGATGATGATATAGCCGTAGGCGTCCTCTAAAATTTCCGCCGGGGTGTCCAGCAGCTCCAGCAGCGGATGCAGGCCCGCCGCACCCGCCAGCGTGATGACCGCCGACGCGATGATGCCGATGACGATGGAACCCGCCACGGTCTGTTTGAGCTGGTCCTCGTCTCCGGCCCCGTAGGCGCGCGCTGCGACGATGGCGAGGCCGTTGCCGATACCGATGCCGAATCCGACCAGAAGCTCGTAGATAGCCCCGCAGGCGCCAATGGCGGCAAGGGCGGTGTCGCCCAGCACATTGCCGACGATCATGGTGTCCACGGTATTATAGAGCTGCTGGAAGAGGCACGACACCAGAATGGGCAGCATAAAGATGAACAGGCTCTTGAAGATGGGGCCGTTCATCAAATCGACATTCCGGTTGAAGAATGATTTTTTCGCAGGGGACTGGGTCATAGGCTTCTCCTTTTTTGCCCACAAAAGGGAGCTGTTGCACACAACAGCTCCCTTTAAGCATTTTATCTGATTTTACAGCTCCTGCGTCTCGAAGCCGTTGATGGTCAGCACTTCCACACTCTTGAAGCCTGCGGCCTTGACGGCGGCAGCAGCCTCGTCGAAGCCGAAGGTCAGGCTGCCCACATCGTGGGCGTCGGAGGTGATGATGACCTTGCCGCCCATCTTCTGCCACTCGCCCAGCAGCCATGCGCCGGGGTAGAAGTCTTTGCGGTAGCCGCGGTAGACGCCGCCGGTGTTCACTTCCAGCAGGCAGCCGTGCTCTTTGGCAGCATTCAGCGCCTTGAGGGCTGCGGCCTTATAGCGGGGCGACTCCTCGTCGAAGAACTCACCGGCAGCGTTCAGCTTCTTGATGAGGTCGATGTGGGCCAGAATGTCGGGACCCATGGCGGCCACCTTTTCCACCTCGGCGAAGTATGCCTCCACAGCGGCCAGCGGGTCGCCGTCGAAGTCGTCGTAGATGCAGTCGTGGAGATCCTGGGGACGGAAGTCGATCTCGTAGTACTTGCCGGTGTTCTTGCCGTAGAGGTGGTGCGCAGAGCCGATCCAGTAGTCGTAGCCGGTGCGCTTGTCCTCGCTCAGCAGGTCCCACTCGATGCCGCAGAGGATGTCCACCTTGCCCTTGTACTCGGTCTTGAGCTTGGCGATGGTGGCCTTGTACTGGGCCGTGCGGCTGGGGCTCATGCAGTATTCACGGTCGCGCTGGGTATAGCTATGGCCCGTGAAGCCCAGTGTGGTCAGCCCCTGCGCACACGCAGCGGAGGCCATCTCCTGTAAGGTGTTTTTGCCGTCGCACATCGTCGAGTGACAATGGACACTGGACTTCTTATAATCTGCCATAGTGAATCACTGCATCCTTTCCTGTTTGACCTTGTGGTCGATAACGTGTCGTTTTTCCAGCTCGCGGGTGATGTCCTCCACCGTGATGCCGGCCTGCACCATCAGCACCAGCACATGGTATGCCAGATCGCTGATCTCGTAGACCGTCTCGGCCTTGTCTTCCTTTTCGCCCGCGATGATGACCTCAGTACACTCCTCGCCCACCTTCTTGAGGATCTTTTCTTTGCCCTTCTCGAAGAGATAGGTGGTGTAGCTGCCCTCTTTGGGGCTGGTCTTGCGGCCCTTGATGAGGTCATACAGCCCCTGCCAGCTGAACTGCTTCAGCTCCGGGGAAACATATACTTCGTTGAAAAAGCAGCTCTCGGCACCGGTGTGGCAGGCGGGGCCGCTCTTGACGACCTCCACCACCAGCGCGTCGGCGTCGCAGTCGGCGGTGATGGACACCACACGCTGGACGTTGCCGCTGGTCCCGCCCTTGCGCCAGATCTCCTGACGGCTGCGGCTCCAGAACACCGTCCGGCCCTCCGCGATGGTCAGCGCCAGCGTCTCGGCGTTCATGTAGGCGAGGATCAGCACCTCTTTGGTGTAGTGGTCCTGCACGATGGCAGGGATGAGGCCCTTTTCGTCAAATTTCAGGTCTATAATGTTTCTCCTTCCCCGCAGGGGGACAGCTATAGTTTAGCGTATTCGGCGGGCAAACGCAAGGGCTCAGAGCCGTATTTCCACGCCATTTTCGTTTAAGTATTCCTTTAGCTCCCGGATGGTGAGCAGCTTCTGGTGGAAGATGCCCGCCCCGGCCCCTGCGCCCCGCCTTTTCCCGGGCGCTTTTGTCTTATGATAAGGTCATTTTACTTTATCAAGATAAAGTTGTAAAGTGTGAAAGTGACCGTGTTTTCATTTTTATGATACGATTTTTCTGTGCGTTTGTACAGAAAGGCGAAATGATTTCACGAAAGCCCGCTTTGAGATGATGGAAGCGCAAAAAAGGAGCCGCCGCACAGCGTTTTCCGTGCAGCGGCTCCTCGCCGTTTTATTCTCAGCCCAGCAGTTCCAGCACGCCGCTCTTGGGACGTGCGCCGACGGCCTGACGAACCAGCTTACCGTTCTCGAACAGCAGCAGGGTGGGGATGCTCATGACGCCGAACTCGGCGGCCAGATCGGGCTGCTCGTCCACATTGACTTTGCCCACCTTGACGTCGGTGCGCTCCTCGGCCACCTCGTCCACGATGGGGCTCAGCATCCGGCAGGGGCCGCACCAGGCGGCCCAGAAATCGAGCAGGACGGGCTGAGCGCTCTTCAGCACCTCGGCCTCAAAGTTTTCTTTCGTGATGGTGATGACTGCCATATCGTTTTCCTCCATAAAGAGTGTTTTTTCATCTGACAGGGACAGTATACCCCAAACTCCGGCGTTTTTCCGTGAGCAAGTCACATAAAAAGCCCGGGGCAGACATTTTCTGCTCCGGGCTCTGGAAATTATTTTGCGATTTCAGGCTCAGATGTCCTTCAGGGCGTTCTTGCCGGCGACGTAGCCGTAGTACATGGCCATGGAGTGGCTGACGCCCTTCAGGCCGATGGGGTACTCGGTGGCAAAGCGGTTGCCCTGGATGTTGCCGGCGACGTACAGGCCGGGGATGACATTGCGGTCGGCGTCGAAGGTGTGGCAGTCCTCGTCGCTCTCGAGGCCTCCGATGCAGACCAGCAGCAGAGCAGTGGTGAACTTGTCGGCGTAGAAGGGGCCGTTCTCGACTGCCCACATACGGGAAGCGGGCTTGTGGAAGTCCTCATCGTAACCGGCCTTGGCCAGCTCGTTGTAGCGCCGGATGGAGTCCAGAGCGGTCTGCTGGGCGGCAGTATCGTCCGGGTAGATCTTTGCCACCAGCTCTTCCAGCGTGTCGGCCTTCACAGCGCGGCCATCGGCCACAGCAGCTTCCAGCTGATAGGGGCTCTTGTAGTTGCGGTAGGTAGTGTTGTTCTTGGGGCCTTCGTCCTCGCTGGCGTAGTCCTCATAGTAGCAGGCACCGCCGTGGGCTGCGGGCATATAGGGCAGCTGCTCAGGCCAGTTGGAGTCGAAGATCTGCCAGCTCTCGCGGTTCTTCTGCAGCTCGATCTGGTTTTCCAGCTGCTGGCCGGGCAGGTCCTCGTTCATGAAGCGCTTGCCGTTGAGGTCGAGGTTCAGGAAGCCTGCATTGCCCATGACGCCCACGCCGGCGAGGTCGGCGCCGCCGCCCATGTGGTGGATCATCGGGGCGTGGCTCTGCTGCACCTGAGCGCCGGCCCACATACCCAGCTGGATGCCGTCGCCCTGGTTGGTGAAGTTGCCCTCCACATCCACATTGGTGAACAGGCACTGGATGTTGTTCTCAATGACCTCGGGGCAGAAGTGCTTGAGCATCTTGGTGTTCTGGGAGTAGTCGCCGGTGGAGAGGATGACGCCCTTGGAGGCGTTGCACTTGATGTACTCGCCGGTGGCGGCATCGCGGGCGTAGAGGCCCACGCAGCGGCCATCCTCCATGATGAGCTTCTCAACGAAGCAGCCATAGAAGGTCTGGACATTGCCGGTGTCGATGGCTTTCTGCATATTGGCCTCGACGGTGACATGCTGGTCGGGCTTGAACTCGACGGAAGTGGGGTAGCAGGGGAAGCGCTCCTGCTTCCAGTCGTAGTGCTCGGGCAGCGGGTAGAAGATGGGGATGATGAAGTTGTCCGCGCTCTCGTCGGGGATAGCGCTGCGGGTGGTCTCGGCGTAGTACAGGTCGGGGTTTGCCTCCACCCACCAGTCGAAGGCGTCGCCGATGTTGTGGGCCCACTTGCTCATGATGCTGCGCTTGCAGCGGTAGGTGCTCTCCACCATGTGGGAGTCGATGATGTCGTCGATCTGCTCGCGGGTCCAGGTGTCGCGGCCCCACTTGGCCTGCACCTTGCCGTTGATGACGGCGTACTCGCCGCTGCGGCACTGGGGGCCGTCGGCCTTCTCGAAAGCAGCCACCAGACCGCCGTCCTCAGCGACGCTGCGGCAGGCGGCAACGCCTGCGATGCCGCAGCCCACCACGGCCACATCCACGTCAACGGCCTTGGCGACCTTGCTCTCGTCGATCTCCGGCTCGGTACCCAGCCAGTCCTCATCGGAGGAAGATGCAGCGGTGTCGCCGCCTGCGGTGTGGACGCCCATTGCCTGCTCGATGCAGCTTGCGGCGGCCTTCTTGACGGCGTTGGTGGTGATGGTAGCGCCGGAGATGTTGTCGATCTCGGTGCTCTGAGCAGCCATCAGGGCGTCCTTCAGGGTGGGGGCTGCCACGCCGCCGATGCTCTCGGTCTCGTTGGAGGCGTCAATGACCACGTCGGTGATGGCGGTCTCGCTGAAGGTCATGGTGACCTTCACCTCACCGATGCCGGTGGCGGTGCCGGTGTACGTGCCGGGGGTGTAGATGGCCTCGCCGGTGGAGGCGGCAGTGCTGCTGGAAGAGCCTGCGTTGCAGGCGGCCAGTGCGCTGGCGGTAACGCCGCTCATAGCGGCAGCGGCGGCAACCTTCAGGAAGCCTTTGCGAGAGATCTTTTTCATCTGGAATGCTCCTTACTCTTTCTTCTTTCGACGTTTTCAGGCAGAAAATCGTTCTTCCGAGAGATAGTATAAAATATAACGAAGTAAAAGGGAATTAAAAAATCTTAAGCATCCTGATAAAAAAGCTTTATAAGTGTCCTATTTCCTGCTATACTGAGGCTGTACGGATGTCCCGCCGCCGGAAAGGAGTTTTTTGTCATGAACGAGCACCAGCTTCTCTGCTTTCTCACCGTGAGCCGGACGCTGAATTTCTCCGCTGCCGCGCGGGAACTCTACTGCACCCAGCCCGCCCTGAGCTACCAGATACGCAGCCTCGAAAAGGAGCTGGACGCCGCACTGTTCCGCCGCACGACGACGCAGGTGGCCCTCACCGAGGCAGGCCGCGCCCTGCTGCCCCATGCGGAAGACATCTACCGCGGCATCCTCAACGCCCGCACGGCGCTGAAAGGCTTCGGCACCCACCACACCCTGACCCTCCGCCTGCCGCCGGTGCTTTTGCAGCGGGACCCCATCTACCCCATCCTGATGGCGAGGCTCCACGCCGCGCTGCCGGGCTATGAGTTCAAAGTGGACACCACGCCTGTCCCCTCCAGCTACCACCACATGCTCTGCACCGAGGCAGACGCGGCGCTCTACCTGCCCTTCGGCCCGCTGCCGCCAGAGATCCGCTGTGAGACCATCATCGGCAACCGGTTTTACCTCATCGCCGCGCCGGAGCACCCATTCTCCGGCCAAAGCAGCGTCGAGCTTTCTGCCCTCGCCGGGCAGCAGATATTTTACGAGCCCCTTTATCAGGACATGGTGGATTTCGCCCGGAAGCAGCCGGGGATGCCCTATTCCACACCGGTCTGGCGGATGGTGGAAAACTATGAGTCGGTCTACGCCGAGCTGCTGGCCGGGCGGGGGATGTTCCTCTGCCCGATGATCTACCCGGCTTTCCCTGCCGGGTGGCACATCCCGCTGCATCTGTCCATCCCGGACACCCGCCTGCTGACCCTGCGGGATGACCCCCGCCCCGAGATATGCACCCTGCGCAAAGTCTTCGCCGAGGTGTACGCCGAGAGGGAAAAGCTGATAAAAGCTCTGTGAGATGCAAAAACGCCGCCGTGCAATGCACAGCGGCGTTCGTTATTTCAGAGAAAGAGCTTACTTGCCCAGCATTTCCTTTGCGGTCTTGCAGATGGTGGCAGCGTCCAGCCCATACTCCTTCAGCAGGTCCCAGGCGGGGCCGGAGCAGCCAAACTTGTCCTGCACGCCGACGCGGCGGACAGGGGTGGGCAGCTTCTCGCTGAGCAGGGAGCAGACAGCCTCGCCCAGACCGCCGATGACGTTGTGCTCCTCGGCGGTGACGATCTTGCCGCACTCCCTGGCAGCCTTGAGGATGATGTCCTCATCCAGAGGCTTGATGGTGTGGATGTTGATGACGCGGGCGTGGATGCCCTCGGCGGCCAGGGTCTCGGCGGCCTTGCGGGCCTCGTTGACCATCAGGCCGGTGGCCACGATGGCGATGTCATTGCCCTCGGTGAGCTGCTCGCCCTTGCCGATCTCGAAGTGATAGTTGGCCTCGTCGTGGAACACGGGAACCGCCAGACGACCAAAGCGAAGGTAGACAGGACCCTGCATCTCGTAGGCTGCGCGGACAGCAGCGCGTGCTTCCACGTCGTCGGCGGGGCAGATGATGGTCATGCCGGGCAGGCTGCGCATGAGGGCGAAGTCCTCGCAGCACTGGTGGGAAGCGCCGTCCTCACCGACGGAGATACCGCCGTGGGTAGCGCCGATCTTCACGTTCAGGTGGGGGTAGGCCACGGAGTTGCGGATCTGCTCAAAGGCACGGCCCGCAGCGAACATTGCAAAGCTGGACACGAAGGGGACATAGCCCATGGTGGACAGGCCGGCGGCGACGCCCATCATGTTGGCCTCGGCGATGCCGCAGTCGAAGTGGCGGTCCGGGTGAGCCTTGCGGAACACACCGGTCTTGGTAGCGGCAGCGAGGTCGGCGTCCAGGACCACCAGGTCGTCGTGGCCCTCAGCGGCCAGTGCTTTCAGAGTATTGCCGTAGCTCTCGCGGGTAGCGATCATTTTTACATCTGCCATCTTACTTGTCCTCCTGTTCCAGCGCGGCGTAGGCTGCGTTCAGCTCCTGCATGGCCACAGCGTACTCCTCGTCGTTGGGGCCTTTGCCGTGCCAATCCACAGAGTTGGTCATAAAGGAGACGCCGGTACCCTTGACGGTGTCCAGAATGATGCAGGTGGGCTTGTCGTTCTCGGCGTGGAACGCCTTGATGGCGGACTCGATCTGGTCGTAGTCGTGGCCGTTGATGGTCAGGACGTTGAAGTTGAACGCCTTGAGCTTTTCTTCCAGCGGAGCGCTGTTCATGACCGTCTCGGTGGTGCCGTCGATCTGGAGGTGGTTGCGGTCCAGCATGACGCAGAGGTTGGAGAGCTTATAGTGGGCGGCAAACATGAAAGCCTCCCAGCACTCGCCCTCTTCCACCTCACCGTCACCGAGGATGGTGTAGACATTGATGGGCTTGCCGCTGTGCTTTGCGCCCAGAGCCATGCCGCAGGCGGCAGACACGCCCTGACCCAGACTGCCGGTGGACATATCCACGCCCGGAGTCTCATTCATGTTGGGGTGGCCCTGCAGGTAGCTGCCGATCTTGCGCAGGGTCTTGAGGTCTTCCACCGGGAAGAACCCGCGCTCGGCCAGCGTGGCGTAAAGTGCCGGAGCCGCATGGCCCTTGGACAGCACGAAGCGGTCGCGGTCCGGTTTTTTCGGCTCCTTGGGGTCGATATTCATATCCACGAAGTAGAGGTAAGACAGCACCTCGGCGATGTCCAGACTGCCGCCCGGATGGCCGCACTTGGCGCTGTGAGTTCCCTCGATCACGCCCATGCGGATGTGACAGGCGTGCTTGGCAAGGGTAAGCTTTTCTGCATTTGTCATGATGGTCCTCCCGTATGAACCTCAGAAGTTGCAAGTATACAGCCGCGCAAGGCACAGCTCCCGCTGCCCCATTGCGCTATAATTCAAGTTTATATTATCTATTCTGTGCAAAAAGGTCAAGCTTCTTACAGCAAAATGTACACAGGCGGTCAAAAACTGCTCCAAACGCTTTCTTTTTTGTTCAATTTGCAGCCTGTCCGGGAGCGGTCTTGACAAATCCTGCGGCACTCTGCTATAATTTTCACGATTTCCGGCAGGAAGCCGGGCCTGCGGGCCGAAGCCCGCCTTACACTATTTTCAGCCGCCGCATTTTTGAAACAGACGCCATGAAGGGGTCTGCCGTTGGCTTGCAAGCCGACTGGCAGGCCCCTTTTTTCTGTTTTTCTGCGGCGCAGTCACAGGAGGAAACAGATGAAAACCAAAAACGCTTCTCCGGCCCGCAATGTCGTGCTGGCCGCACTCTTTCTGGCGCTGGCCTTCGTGCTGCCCATGGTGACGGGCCATCTGCCGCAGGTAGGCAATATGCTCTGCCCGATGCATTTCCCCATCCTGCTCTGCGGCTTCGTGCTGGGCGGACCCTGGGGTCTGGCTGTGGGCTTTGCGGCCCCGCTGCTCCGCTCGGTGCTCTTCGGGATGCCCCCGATGTTCCCCATCGCCATTTCGATGGCTTTTGAGCTGGCAGCTTACGGCGCCGTGTCCGGCTGGCTCTACCGCCGGGTGAAGCACACCCTGCCCATGACCTACGCCACCCTCGCGGCGGCCATGGTGGCCGGCCGCCTCGTCTGGGGCGCGGTCCGCTTCGTGCTGGCAGGCCTGTCCGGCTCGAGCTTCCCGTTCTCGGCCTTCCTGTCCGGTGCGCTCTTCACCGCTGTGCCGGGCATCATCGCACAGCTGGTGCTCATCCCCCTCATCATCACCGCTCTGCAGAAAGCCAAGGTGCTGGAGTAACAGGTTCTCGCTGCCTTTATCGCAAGTCAAGAAATTGGTGCAGCATCCAAACAACATCTTTTCGATATGCAATTCAACGCTGTTGCTGTTGCATTAAAAAGTTGAATTGCTGTCATCAAGCCTCTCAGTCGAGCTTACGCTCGCCAGTTCCCCTGATAGGGGGAGCCTCTGGCAAAAAGAGAAAGTTTTTCTCTCTGTCAAAGCCTCTCCTCCGTAGGAGAGGTGGCATTGCGAAGCCATGACGGAGAGGTTTTTCGTTTGCTTTCTCCCTGACGTATTTCAGCGTTTCTTCCAAAAAAATCCTAAAAAGTTTATTTCAAACGCCGAAATTGCCCGCGATCTTCAATTAAATCTTGTAAAGTTGCAGGAATCATGTAAACTAGAATACAACATTGTGTCGCAACCGCAACGGGGAGATTGCGCTTTCCGGCAGGGCGGCAGGAAAAGGAGAGTTTCTATGAGAAACGCAAAGCAAAGCATCCGGCGCACCGTAGCCGGACTGCTGGCAGGCGCGATGCTTCTGGGCATGACACCGCTGGCCACGTTTGCGGAGGGGTCTTCCTCCGCATCGGGCGACTGGCAGTTCAAAGCCTTCGGCACCTCCACTGCAGCAGGAGTCAACACCATCGCAGATGGCGCGGACATCAACGGCAAGGTCACCCTCAACTCCTGCACCATCAAAGATGATGGCACCATCGACAAGAAGGGCGGCAAGTTCGTCGCGGACTCCCCGGCAGACGGCCTGTCCTTCTACTACACCACCATCGACCCGACCACCCAGAACTTCTATCTGCAGGCCGATGTCACCATCGATTATGTGAACCCGGCTCCGGACGGTCAGGAGGGATTTGCCCTCATGGTGCGCGACAGCATCAGCGGCTCCGGCAGCTATTTCTCGAATCAAATTTCTGTCGTCGGCACCAAGCTCCCTCTGGACGGTGTTGAGATCAAAGACGCTGTGGGCGTCCGCAGCTACACCGGCATCATCTCCAACGAGACGGCTGCTTCCAACGACGTCAAGTCGAATCGTGCGGCGTTCAGCTCGCAGGCCATCAAGCAGGGCGACACCTACCGTGTGAGCCTTGCCAAGACCAGCAACAGCTACGTCGCCACCCAGTACGCCATCAACGCCGACGGCTCGACCGGCGACGTCGTCGGCTCTTCGACCTTGTACATCTCGGCGAAGGACAGCACCGCTTCCAGCGTCTCCAAGTACGCAGAGCTGGACGACCCCATGACCGTGCAGGAAGCCAACAAAGCTTATCTAGGCTTTGCGGCGGCGCGCGGCATGAACGTGACCTTCTCCAACATCACCTACACCACGAGCACGTGGAACGCTTCCGAGTGGACGCTCCAGCCTACCAGCTATGTTGCCCCCGTTTACCAGATCACCAGCCCTGCCACCTGCACCGGTGACAGCTATGAACTGGTGTTCAAGGCCAACGCCGACGGCAAAGCGACCGTCTCCGCAAACGGTGTGGTCGTGGACAAAAATGTGGACATCAAGGCAGGTGAGCCCTTCTCCAAGAGCTACGCCGTGACCGGCGATACCACCTTTAAGGTCAAGTTCACCCCGGACAAAAACTACGCTATCAGCGCGTACGAAAAGCTGAGCAGCTACGATTCCGCTGCTATCGAGAAGAAGGTTTCGCTCCGTACTCTGGGCGCGAACGGCATCATCGTCGTCACCCCGGACGGCAGCGCAGCTAACAATGGCACCCGTGCGGAAGACGCAGTTGACATTCAGACCGCGCTGAACTACGCCGCAGCAGGCCAGACCATCCAGCTGGAAAGCGGCACCTACCATCTGACCGGTGAGCTGAAAGTCGAGCGCGGCCGCGACGGCACCGCAGAAGCTCCCATCACCATGACGACTGCTGACGGCAAGTACGCAACGCTGGACTTCGGCGGCGTCGGCACTGGTTTCAGTGTCTGGGGCAATTACTGGAACATCAGCAAGCTCAACATCACCAACACCGCAGACGGCGCGAAGGGTATGCAGCTGGCCGGCAGCTACTGCGTCCTCGAGCAGATGAATTTCTACAACAACGGCAACACCGGCCTGCAGGTCTCCGGCCTGTCCACTGATAACAAGGCTCTGTGGCCCAGCCACAACACCATCAAGAACTGCACCTCCATGAACAACGCAGACCGCGCGATGGAAGACGCCGACGGCTTTGCCGCCAAACTGACCACCGGCGAGGGCAACGTCTTCGACGGCTGCATCGCTGCTTACAACGCCGATGACGGCTGGGATCTCTTCGCAAAGGCTGCAACCGGTTCCATCGGCGCGGTCACCATCCAGAACTGCGTCGCCTACAAGAACGGTTATCTGATGCTGGCTGCAGAGCCGGTCAAGAAGCAGTCGCTCCAGTTCCCGACCGTCACCTGTGACGACGACGGCAACCTGAGCTTCAGCAATGTTGCTGTCACCATCGCGGCAGGCAACGGCAACGGCTTCAAGATGGGCGGCACCAATCTGCCCGGCAACCACAAGCTCCTCAACTCCATCTCCTACGACAACGCCGCCAAGGGCATCGACTCCAACTCCTGCCCGGACGTCAAGGTCTACAGCTCCACTTCCTACAACAACGAGGGCTATAACGTCGCGCTCTACACCGGCAACAAGTCCGCTGTGACCGACTATGCCGCCGACGGTGTCATCTCCTTCCGCAAGGGTACCGACGGCAAGGAGCAGCTGGCCCTCCAGAGCCAGAGCAGCACCGCTGTCTACGGCCCGAACAACTTCTACTGGGATTCCGAAACCCAGACCAGCCACAACAAATCCACCAACACCGTCACGGTGAAGGAGAGCTGGTTTGAGAGCCTCGACACCTCCGTTGCTCCGACCCGGAACGCAGACGGCAGCATCAATATGCACGGCCTGCTCCTGCTGACCGCTGAGGGTCTGGCCGCCACCGATGCAGGCGCACGCGGTTCCGCATGGGGTCAGCCCAAGGCGGCCAAGGCGACCATCTGGGTCGTCGGCGACTCCACCGTTTCCGCTTTCGACGACAGCTATTATCTGCCGCGTGAAGGCTACGGTGAGGAGATTGCGAACTACTTCAACGCAGATGTCTACAATCTGGCTGTCTCCGGTGCGTCCAGCAAGGACTTTACCGGCATGAGCAGCTACAATACCCTGATGAACGGTTCCGATACCGTTCCGGCTCTGGGCGACGCTTCCGGCGACAAGTTCCTCATCATCGGCTTCGGCCACAATGACGAGAAGACCGAGCCTGCCCGTTACACCAACCCCAACGGCGACTACAAAACCGAAGGCTCCTTTGCCAACAGCCTCTATGTCAACTACATCCAGCCTGCTCTGGAGCGCGGTGTCATCCCGGTCGTCTGCACGCCTATTGCGCGCCTGACGAACGAGAACACCAAGGCCAGCTACGACAGTGCTTCCGGCCACAAGACCCAGACCGTCACCATTGGCGACACCGTCTATGAGGGCGGCTATTACGCACAGGCCATCCGTGATATGTGCAGCGAGCTGCACCTCATCTGCGTGGATCTGACCGATGCCACCATCAACGAGAACATCACGATGGGCAAAAAGGCTCAGTACACCCACAGCTTTACCGGCGCAAAAGAAGGCAAAAAGGGCAATCTGGTTCCCACCGGTCTTGACTTGACCCACACCAACAGCTATGGTGCAAAGCTGAACGCATGGCTCATCGACCAGCTCACCATCGACACGCCGCTGGGCGCGTACAGCAAACACAAGGAAAAGCCCACCTACAAGCAGTTCTACGGCGATGCCGCAAACCCGGATTACGTTCCTTCCAGCTATGTCTCTCCCACCGAGAACAGCACGCTCTGGCCGGCCTTTACCGACGCCAACGGCACCGTCTGGAATGGTTCCGTCTTCGGCAATGTCGGCGGCAATGATAAAATCTCCGGTGGCGATTTCACCGCAACAGTTGACGGCCAAAACATCACCCTCGGCGTCACCAACAACCGCGGTAAGATCGCGTCCACGGTGGACGGCCTGATGATGTACTACGTCAAGCTGCCTGCAGGCACCAACTTCACTCTGACCGCAAAGGCCACCGTCAACTCACTGGCAAAAAACAATCAGGTCTCCTTCGGCCTGATGGCCCGTGATGAGATGTATATTGATACCAGCATCTCCGACCCCATCGGCGATTATGTCGCCGTCGGCACCCGGAATCAGGGTGCGATCAACTGCTTCGGCCGCAAGAGCGGTGAGTTGTACGACGGCCCGGCTGCGACTGTCAAGTACGGTGCAGGCGACACCGTTGACCTGAAGCTCATCGGCACGGCAGACGGTTTCACTCTGATCTACGGCGACAACGAGACGGCTTCCACAGGCTTCGACTACGCACTGACCGCCATTGATTCCGATTACATCTATGTCGGCTTCTATGTGGCACGCAATGCAAATGTCACCTTCAGCGATATCCAGCTGACGACCAACGGCGTTTTCTCCGCTTCCGGCTCCGGCCTGAAAGCGGTATGGAACAAGGTCAAGGACCTTTTCCCGTTCTAAGCTTCGCCTGATTTTCGGGTTCTTCTTCTGATCCCTTACACACGCAAAAAAGACCAGCGTTGCGGATGCAATGCTGGTCTTTTTTCAGGGCTTTCGCTCTGCGTTATGAACATACACGAAGAAAGAAGGAAGGCAATTACTTCAGGAAGTCCGGCAGGGGCTTGCTCTGCTTGAGCCACTGATGATACTCGGCGGTAGCGGCGAACTCCACGTCGCCGGCGGAGTTCAGCGCAGTCTCCACAGAGTCCTGGATCACGCCGATGATGAAGCCGACACCGACCATCTGCATGGCCACATCGTTAGAGATGCCAAACAGGGAGCAGGCCATGGGGATGAGCAGCAGAGAGCCGCCGGCCACGCCGGAAGCGCCGCAGGCACCCAGAGCGGACATGGCGCTCAGGACGATGGCGGCAGGCAGGGTCACGGGGATGCCCAGCGTGTTGGCCGCAGCCAGCGTCATGATGGTGATGGTGATAGCCGCACCATCCATATTGATGGTAGCGCCCAGAGGGATGGAGACGGAATACATATCCTTATCGAGGCCCAGCTTCTCGCACAGGGCCATGTTGACGGGGATGTTGGCCGCAGAGCTGCGGGTGAAGAAAGCGGTCAGGCCGGACTCCTTCAGGCAGCGGAACACCAGAGGATACGGGTTGCAGCGCAGATAGAGGAACATGATGAAGGGCGAAACGATGAACGCCATGAAGAGCATGGTACCCACCAGCAGGGCCAGCAGCTTGCCGTACTGGGTAAAGATGGCCAGACCGTTGCCGGCCACATTGGTGTACACCAGACCCATGATGCCGAAGGGAGCCAGATTGATGATCCAGCGCACCACCTGCGACACAGCGTCGGCGGTATCGGCAAGGAACTTCTTGGTGGTGTCAGAGCCGATGTTCTTCATGGCAAGGCCGAACATGCAGGCCCAGAACAGGATGCCGATGTAGTTGCCGCTCATCAGAGAGCTGACAGGGTTGGCGACGAAGTTGGTGAGCAGGGTGCCCAGCACCTCGCCCAGACCCTGCGGCACCACGTCCGACTGGGCAGCGTCTGCCAGAACGACCGACACAGGGAACATGAAGCTGGTGATCGAAGCGATCGCCGCCGCAAGGAAGGTGGTGAGCATGTACAGCCAGATGACCGTACCGAAGCGGCGGTCCAGTTTGGAGCTGCCCTGTGCCAGTGCGCTCGCCACGATGACGAACACCAGCACCGGAGCAATGCCCTTCAGTGCGCCGACGAACAGGCTGCCCAGCTCGCCGACCCAGCCTGCACCCGGCACCGCAAGCGCCAGCACCGCGCCGATGACCAGACCGACGACGATGCGAAGGATGAGGCTGACCTCATTGTACTTCTTCGCAATGGCTTTTGCACCATTCATCATATAGAACACTCCTCTGTATTTGTGCGTCCTCGACGCACACTTTTCCTGTCTCTTACTCAAAGACAGCTGTTATTATAGCACACACGGAAGAAAAGTCAAAGGTTTTCAGTGAATTTTTCGGGCTGCTTCGGCAGATTTTTCGTTTTCGGCCTTCCTCCGCGCCGCCTTATGTGTGTGTCACAGAAATACACAATTAAAATATTTCACCGCTTAGGGCAGAAAAATCCCCCGGCAGAGTTTGTCTGCCGGGGGGTAGTCATTCTTATTTATTTTTTCTGATCTTTCAGTCGTCCAGATAGGTCACTTTGCCGGGGACAAAGCCCTGGATGCCCATGCCGGGTGCATCCGAAACGGTGATATTCTTCTCGTCGAAGACCGCGCCGCCGAGGATGTGGTCCTCGCTGCAGAGCACCGGGCCGTCTAGGTCCACTTTGGTGATGATCTTCTTGGCGCAGGCCAGCTCCACGGCTGCGTTGACCGAGATCTTGGCTTCCAGCATACAGCCGATCATGCACTCCACGCCGTAGACCTCCGCCGCCGAGGCGATGCGGAGGGCGTTGGTGATGCCGCCGCACTTCATCAGCTTGATGTTCACAAAGTCGGCTGCGCCGGTCTGCATGATGCGCAGGGCATCCGCCGGGCTGAACACGCTCTCATCGGCCAGTACCGGCACGCTGGCGTGGCGGGTGACGTACTGCATCCCCTCGAGGTCAGCCGCCGGGACAGGCTGCTCGACGAACTCGATGTCCAGGCCCTTCTCCTGCATCTGGTCGAGGATGCGGACAGCCTGCTTTGCATTCCACGCCTGATTGGCGTCGATGCGGAGCTTGACGTCCTTGCCCACGGCCTCGCGGACGGCGGCCAGACGGGCCACGTCCAGCTCCGGGTCGATGCCCACCTTGACCTTCAGGCAGTCATAACCGCGCTGGATGGCGGTGCGGGCGTCCCGGGCCATCTCCTCGGGCGGGTTGACGCTGATGGTGATGTCCGTCACGATATTGCTGCGCGCGCCGCCCAGCATCCGGTAGACCGGGGCGCTGTACTTCTGGCCCAGCAGGTCCCACAGGGCCATATCCACGGCAGCCTTGGCGCTGGTGTTGTGGACGAGGGCCTTCTGCACGGCGGCGGTCAGATCCTCGAACTCGTCGAGGCCGCGGCCCAGGATGGCCGGGGCGATGTGGTCGCGGATGGCGCCGATGATGGCACCGGTGGTGTCGCCGGTGATGACGCCGGTGGGAGGTGCCTCACCGTAGCCCACCGCGCCGGTGTCGGTGTGCAGCTCAACGATGACGTCCTCCACGCTGCTCACGGTGCGCAGCGCTGTCTTGAAGGGGACGCGGAGCGGGGTCGAGATACGGCCCAGCTTTACCTGTGTGATCTTCATGCCAGTCCCTCCTTATTCTTCCTGCATGTGTACGGTGGCCGACAGTTTCTGGTAGGCGACGCGGGGCGTGCCGTCTTCCACATGGATGATACCGCAGCGGACAAAGCCGTTCTTCTCGAGAAGATGCTGCATGATCTTGTTGTCGGCGTGGGTGTCGGCCCGCAGGCTCTCGCAGTGCTCGAGGCACCATGCGATGACCTCAGACGCCACGCCCCTGCGGTCACCCGTCGAGGCCAGCCGGTGGATGGTGCCGTAAGGCACCTCATCGTTGAGCCACTGGCCGTCTTCGATTTTCGCGTAGGTGGGGTCCGGCCCGAGGATGAAGGCAAACACCGCCTCGAGACGGCCGTTCACCATATAGACGAACAGCCGGTTGGAGTCGATGTCTTCTTCCAGCATCTCCTGCGGCGGATAGCTGCCGCCCCACTGGGTCGGGTTGCCCGAATCCGCCATTACTTTCCGGGCATGGGCATAGATCTCTAAAATTTGCTCCAGATCAGAGCGCCGTGCTCCACGAAACATTCCGTTTCCACCTTCTCTTTCCGTGCGCCGCAGCGCACTCCCGCATTTTTACAGGTCTGGCTTTTATTGTAACACACTCTGCATCGTTTTTCCATCTTAAGACATCAAAAGACGTCCCGCAGACACGGGACGTCTTTTTTCGCGGTGTGCTCAAAGGTCAGGCCGGTGTGCGGGTGCGGGCCGCGCGGCTCTGACGGTACTCACGGGGGCTCTGGCCGTACCGCTCGTGGAACAGGCGGTAGAAATAGCTGGTGTTCTCGTAGCCGACGTAGGTGATGATCTGCTGGATGTTCCAGTCGCTGCGGCGCAGCAGGCGGGCGGCAGTCTCCATCCGGTGCTTCTGGAGCAGTTCCTTATAAGTACGGCCTGTCTGCGCCCGGACGCACTCGCTGACATAGGCCAGAGAGACGCCGTAGCTGCGGGCCACATTGGAGAGGCTGGCCTCGCGGTAATTCTTGGTGATCTCATCCAAAGCCGCCTGCACCAGTTCTTCGCGGCTGACGGCCGCGCCGTAGGCTTCCAGCGGGAATTTCTTGATGCTCATAGGTATCCTCCGTTGCGGCGCAGCCGGGGACAGGGGGGATGTCGGAGCCGGGCCGCGCTCAGGTCTCATAAGCGTCCCTCTGTTGGGAAGCTTCTGCTTATAATACGGCGCAGCCGGGCCGGAAATTGCATAAGACAAGAAAAAACTCCAAAATTTTTCAGACGGGGTCTCGACAAAGCAAAAGCTGCCGCCCACGTGGGGCAGCAGCTTTTCAGGAAAAGAAAAAGAGGAAAACAGAACTCAGAACATCTTCTCGTGGTGATACCGGCCCGTGCGCAGGAACTCCACCCACTCGGCGATGTTCACGGCGTGGTCGCCGATGCGCTCGAGGTACTTGATGACCATCAGCACATCCAGCGCGGCGTCCACTTTGCCGGGGTCGGCGGCGATCTCCGCCGCCAGCATCCGCTTGATGCTGTTGAAGTCGTAGTCCACCGCGTCGTCGGCGTCGATGACGGCTTTTGCCGCCGCCTCATCTTCTGCCGCAAAGGCGCTCATGGCGTCCTGCAGCATCTTGTGGGCTTTGCGGCCCATCTCAATGCTCCTGCTCACGGCGGGGTCGCCCGCCTTGCGGACACCGGCCAGATGGGGGACGATCTCCGCGATGTCGGCGGCGTGGTCACCGATGCGCTCCACGTCTGTCACCACTTTCATGGCAGCAGAGATAAAGCGCAGATCACTTGCCACCGGCTGCTGACGCAGCAGCAGGGTCATGCAGCGGTGCTCAATGTCCCGCTCCATCCGGTTGACCTCGGTGTCGCCCTTGACGATGCCCTTTGCTTCCTCGGCGTCCGCCGTGCAGAGGGCTTCCAGCGCATCTTCCACCGCGTCGGCAGAGAGCCGGCTCATCCTGGCCAGCGATTCCTTCAGGGCCGCGAGGTCGGCTTCGTACTGTGTGCGTGTGCTCATATCGCAAACCCTCCTTTTTAACCGAAGCGGCCCGAGATGTAGTCCTCGGTGCGCTTATCCTTCGGGGTGCTGAAAATCTCGCTCGTGGGGCCGCACTCCACCAGCTCACCCAGCAGGAAGAAGGCCGTGCGGTCGCTGATACGGGCCGCCTGCTGCATGTTGTGGGTGACGATGACCACGGTGTAGTTCTTTTTCAGCTCGCTCATCAGCTCTTCCACCTTCATGGTAGAGCCGGGGTCGAGGGCGCTGGTGGGCTCGTCCATCAGCAGCACTTCGGGCTTGACAGCCAGAGCCCGGGCGATGCACAGGCGCTGCTGCTGGCCGCCGGAGAGGCCCAGCGCGCTCTTTTTCAGGCGGTCTTTCACCTCGTCCCAGAGGGCAGCACCCCGCAGGGAGCTTTCCACCAGCTCATCCAGCTCCGCCTTATTGCGGACGCCGTGGAGCCTGGGGCCGTAAGTAATATTGTCGTAGATGCTCATGGGGAAGGGGTTCGCCTTCTGGAAGACCATGCCCACGCGGCGGCGCAGGTCGGTCAGCTGCATCTCCTTCGAGAAAATATCCTCACCCCGGAGCCGGACGTCGCCCTCGATGCGGACGTTCGGCACAAGGTCGTTCATCCGGTTCAGGGTCTTGAGGAAGGTGGATTTGCCGCAGCCCGAGGGGCCGATGAGGGCAGTGATCTCCCGTTCGCCCACGTCCAGCGAGATGCCCTTGAGGGCCTTGAAGTCGCCGTACCAGAGGTTCAGATTTTTTGCCGAGATGACCGGCATATTATTATCCATAAAATACCCCTTACTGTTTCTGTTTGAGCTTTGTTTTTGCCAGACGGGCTGCGAGGTCGATGAGAAGCACCAGGACCAGCAGCACTGCGCCGATGCCCCAGGCGGAGGCGAAGTCGCCGTCCTCGAAGGCCCGCAGATAGAGCAGGACGGAGAGGGTCGCGCCGTTGGATGTGTAAGCCTTGGCGATGCTGCCCGCAATGACTTCCGCCGCACCGGCGGTGAAGAGCAGGGCCGCACTCTCACCCACGATACGGCCCACGGCCAGGATGCAGCCGGTGACGATGCCGTCGATGCTGCAGGGCAGCACGATGGTGCGGATGATGTGCCACTTGCCCGCGCCGAGGCCCAGAGCGCCCTCCCGGTAGCCCTGCGGCACCGTTTTGAGGGACTCCTGCGTGGTACGGATGATGGTGGGCAGGTTCATGACCACCAGCGTCAGGCTGCCGGAGAGCAGGCAGGTCTTGAAGCCCATGGTCTGGGCGAAGACCAGCATGCCCACGAGGCCGTAGATGATGCTGGGGATGCCCGCCAGCGTCTCATTCGTGAACTCGATGACCTCAATGAGCTTCCGGTTGGAGGCGTACTCCGTGAGGTAAACTGCCGCGCCCACGCCCAGCGGAAGGACGATGAGCAGGGTGAGCGGGATGACATAGAACGTGTTGAGGATGGCAGGCAGGATGCCGTCGGTGCCTTTCAGGACGCTGGCGGTGGTGGAAAGGAATCCCCAGCTGATGTGGGGGATGCCCCGCACCAGTACCAGCCCGATGACGCCCACCGTGAGGGCGATGACCAGCACTGCCGCCGCCCAGACCACAGCGGTCATGATGACGTTCCACGCGCGGCGGGAGGGGGAGAAGTCACTTTTCATCCTTGTTTCCTCCCTTCAGCACAGCGTTGAGCAGCACATTGATGACCATGATGAAGACGAACAGCACCAGCGCGATGCTGAACAGCGCCTGCTTCTGCAGGCCGCTGGCGTAGCTCATCTCCTTGGCGATGGCCGTGGTCAGGAAGGTGACGCTGCGGAAGAGGCTGTCCGGCATATTGGGGCTGTTGCCTGCCACCATCATGACGGCCATTGCCTCGCCGATGGCGCGGCCGATGCCCAGAACGATTCCGGCTGCAATGCCGCTCCTGGCCGCCGGGATGCTGATCTTGAACCAGGTTTCCGTATCGGTCGCACCCAGTGCCAGACTGCCCTGCTCATACTCGGGCGGCACGGCGTTGAGGGCCGTCACCGACACCGACACGATGCTGGGCAGGATCATGATGGACAGCACCACGATGGCCGACAGCAGGCAGGCACCCGATGCCTTGCCGAAGACTTTCGCCACCGCAGGCACCAGCACCTGCATGCCCAGCAGACCGAACACCACGCTGGGGATACCGCTCAGCAGCTCCACCGCCGTGACGACCACATTGCGCACGCCGGGAGCTGCCGCTTTCGAGAGGAAGACTGCCGTCAGCAGGCCCACCGGCACGCCGATGAGGGACGCGCCCAGGGTGCCGTAAATACTCGAAAGCAGGAAGGGCAGGATGCCGTACTTCGGCTCGGACGCCGTGGAGGCCCACTCGGTGCCGAAGAGGAAGTTCAGCGGGCCGATCTTTCCGATGGCGGGCAGGCCCGACAGGAACATATAGATGGTAATGACAGCCACGCAGCCCACGGCGAGGATGCCGCAGAGGAAGAAGATGGCGTTCATGACAGCTTCCAGCCACTGGGCCGGGGTGCGGGGCAGCTCGAATTTTTTCATAAAAACACCTGAGGGATCCCTCACAAAGTTACTCGTTCACCGGCACAGCGCCTGCGGTGCGGATGAGGTCGGCAGCGTCAGTGCTGGCAGCAAAGTCGAAGAAAGCCTGAGCCTGAGCGGAGAGGGTGACGGAGTCGTTGGTGACGAACACGAAGGGACGCTGCACCTCATAGCTGCCGTCCTTGACGGTCTCCTCGCTGCACTCCACGCCGCCGACGGTCACAGCCTTGACGGTGTCGCCGATGGCAGACAGGGAAGCGTAGCCGATGGCCAGAGGATTGGCCTCCACAGCGCTGATGACAGCGCCGGTAGCCGTCAGCTCCTGCGCGTACTTGCAGGAATCCTTGACGTCCACGATGCTCTCGAAGCCGTCGCGGGTGCCGGAGCCAGCCTCGCGGCCCACCAGAACGATCTCGCCGTCGTCGCCGCCGACCTCGGACCAGTTGGTGATCTCGCCGGTGAACATCTGCTTGAGCTGGTCAACGGTCAGGTCCTCGACCTTGCTGTCCTTGTTGACGATGATGGCGATGCCGTCCAGAGCTACGATGGTGCCGGTAACGCCGGTCTCGTCAGCCTTCAGGGCGCGGGAAGAAAGACCGATGTCCAGAGTCTTATCGGCAGCGCCGGTGATGCCTGCGCCGGAACCGGTGGGGTCATAGCTGATGGTGACATCCGGCTCGAGCTCAGCGAAGCCCTCGGTCAGGGCGGCGATGACGTTCTTCATAGAGGTGGAACCGCCGGTGGCGACATTGCCGGATAGCGCAGCCGTAGAAGAAGCGGAAGCTGCGGTGCCGGATGCGGCGGCAGAAGAGGCAGCAGTGGAAGAAGCTGCGCCGCCGCAGGCGGTCAGGGCAGCAGCAGCGGCAGCGGCACCGCAGATGGACAGGAACGAACGACGAGTGATCTTTTTCATCATAATATCTCCTTCAACTGGGCCGGCCCTTTTGTTCTGGCCGGGCTGTTTTCCTTTTCCTCATTGTATCTCTCTTGGGACGCCTTTATTGTAGCGCACCGCCCATCCGGCTGCGACCATGGCGGCGCAAAATGCAGGTAAAGCTTTGTGCGGTGTTTTTGCGCTGCTGTCATCCTCTGGTAAAGCCGGTGTGGAAAACAGGACACTCGATTTTACATTTCCGGTCAAACTGTCAAAGATCCGCGCGTTCGTTTGTGCATCCCGCCCGCTGAGGGGTGCAAAAAAGGCTGCTTCACAGAACGTAAAGCAGCCTTTCAGAGCCTATGATCGAATCAGAATTTCTCTTCCGTGCCGTCCGGGCGGTAGAGCTGGACATATCTGCGCCATTTGTCCGCGCCCATCACCCGGCTGTAGCAGTCGGCCAGCTCTTTGTTGGCCGTCTCCGCATCCAGCGTCTCCCCCTCGGCAGGCAGCACCAGCACCCGGAACCATGCGTCGAAAAGATGCTCCGTCCAGCCGGTGTCAACGGCCCCGCAGCGGGCATAAAAGCCCAGACGCCGGACGGCCATGGCCTCGTCGTCGGCCTTCTCGGGACACTCGGCCTCGATGAGGATGGCCTTTGCGCCCTCCTCGTGGGCGGGCAGAGCGGCCAGCAGACGTGCGCCAATGCCGGTGCTGCGGTAGGCGGGCAGGACGGAGAAATAGTCCAGCTGGCTCACTTCACAGCCCATAGGCTGCACCATCAGCAGATAGGACACCAGCGTCTCCCCCTCGAACACACCCCAGGTGTGGGCCATGCCGGCGGCTTCACTGTTCAGTATCATGCTCAGGGGTTTCAGCTCGCTGGGCGGGAAGTCGCGGCGCATCTCGTCCAGATACACCCGCGTCAGCTCGTCGGCGGTGAGTTTCTTCCACGTAAAGGTCTGGGGCTTCATATCAAAATTCCTTTCCGATAAAAATACCGCCGGGCCGGGCGCAGCGGCCCGTTCCCGGCGGTGTTCGAGAAGCTGTTTGCGTAAGAAAACAGCTTCTTGGTTACAGCTGCTTGCGCAGGGCATCGTACACAGCCTGCACATCGCCCTTGATGACCACCTGGCAGGCGTTCTTGGCCGGGCGGATAACGCCCTCTGCGCCTGCGGCCTTGGCAGCGGCCTCATCCACGGAGGCGTAGCTGTGTACCTCAAAGCGGAGGCGGGTGGCGCAGTAGTCCACCTTGGCGATATTGTCCTTGCCGCCGAGGGCTTTCAGGATGCCGGAGGCCAGTGCCTCGCTCTCGGCAGAGCTCATGCCGGGCGTCTTTGCCCCGCCGTTCTTATGGTTGTGATAATACTTGCGTCCAAAGTAGAAGCAGGCCATGGCCACCATGGCGAGAACGATCTTGAACGGCAGCGTGATCGGAAGGAATGTGACGATGAGCGCGATGACGATAGCGGCGATCCAGCTGTAAATATCCATTCCCAAAAACATACGATAATTCCTCCTTTGGGGAACGATGCGGCGGGCGCTTCCGGCAGGAAGCCGCCCGGACCCAGTCCGGGTACAACACCATATTAACATACTGCCGGGAAAAAAGAAAGCCTTTTCGGGCATCTTTCGGCCCGAGAGCTTGCATCCCGGGCCGGAATCAGGTACTATAAAGACAGTATATCCCCAATACACGGAAGGAGCATCCTTATGGAATGGACTGATATTCGCCTGACCGTATCCAAAGCCGACGCCGAGGCCGCTGAGGCCGTGGCCACCATGATCGCGGAGGGCGGCATTTATATCGAAGACTACAGCGACATCGAGGAACAGGTGGAGCAGATCGCCCACGTGGACCTCATCGAGCAGGAGCTGCTGGACAAGCCCCGGGACACCGTCATCATCCACATGTACCTTGAGCCGGGCGCTTCGCCGGTGGAGACGCTGGCCCTCATCGCGGCCCGGATGGAGGCCGCAGGCATCCCCTACACCTCTGAGACCGAGGGGGTGGAGCAGGAGGACTGGCAGAACGGCTGGCGCAAATACTACCACCCGATGGACGTGGGCCAGCGCCTCGCCATCGTGCCGTCCTGGCAGGACTACGACACCGACCGCGTCAAGCTCATCCTCGACCCGGGCCTTGCTTTCGGCACCGGCGGCCATGAGACCACCAACCTCTGCCTCGAAGTGCTGGACGAGCGGGTCAGAGGCGGCGAGCGGGTGCTGGACATCGGCACCGGCAGCGGCATCCTCGCCATCGCGGCCCTCAAGCTGGGTGCAGCCGTGGCTGAGGGCGTGGACATCGACCCCGTGGCCGTCCGCACCGCCGGCGAGAACGCCGCCCTCAACGGCGTAGCCGACAAGCTGACCGTCCTCGTGGGCGATCTGTCCGACAAGGCCAGCGGCAAGTACGACATCATCACGGCCAACATCGTGGCCAACGCCATCATGTCCCTGGCCCCCGCCGTCCCCGGCCTGATGGCCGACGACGCCGTCTTCATTGCCAGCGGCATCATCGACAGCCGGAAGGATGAGGTCATCGCTGCGCTGGAAGCCGCTGGCCTCGCTGTGCTGGAAGTGAAGGAAAAGCGCGGCTGGGAGTGCATCGTCTGCAAAAAAGCGTAAAATTTTTAACGGGCTTGCCCTCTCAGGCCGCTTCGCGTCCAGCTCTCCCAAAGGGAGAGCCAAAGACGTAACGGGCAGGCAAAAGCCTCTCCCTTTGGGAGAGGTGGCATTGCGTGAGCAATGACGGAGAGGGCAAGGACGCTCAAGGAGGAACCATGCCGCACCGTTATTTTACCACTGAAATTTCCGACGGAACCGCCGTGCTGCGGGGGGCCGACGCCCACCATCTCTCCCGCGTGATGCGGGGCAAACTGGGGGACACCGTCATCCTCTGCGACGGCAGCGCCGTCGAGTATACTGCCACCATTACCGGTTTCGGCGACGAGACGGTGGAGTTCAGCGTGGAGCCGGGCTACCCCAGCGCCGCAGAACCCACCGTGGACGTCACCCTGCTGGTGGGTTATCCCAAGCAGGATAAGCTGGAGCAGGTCATCCGCCACGGCGTCGAGCTGGGCTGTGACCACTTCATCCCGTTTTTCAGCCGCTACTGCGTGGCCGCGCCCAAGAAGGAAGAGCAGAAAAACGAGCGCTACAACCGCATCGCCTTTGAAGCCGCCAAGCAGTGCGGCCGGGGCGTACTGCCGGATGTGGCCCTTCCGCTGCCCAACTTCGGGGCCGTCTGCCGCAGCCTCGACCAGTATGACCTCGTGCTCTTCTGCTACGAGTGCGGCGGCGCACCCCTGCGCCAGCTGCTGGCTGAGGCCACGCCCGCCGATGGCGAAAAGCTGAAGATCGCCATCATCACCGGCGCAGAGGGCGGTTTCGCCGCCGAGGAAGCCGAGATGGCCGCAAAAGCCGGCGCAAAGACCGTCGGCCTCGGCCCCCGCATCCTCCGCTGTGAGACGGCCCCGCTGGCCGTTGTCTCTGCCGTCATGACCCTGACGGGGAACCTCGAGTAAGTTCTGACATGAAAAACGGCGTCCCGCCGAGGTGGGACGCCGTTTTTCTTTATCTTGCATCTGCATCCCGCAGGGCCTTTTTGATGGTCAGCAGGTTCTGCGGGCTCATGGAGAAGCTGCGCAGTCCGAGGTGGAGATACTGGGTCGCGTTGACGGCATTGCCGACGGCGAGGCCGCAGATGGTGACGGGGATGTCCGCTTTCCTGGCGGCATCCACCACCATGGCGATGAGCTTTTTCATGGCCGGACTGGCGGGGCGATAGTAGTGCTCGGCAATGGCCAGTTCCCGGCTCACCGCGTGGGTGTACTGGGTCAAGTCGTTAGTGCCGATAACGAAGAAGCGGCAACCGTGAGCCGTGAAGTCCTCTGCCGTCAGGCAGGCGGCGGGTACGCTGAGCATGACGCCGAAGGGGACGTCAGGCTCGAACTCCGCGCCCCGCTCGGCGAGCTTGCGGCGGCAGTAGTCCACCACCTGCATGGCGGAATCCCAGTCCTCGATGTTCGTCACCATGGGGAACATGACCCGCAGCGGGCCTTTTGCGGCGGCACGCATGAGGGCGCAGATCTGAACTGCCATCTGGGGCAGATTGCGCAGGCTGCTGCGGATGCCCCGCAGGCCCAGCTTGGAGGACTGGACGCCCTGATAGGCGTCGGCCATGGTGCGGTCAGCACCGAAGTCGAAGGTGCGCACCGTCACCATCTTTCCCTTGGCGGCGGCGAGGCAGGAGGTGTAGAACAGATACTGCTCCTGCTCGTCCATGGCATGGCCGGGCATCATCATGTAGCTGCTGCGCAGCAGGCCCACGCCGGACGCGCCGGACTCCATCGCGGTCCCCACATCCTCGGGGCCGAAGCAGTTGGCCAGAAGTTCGAACTCCTCGCCGTCCCGGGTGCGGTTGGGCAGCTCAAGCTGGGCGTTCAGCTCCTTGTTCTGGCGCTGCATCTCGCAGATGCAGGTGATGGCGCTCTGCCGGGCGGCGGCATCCGGGTCAAGGATGCACTCACCCTCGGTGGCGTTCAGGATGACCTCGCGGCCGTCGCAGTCTTTCAGGAAATCTCCGCCCACCTGGGTGATGCCCGGGATGTTCAGCGAGCGGGCGATGATGGCCGCATGGCTCTGGCCGCTGCCCTCGGCGGTGATGAGGCCGAGGATGCGGCCCGCCGGGACGCTGAACAGATCGGTGGGCATGAGCAGGTCAGACGCAAGGATGACCGGGTGGTCGAGGGCCAGCCAGCTGCGGATCCGGTGGCAGAGGATGTTGGTGATGCGCTGGGTCACGTCGAGGATGTCCACGCTCCGCAGCTGCATGTAGGCGTTGTCCTTCATGGCGGCCAGCTGGGCGGCGTAGCGGCGGCCCACACGGTCCATCGCCTCGGCGGCACCGACGCCGGCCTTTATCTGGAAAGCCACCTCATTCATGAAGCCCTCGTCTTCCAGCATCATGCTCTGGAACAGGAAGATGGCCTGCTCCGAGGGCGCGGCGCGGCCAGCCATCTCGTCCAGCTCCTGCTGAGCCACCTTGATGGCGTCTTCCAGCGCCTGCTTTTCCTGTTCGGGGTGGAAAGGCCCCTCGCCGAACACCAGCGGCGGGCGGTCCAGCCGGCTGACCTGACCCAGCACGAGACCGGGCGATGCGGTAAAGCCCTTATATACCTTCATGTTTCCATCTCCTCCGGCGGCACTCTGCCGGTCAGCGCCCGGCAGACCAGTGCCTGCAAAAAGGTGTTGGGCAGCAGAGCGGCCCGTGCGGCCTGCGCCGGGCCTGCTTCACCCTCGAACAGCGGCTCGAAGCTCCTGAGGCGCTCGAAGTCGCATTTTGCAAGGAAAGCTTCTCCCAAAGTACGGGTGGTGTAGTAGGGGGCGGGGTCTACGCCCACGTCCTCAGCCACGGCTTCCAGCGGGGCAAGCTCTGCATCCGAGAGTTTTGCCAGCAGGAGAGCAGCGTCTGCCGTCAGGGTGGAGGGGTGCTTTTCCCGCACGTCCTTCTGGACGGCCTCGAAGGCCGCATGGAATGCGGCAGCATCCGCGCTGCTCTCAGCCCCGCTGTCCACAGCGTAGGCGCAGCCCCGCAGCCGCCCGAAGGCCCGCAATGTATCGTGGTAGCCCAGCTCGATGTTCCGCCGGGCGGTGGCGGGCTCGAAGCGGAGGATGTCGCCCAGCTCCCAGTAGCTTCGGATGAGGGTGGTGGGCAGGCCGGTGCGGTTGGGGCGGGTGATGCCCACACCCTCCAGGTCTACACAGACCAGCTCTTCTGCCCCCATCTTCTGGGCCAGCGCGGTGGGCATATTGTCCCGGTAGCCGCCGTCGAGGTAAGACACCCCGTCGATGGTGTGGGCCCGCAGGGCGGGGAAGCAGGCTGCCGAAGCCAGCAGGTAGTCTTTCACCTTGCCCTCGGGGATGTCTTCCAGCGGAAGCTCCCGGGCCTTGAGGGTCTTCTGCTCCACGGTCACAAGGCCCAGCCGGATGGGGCTTTTGCGGAGTTTCTCTTCGTCCAGCACCCGCTCGACGATCTCTTCCAGCGGCGTGACGTCCATGCCGCCCTGAGTCACAGCATCTTTGAGGAATGCGTGCAGCTCGGAAAGCGGCGCATCCTCGGCGGGCAGCTCCATCACGTCCTGGCTGCGGATGGTCAGCCACATGTCCCGGGCCGTCTCGTAGAGGTCAAGGGCGAACATGGCGCCGTTCAGGCTGCCGACGCTGGTACCCGTAATGATCTGGGGCCGCCAGCCCAGCTCGGTCAGCGCCCGCCAGACGCCCACCTGATAGCTGCCGCGGGCGCCCCCGCCCGCCAGCACCAGCGCTTTTACGGGGGTGTTGTTCTGCGCCATGTTTTCTGCCTCCTTTGATGTGTTCCGGTTTTGCCTAGATTATAGCATATTTCCCGGGAGATTTCTCTCTGTTTTTGTAACAAAAAATGTGCTATAATAAATTCACTTTGCCAGAACGATTCAGGAGGACGACAGATGCACCGCAAGCAATGGATTTTCGACATGGACGGCACCCTCACCGACAGCATGACTGTGGTGTGGCAGGGCGCGCCGCTGGAGCTGCTGCGCCGCTATGGCCGCACCGCAAGACCCGGCATCCACGATGTTCTGCTGAGCATGGGGATGGTGGAGGGCGCGGAGTATCTCATCCGCACCTACGATCTGCCCCTGACCCTGCGGGACTACGAGCCTGCCATGCGGCAGGTCATCCGGGACCTGTACAAAAAAGTTGAGCTGAAGCCCGGCGTCCGGGAGATGCTGGCCCGGCTGAAAGCCGAGGGCGTGCGGATGTGCATCTGCTCCAACACCTGGGCAGAGCAGTGCGAAGAAGTACTCACCCGGCTGGGCGTCGCAGACTATTTCGAGTTCTTCTACACCGCACAGGGCGCGAAGAGCAAGGCCCACCCCGAGGTGTTCCACGAAGTCCTCGAGCGGCTGGGCGGCAGCGGACCCGCCGACGCCGTCGTCTGCGAGGATGCCGTCTACGCCACCCGCACGGCCAGGCAGTGCGGCTTTTACCTCATCGACATCGAGGATGAGACCAGCGCTGCCGATCAGCCCGAATTGCAGCGCCTCGCCGACCAGTACATAACGGATTGGACACAGCTGGACTGGACAAAATTATAAAGCAATGGGGAGGCCCTTCCGGGCCTCCCCATTGCTTTATCGGAACTGCTTTTCCAGATAATCTTTCAGCGCCGTGCGGGCTGCAGGCTCCCGCCCGCGGGGGACAGGGACCCGTGCGCCGCTCTGCATCCAGAACTCACCCGCCGCCAGCTGGGACACCGCCGCCAGATTGACCACATAGGAGCGGTGGAGCTGGACGAAGCGCTCATCCGTTAAAAGCGGCTGGGCCACCTGCGCGAACGGCACCCGGACAGACAGGGATGGCACATCCTCGCCGCTGGCGAGATGGAAATGCACCACATGGTGGGTACACTCGAGGTATTCGATGTCCGCGAAGGGCAGCACCCGCAGACCCGACGCCGTGGCCACCGGGATGGCCGGGCCGTACTCCGGCTCGGTGGCCCGGGCCAGCAGAGCGATGAGCTGTTCCGGCGGGACAGGCAGCAATAAATACTGCATGGCGTCCACCCGGTAGGCACTGTAGGCGTGGGCGGGCGTATGGGCCAGAAAAGCCAGCGGGCTGCGCCGCCCCCGGCTGCGGAGTGCAGCCGCTGCCCGCAGCGACGCGGCGGCCGCCGTGGACGGCAGCTCGATGAGGTACAGCTCGTACCGCTCCCCGGCGTCGTCCCGGGCCAGCAGGGCCTCCGGGCTGTCCAGCTGCTCGATGATGCAGGCGTCGTCCCGCCGGGCATAATAGTCGAGACACTGCCGCTCCACCCGGCTGCGGAGGACGCTGTCCGGGCTGCACACCGCGATATGAAATATCATTCCGAAGCCCCCTTTCGGGCCTGCCGCCGGCGCTTGCTTTTTCGGCCCGGCGGGAGTATCATTGCTATAAAAACAGAAGAAAGCAAAAGGAGAAACTGCTATGGAAATGCCTTTCGTCAGCATCATCGTCCCTGTGTACAATGCCCAGAGCCACCTGAGCCGCTGCCTCGAAAGCATCTGCGGGCAGGAGTACAAGGACCTCGAGCTCATCGTCATCAACGACGGCTCCAAAGATAAGAGCCTGCCCGTCTGCGAGGAGTTCCGCAAAAAGGACAGCCGCATCCTGCTGGTGGACAAGGCAAACTCCGGCGTGTCCGACACCCGGAACCTCGGCCTGAAGCTTGCCGGCGGCAAGTACGTCCAGTTCGTGGACAGCGATGACTACATCGCCCCGGACTACACCGCCCGACTGGTGGAGGCGGCAGAGAAGACCGGTGCCGACCTCGTCATCTCGCCCTACACCATGGTCATCCCCGCCGGGGCGTCAAAGCCGGAACAGGTGCTGGAAAAGATCCAGGACGACCTCGGCGTCATGCACGTTGCACGCCCGCCGGAGAACCGGGAATACGGTTTCCTGCCCGAGGGCGTCTACGACAAGGACACCTTCGCCCGCCGCCTGATGGACAAGCCCGCCTCTTACTTTTACAGCGTGCTCTGGAACAAGCTCTACCGCCGCGACATCCTCACCCGGCACGACATCCGCTTTACCAGCGAGATGCGCTGGGCCGAAGACCTCGTGTTCAATATGCAGTATATCCAGTACGCCGAAGTCTTTGCGTCCATCCCGCAGCCCGGCTACTACTACGTCCAGAACCCTCAGAGCATCTGCCACACCCAGATAAAGCCTGCCACTCTGGTGCAGAACAAGATCCAGGTGTTCCACTACTACAAGGACCTCTACACCCGGCTTGGGATGTATGAGCAGGTGCGGCCCCAGCTCTACAAATTCCTCATCGACATTGCCGAGAGCACTTACCCCTCCGGCCCCTTCAAGAAGGTCATCGACGAGGCGAAAGCCTACTGGAAAGAGCACCGGGCAGAGATCTCATCCTAAAGAAAAGCGGGAGGCCCCTGCGGGGCCTCCCGCTTTTTTATTTACGCCCCGATGGCGGCACACTTCTTAGCCAGCCAGTCGCGCTCGTCCTCGGTCAGGCGGGGAGCCAGCTTCTCGAAGACCTCGCGGTGGTAGGCGTTCAGCCAATCCAGCTCGTCGCGGCTCAGAACGCCCGGGACGATGGGGGAGGTGGCGATGGGCACGAACGTGATGGGTCGGAATGCCAGGAACTCGCCGTACTGGTTGGATGCCTTGTGGCAGCACTCCAGCTCATTCTCGATGCGGATGCCCACGACTCCGCCCTCATAGACGCCCGGCTCGTCGGTGACGATCATGCCCGGCTTAAAGACGGTGGTGTTGCGGCCGTTCAGGGCGTGGGGGCCTTCGTGGACGTTGCCCACATGGCTGACGCTGTGGCCGGTGCCGCAGCGGTAGTTGATGAGGTGGCGCCACAGCGGCTCACGGGCGATGGTGTCCAGCATATGGCCGTCGCAGTAGTCCAGCCAGACAGCCCGGGCGATGTCGATATGGCACTGTAAAGTCCAGGTATAGAACAGGCGCTCGTCCTCGGTCAGCTCACCCAGCGGGTAGGTGCGGGTGATGTCGGTGGTGCCGTCCATATAGGTCGCGCCGCTGTCCACCAGCAAGAAGCCCTTCTTCTCCAGCTTTGCGTGGTCTTCCTCGGTGGCGTGGTAGTGCATCATGGCGGCGTTGGGGCCGTAAGCTGCAATGGTGCCGAAGCTCTCGGTCAGGAACTTGTCCTGTGCGCTGCGGTACTTGTGGAGGATCTCGTCGATGGTCAGCTCCGTCAGCTCTTCGCCGGCGGCCAGACGGTTCTCCAGCTCGATCTGGAAGCGCACCATAGCCACGCCGTCCCGGATGTGAGTTTCGCGGGTGTGAGCCAGCTCGACTTCGTTCTTGACGCCCTTCATGGGCAGCAGGGGGTCGGCCTCGTCCTTGACGGTCAGAGCCGGGTTGGCCTGCAGGGTCTGGTAAACAGCGTAGTTGACGGAAACGGGGTCGGCCAGAACGGTCTGCTCTTCGGTCTGGGCGGCGAGGACGGTAAGCACATCGTCGTACTCGGCCAGCTCCACGCCGTTTGCCTTCAGCTCCGCAGCAGCCTCGGCGCTGACGCGGGCGGTGTTGATGAAGAGGGTCGCCTTATTCGGGGTCACATAGCAATAGGCCATGGCATAGGGGGTACACTGGATGTCCATCGCACGCAGATTGAGCAGCCATGCCAGATTGTCCAGCTTGCCCACCAGCTGTGCGGTGCAGCCCAGCTCAGAGAGCTTCGCACGCAGCTGGCCCAGCTTCTCGGCAGGGGAGAAGCCTGCGTACTCTTTCGGCAGGAGCCATGCCGGGGTGGCGGGCAGGGCGGGACGGCCCTCCGTCCACAGCTCGTCCTCAAGGTCCAGCAGCTTGATGGTGCCTTTCTTGGCGTCCAGTTCTTTCTGCAGGCTGCGCACCAGACCGCAGGAAGCAGTCAGGCCGCAGAGGCCCAGCGTGCCGCCCTCGGGCAGGACTTTGCCGCAGTACTGCTCGGCGGTCGGCACGCCCGGCTCGCCCATCCGCATCAGCTGGATCTCCGTGCCGGCGATCTCCTTCTCGGCCTGCACGAAGTAACGGCCATCGGCCCAGACAGCGCTCTCGGTCATGGTGACGACGAAGTTGGAGTTCTCGCCGTGGAAGCCGGAGAAGTAGGTCAGGGCAGTGTAGTGGTCGGGCATATACTCGCTGGCGTGCGGGTCTCCCACCGGGATGAGGTAGACGTCCACGCCGTTTGCCTTCATGGCCTCGCGCAGGGCGGCCAGACGCTCGGGAACGGTATTCATGCTCATGTCAAAAAGCCTTCTTTCTTTATTCTGCCGGAAAAACGTCCGGCGGCGATGGTTTGCTGTCCCTTATTGTATCATTCCGGGGCGCAGAATGCAATTCTGCAGGGTTCATTTTGGTCCTGCCGCCCGAAAACGCAAGCAAATTGCAAAAAATGTTACAAATTTCTCATCAAAAAGGCCGGTTTGCCATTGACAGCCTTGTTATAATAGGAGTGTAGGAATTTTACGGGTCAGCACTCAGCGGCCCGGACTGCTTGTAAGGCCCGACAGGCCTGCTGGGCAGCGCCTTTGCGGCGTCTGCATAAAAGAAAGAGGCATTTCAGACTATGACCAAGATCGATATTTTCTCCGGCTTCCTTGGCGCCGGTAAGACCACCCTTATCAAGAAGCTCATCAAAGAGTCCTTTGCAGGCCAGAAGGTCGTGCTCATCGAGAACGAGTTCGGCGAGATCGGCATCGACGGCGGCTTTTTGAAGGAGTCCGGCATCCAGATCAATGAGCTGAACGCCGGCTGCATCTGCTGCTCTCTGGTGGGCGATTTCCGCGCCGCTCTGCAGCAGGTGGTGGAGCAGTACCACCCCGACCGCATCGTTATCGAGCCCTCCGGCGTCGGCAAGCTGTCCGACGTGACCCGCGCTGTCGAGGGCGTGGCCGAGCATCTGGATGTTCAGCTGAGCAGCTTCGTCACCGTGGCCGACGTCAACAAGGTCAAGATGTATATGAAGAACTTCGGTGAGTTCTACGACGACCAGATCAGCCACGCAAGCTGCATCATCCTGAGCCGCACCCAGAACGCCACCGAGGAAAAGATCGCCGCCGCTGTGGCCATGCTGCGTGAGAAGAACCCCACCGCCACCATCGTCACCACCGCCTGGGACTCCCTGACCGGCGAGCAGATCCTGAAGGCCATGTCCACCAAGGACGACTTCAAGGCTGAGCTGATCGCCATGGCTGCCAAGGCCAACGCAGAGCACGCCCACGAGGACGAGGAAGAGGAGCACGAACACCATCATCACCACGACCACGATGATGACCATGATGAGCATTGCTGCTGCGGCCATCATCATGATGACGACGACGATGATGAGGATGAGGATGAGGATGAGCACGAGCACCATCACCACCACGACCATGATGACCACGACGAGCATTGCTGCTGCGGCCATCACCACGACCACGATGACGATGATGAAGACGAGCATGAGCATCATCACCACCACGACCATGATGACCACGACGAGCATTGCTGCTGCGGCCATCACCACCACCATCATGACCACGACGCCGATGAGGTCTTCACCAGCTGGGGCGTCGAGACGGCCAAGAAGTTCTCCAAGGCTGACATTGAGCACGCCCTCACCGAGCTGGACACCGGCAATTACGGCATGATCCTCCGCTCCAAGGGCATCGTGGACGGCGGCGCAGACGGCTGGCTGGAGTTCGACTACGTTCCCGGCGAGTGGGAAGTCCGCGCACGCGGTGCAGACGTCGGCGGCAAGCTGGTGGTCATCGGCTCCAAGCTGGATGAAAAGGCCATCGCTGCACTGTTCGGCTGCTGATCGACCCTGAAAGGATAAAAGATTATGGCAAATGAGATCCCGGTTTACCTGTTTGTGGGCTTCCTCGAGAGCGGCAAGACCAAGTTCATTCAGGAGACCTTTGAAGACCCCAACTTCGACTCCGGCGACAGGACCCTTCTGCTGGTCTGCGAGGAGGGCGAAGAAGAGTACAATGAGAAGAAGTTCGCCTTCCCCGGCGTGACCCTCTACAACCTCGAGGACAAGGCTGAGCTGAACCCCCAGAACCTCGCAAAGCTGGCCAGGGAGGCCGACGCAGGCCGCGTGGTCATCGAGTACAACGGTATGTGGATGCTGCAGGATCTGGCAAACAATCTGCCCGAAAACTGGATCGTCTACCAGTGCATCGCCACCGCCGACGGCACCACCGCGCTGACCTACGCCCGCGACAACTCCATGCGTGCGCTGATGCTGGACAAGATCGCCCGCAGTGAGCTCATCGTCTTCAACCGCGCCGAGGCCGTCAACAACGACGCCGCCCGTCAGGAGCTGCACAAGCTGGTGCGTCAGGCATCCCGCAAGTGCGACATCGCCTACGAGTTCAAGGACGGTAGCGTGGCTTACGACGACATCCCCGACCCCCTGCCCTTCGACATCAACGCCCCGGTCATCGACATCCCGGATGACGATTACGGCATCTGGTATATGGACTGTCAGGACGAGCCCCAGAAGTACGCGGGCAAGACCGTCAAGTTCCTCGCACAGGTCTGCCAGACCAACCGCGCCGGCAAGAACAGTTTCGTGCCGGGCCGGTTCGCCATGACCTGCTGCGTGCAGGACATCCAGTTCGTGGGCTTCCCCTGCAGCTACGACGGCTACAAGGCCCTCGAGCAGCGGGCATGGGTCAAAGTGACCGCAAAGGTCGGCTACAAGTTCCATAACATCTACCGCGGCAAAGGCCCGGTGCTCACCGCACTGTCGGTGGAGCCTGCCGAGAAGCCGCTGAACGATGTTGTCACCTTCTCCTAACTACAGCATAACCAAGGAGGTCATGGCATGAAAGCAATCTTCCGCATTCTGGGTACTGCCGCCGCTGTGGCGGCCACCGGTGCCGCTATCGTAATCATGGACAAGCTCCTGAACGAGAAGGCCGCACCCATCATCGAATCCATCGAGTTCCCCGAGGAAGCCGAAAAGGACGACGCAGAGGCCGCCAAGACCGCCGAGGCATACGCCGAGGGTGAGGCTAAGGCGGAGGCCGAAGCCGCCGCACCGGCAGAAGAGACCGCTCCCGCTGAGGAGCCCGCCGCCCCTGAGACGGAGGCAGCGCCCGCTGAGGCCGCAGAGCCGGTGACTCCGCCCGACCTGAGCGAAGAGCGCCCGGTCTGTGACCCCGAGGCTCCGAACCCGAACCCCGTGGAGGCCGGCCCCGCCGTCGCCCCCAAGGACGAAAACGGCAAGTTCGACCCGACTAAAATCGCCGACGTCTCCGACTTCGGCGACTGGGAAGAGCAGGGGTGCAAAGGGTAATTCCGCACGATAAAAGGGACGCTGCGCATTGCACAGCGTCCCTTTTCTGTTTTATTCTCCGTGTGCTATCTTCGTCAGCCTGTCCTTATCCGTCACGGTCACCCCGCCACGATAGAGCTTCACGATGCCCTCACCGGCGAAGTATTTCAGCAGGCGGCTCACCACCTCGCGGGCAGAACCCATGTACTTTGCCATCTGGTCCTGGGTCAGGCGGACATCGTCGCCGCCGGTCTTGGCAAGCTCGTCCGCAAGGAAGATGGCCAGCCGCCGGTCGGCGCTCATGAAGAGGATCTGCTGCATCGTCCACATGGTGTCGGAGAAGCGCTCGGCGGTCATCTGGTAGGCGAAGCACCGCACCTCCACGTTCTGCTGCATGAGGCTGCGGAAGACGCCTGCGCTGATGCAGTAGGCCTCGGTGTCCTCTTCGGCGTCGATGTAGAGGTCAAAGTTCACCGAGTCCATAACGCAGGAGGCGGATAGGATGCAGATCTCGCCGCCAAAGAGGCGGTAGAGGGTCACGTCCCGGCCATCGTCGGAGAGAAGATACGCCCGGAACTGGCCGGTGCGCAGCAGCAGGATGCCCACGCAGTTCTCCACCGGGCTGTGGACCCGCTCGCCCTTGTGATAGCGCACCGGGCGGGTGGTTCGGCAGAGTATATCCTGCTGCTCGGCGGTCAGCTTGTCCCAGAAGGGGAAGGCACAGGCGAGACACTGGCGGTGCTCGCTGCATTTGGGGATAGGCAGGATCTCCGGCATCTTAAATCACCTCTTCCGCAGCGCTTTGGCGGCTTCGGTGCCTGCCAGAGCGCCCTCATAGACGGCCTTCGCCACCTGCAAAAGCCCGCCGGTGCAGTCTCCGGCGGCGTAGAGGCCGGGGACGGTGGTCTGCATTTTTTCATCTGTCACGATGCGGTCGTTCTCCACAGCGGCACCGATCTTCCGGGCCAGCGCCGTACTGCCCGCAACGCCCAGCGCCACAAACACACCCGCCAGCTCCACCACATCGCCGCCGGACAGCTGGACGCCGGTGACTTTCTGCTCGCCGAGGATGGCGTCGATTTTTTCAGGCCGGACAGCCACCTCCGGCGGAAACTCTGCCGCCGGCGGCGCACCATTCAGCAGGAGGGTGACGCTGGCCGCCACCGGCAAGAGCGCCTGCACCTCATGCAGGGCGTATTCGCCGCTGCCGACCACGGCCACATCTTTGCCGCGATAGAAAAAGGCATCGCAGGTGGCGCAATAGCTGACGCCGTGGCCCTCGAGGCCCGCCAGCCCCGGGATGCGGGGCGTCGCCCGCGAAGCACCTGTGGCGAGGATAACAGCGTCCGCCGGGTAATCTCCATCGAGGGTTTCTACAGTGAGTTTATCGGTATAGGTCAGACCCACGGCCTCGGTGGTCACAAATTTAACGCCCACAGCCTTGGCCCCCTCGATGCCCTGACGCTCCAATTCCGCACCCGAGATGGGGGCGGCGAAGCCGTAGTAGTTCTGGATAAGCTCTGCACGGTCAAGCGCACCCGGCCCCCGGGTGAGGACGGTGGTGTCCACCCCCGCACGGGCAGTGTACAGCGCGGCGGACACCCCCGCCGGGCCGGAGCCGATGATGACGATGTTGGACATAGTGAGCCTCCTTGTACTTCTTGTATTATCGTAAAATCAGTTGCTTTCTCTGCGCGCCGACAGCGCGGGGTTAGAGCGCTTTTACATTAAGGCTAATGTTCTCTTTTGATGTCAAAAGAGAACCAGAAAACCACCAGCGATTTCGACGCGCTGGATCCACGAGAAAGGGGCTGCTCGCCCCTTTCAGACCCCGAAGGGGAAGTCGAAGTGGAAAAATGCTAGCCGCTTCGCTAAACGCATTTTTCTCACTTCTCCGATTTGCTGCTCCGCAGCTGGTGTTACCTCTCTGCTGACGGTAAAGTTCTGCTAAAGCCTGAAATCTTCGGCGAAGCCGTAAAACGGCGGAGGCTCAAAATGCGGTTAAGAGATCTTCACGCCGAATGGCGTGAATCTCCAGCATTTTGAGTTGGAGCCCACCTCTCTGGGGTTACTAGGGGCGAGCAGCCCCTAGTTCGTGCCTCCCGCGCCTCGAAAGTAGCGGGTGCTTTTCTGGTTCTCTTTTGGCACGCAAAAGAGAACTTAGCCCCAATGCAAAAGCGCTCTGACCCCGCGCGCACCAAAAGAGAACTTGACCCCGCGTAACCGCGCTCTATACCTCTATTATACACCAAATCCCCCTGATTTCTATGACCAAGTCCTAAAAGCCTCCATTTTCCGCCCGAGCGCCACTTTGCAAGGGCGGGCGAGTGTGTTATACTTTCTATGAATGCGATTCAATCTTCCTGATGGAGGCTTTTTCTATGTCCACAAAGCAGCGTCTGCTTTTTATCACCACCGGCGGCACCATCGCCAGCGTCCGCACCCAGCAGGGCCTCAAGCCCGTGCTCACTAGCGAAGAGCTTCTGGCTCATCTGCCTGAGCTGAACGAGCTCTGCTGCCCCGACACACTGGCCCTGTGCAGCATCGACAGCACCGACCTCGGCCCGGAGCACTGGCTGATGATGGCAAAGGCCGTGCAGGAGAATTATGCCCTCTACGACGGCTTCATCATCTGCCACGGCACCGACACGCTGGCCTACTCTGCGGCGGCGCTGTCCTACCTCATCCAGAACGCCGACAAGCCCGTCATCCTCACCGGCGCACAGCAGCCCATCTCCAACGAGATCACCGACGCCAAGAAAAACCTTCGCGACAGCGTCATCTGCGCCCTCGACCCCGGCAGCCGGGGCGTCATGGTGGTGTTTGGCGGCTATGTCATCGCAGGCACCCGTGCCAAGAAGAACAAGACCATCAGCTACGACGCCTTTGCCTCGGTGAATTTCCCGGCGCTGGCACTGGTACAGGGCGACCGTCTGGTGCGGTATGTGCCTTCGCCCTGGCCCACCGGCCCTGTGGAGTTTGGACGCTCGCTCAGCCCCCGCGTCTTCCTGCTCAAGCTGACGCCCGGCCTCAGCCCCGATTTGATCCCCGACATTTTCCGCCTCTACGACTGCGTCATCGTGGAGAGCTTCGGCGTAGGCGGCATCCCCCAGCGGCTGATGGACGCCTTCGCCGAGGGCCTCGGCGACTACGACAAGACCCACAAAGTGCTCATCCTCACCACCCAGGTCACTTACGAGGGCAGCGATGTGGGCATCTACGAGGTGGGCAAGCGGGTCAAGAACCGCTTCCGCTTCCTCGAGGCCCACGACATGACCATTGAGGCCGTCGTGACCAAGATCATGTGGCTGCTGGCACAGGACTGCGACAGCTTCGATCAGCTGCAGCAGCGGTTCTACCGGCAGGTCAATTTTGATACGTTCTATCACTGAGCACGAAAAAGGACACGGCAGTGCCGTGTCCTTTTTGCATTCTCAAAACACCATCTGCACCAGCAGCACATAGCACAGCGTGCCGCCGGCGATGGAAACCAGCGTCTGGTGCTTCCACTTATGGAGGGCGACGGTCACACCGATGGCGATGACCTCCGGGATGCCGTGGCTGCCCGCGGTGAGGCTGACGCCCTTGAGGCAGTAGACGATGAGCATTCCGAAGATGGCGGCGGGCAGCACATGGCCCAGATACTCCACCACCTCAGGCACCTTGCCGCCCCGGGAGCCGAACACCAGAAAGGGCAGAAAGCGGGTGAGCATGGTCGCCGCCGCGCAGACGGCGATGGTCAGGATGAACTGGATCTTGCTCATTTTGCCGCCTCGCTTTCTTTGGCCTCGATGGGGCGGCGGAACAGCAGCAGTGCCACAAGGATGCAGACCATCGAGGGGATGAGGAAGCTGCCCGAGCCGAAGATGCATAGGCAGACCAGCGGGGCGGCAATGCCGATGATGGCGCTGGCGTGCTGTTTTTCCTTCTCCCACTGGTTGAGGAAGATGACCACGAACATGGCCGTCATGACGAAATCGACGCCTTCGGTGCTGAAGGGCAGGACAGAGCCGAGGGCCGCGCCCATGGCCGCGCTGGCGACCCAATAGATCTGGTCCAGCAGGGTGATGAAGAACATGAACCAGCCCTTATCCACGCCCTCGGACGGCTCTGCCGAGCAGGTGATGGAAAAGGTCTCGTCGCTCATGGCGAAGATCATGTAGGCGCTGCGCAGGCCGTAGCCGCGGTAGCGCTGCAGCATGGTCAGGCCGTAAAAAAGATGCCGCGCCTGGATCATCAGCGCCATCAGAAAGGCCGACACCGGCGCAAAGCTGCCCAGAAGCAGCGACGCCAGCACGAATTCCAGCGAGCCGCCGTACACTACCGTACCCATCAGGGGCGGCAGCCAGACCGGCAGGCCCAGCGACTGCACATAGATGCCGTAGCCGAGGCCCAGCACCAAATATCCGGCAAACACCGGCAGCGTCTGAGGCGCTGCGGCCCGGAACGCGCGCCACGCCGGCGCACGGCTCAAATTTGTTTTGTTTTCTTCCTGCATTTATTTCAACCCTCCAATACAGTAGTATAACAGGTTTATCCGCATTTGCAAGAACTATTTATAAGGCAAAGAGGGTCCTGTGCGGACGCACAGGACCCTCTTTGCCTTCTATCTTTTATTTTTTGGTGAGGTCTTTCGTGTAGAGGGCGCGGGTCGCGTTCAGGACAGCGAGGACCATGACGCCGACGTCGGCGAAGATGGCCGCCCACATGTTGGCGATACCCAGAGCACCCAGCAGCAGGCAGGCCGCCTTGATGGCCAGAGCAAAGACGATGTTCTGGTAGACGATGCTCTTGGTGCGGCGGGCAATGCGCATGGCGAGGGCGATCTTGGCCGGGTCGTCATCCATCAGGACGACGTCGGCGGCCTCAATGGCGGCGTCAGAGCCCAGAGCACCCATGGCGATGCCCACATCCACACGGGAGAGGACAGGGGCGTCGTTGATGCCGTCGCCCACGAAGGCCAGCATCTCTTTGGGGTTCTTGGCGGCCAGGAGCTTCTCGATCTGGTCCACCTTATCGCCGGGCAACAGGCCGGCGTGGTACTCGTCGATGCCCAGCTCTGCCGAGACAGCCTTTGCCACCGGCTCTGCGTCGCCGGTGAGCATGACGGTCTTGCGGACGCCGGCCTGCTTGAGACCCTTGATGGCCTGTGCGCTGTGGGGCTTCACCACGTCGGAGATGAGCAGATAGCCTGCATACTTGCCGTCGATGGCCACATGGACGATGGTGCCGGTCTGGGGAACATCGGGGACGGTGAGGCCCAGCTTTGCCATCAGGCGGGCATTGCCGGCAGCGACCGGCTTGCCGTCCACCCTGGCGGTGACACCGTGGCCGCCCAGCTCCTCCACGTCGGTGACGCGGGCAGCGTCGATGTCCTTGCCGTAAGCAGCCTTGATGCTCAGGGAGATGGGGTGCTTCGACCAGCTCTCGGCCAGCGCAGCGGCTTCCACAAGGCTGTCTTCGGTACCGCCCTCCACGGGGCAGACCTTGACGACCTTGAAGGTACCCTGGGTCAGGGTGCCGGTCTTATCGAAGACGACGACGCGGGTATCGGCCAGCTCTTCCAGATAGGTCGAGCCCTTGACGAGGATGCCGCAGGCGGAAGCGCCGCCGATGCCGCCGAAGAAGCTCAGCGGGATAGAGATGACCAGTGCGCAGGGGCAGCTGATGACGAGGAAGGTGAGGGCGCGGTAGACCCAATCGCCGAAGCGGGCGGGCTGGCCCATCAGCAGCAGAACGATGGGGGGAATGAAGGCCAGCGCCAGCGCACCGTAGCAGACCGCCGGGGTGTAAACGCGGGCAAAGCGGGTGATAAAGTTCTCGGCGCGGGCCTTCTTCATGCTGGAATTTTCCACGAGGTCGAGAATTTTAGAGACGGTGGATTCGCCGAACTCCTTGGTGGTCCTGACCTTGAGCAGGCCGCTCATGTTGACACAGCCGCTGATGACCTCATCGCCGGACTGGACATCCCGGGGCAGGCTCTCGCCGGTGAGGGCGGCGGTGTTGAGGGTGGAAGCGCCCTCGACGATGACGCCGTCGATCGGCACACGCTCGCCGGGCTGGACCACGATGAGGGTGCCGATCTCGACTTCATCGGGGTCCACCTGCTCCAGCTTTCCGTCCTCGCCCTCGATGTTGGCGTAGTCGGGCCGGATGTCCATCAGGGCCGAGATGCTCCGGCGGCTCTTGCCGACGGCAACGCCCTGGAACAGCTCGCCGATCTGGTAGAAGATGATAACGGCACAGCCCTCGACGTAATCGCCCAGCGCAAAGGCACCCACGGTGGCGACGGCCATCAGGAAGCATTCATCAAAGGGCTGACGATTCTTGATGCCCAGAAGGGCCTTGCGGAGCACATCCCAGCCCACCACGAGGTAGGGGATGCAGTAGAGCAGCAGCTCCACCGACGTGGGCAGAGGCGGCAGCAGCTTGAGCACCAGCACCAGCGCCAGAGCAGCGATGATGCGGTACAGCATTTTCTTTTGTTTTTTCGTCACGGGTACCAGCCTCCTTTTGGGGCAGTTTTCTCAGATTCAACAGGTTTTCCCCACAAGGGGCTTGTTTTCCACGCTTTCCCCCAGCTTTTCCACGAGGTTTTCCCGCAAAAAGCCGCAAATGCGCGTTCATTTTTCTATTTTTGCATCCAATATGTTGAAAACGCCGTGGAAATTGTTGAAAACCGATTTATTTTTCCACATTTTCCACGCGCATCCCGGCAGTATAAGTCGAAACTCAGATGCCAAAGATCTCGCAGTCGTCCTCGACCTTCTTGCAGGCGGAGAGGACGTTCTGCATGGTAGCCTTGACGTCCGCGCCCTCATCGAACTCGACGTTCATCTTCTGGGTCATAAAGCTGACGGTAGCCTTTGCGACGCCGGCGACCGTGTTGGCGGCATCCTCCATCTTCTGGGCGCAGTTTGCGCAGTCAACTTCGATCTTGTAGCTCTTTTTCATAATAAGTACCAGCCTTTCTTTCTGTATCCCCGCTCCGCCGCAGGGTGCGGTAGAGCTTGCAGCGTTTTGGGGGCATCACTCTTCGATGTGGTCCATGCCCATGGAGAGGATGCTGCGCACATGGTCATCGTCCAGTGCATAGTAAATGGTCTTGCCGTCGCGGCGGAAGCGGACGAGCTTTGAGTCCTTGAGCACCCGCAGCTGATGGCTCACCGCCGACTGGCTGAGCTGAACGGCATTTGCAATGTCCTGCACGCACAGCTCATCGTCGTGGAGGGCGTAGAGGATCTTGATGCGGGTGGAATCGCCGAACACCCGGAACAAATCGGCCAGCTCGTAGAGCACCTCATCGTCCGGCAGCTCCGGCGGGGCCTTGGGCAGCTTCTGTTCTGGGGCAAGAGCATTCTCAGCCATCGTCGTCATCCTTTCGCTTCAATATATGAACATCTGTTCATGTGTTCATGATAGCACGCTGTATGGCTCCTGTCAAGGGGATTTGCGCAAAAAAACAGCATTCTCTTAAAATTGATAAAACAGACCGCAAAACGCAAGAAATTTGCAGATTTATTTTGCAGGAAGGGTGCAATTTGGGGTAAAAGAAAAAGGCAGTCCTGACCGAACTGCCTTTTTCTAAAGCACTGCATTCATGCCCGCTTCTTCTTTTTATCGTCCGCCGCCCACGGCAGATACATGAGGAACAGCGCCAGCGCGGTGGCAGGCAGGAAGCCCAGGATATAATATTTTTCGCCCAGCAGGGCCGTGAAGGTGCTGGTGATGATGTTCCCGTAGGGATTATTGAGGAAATAGAAGTTGGTGTTAAGGGACTGATTCAGAAAGTAGATGGGCAGGGCAGAGCCGAACAGGAACGCCAGCACCTGCGGCACCCGCCGGGGACTGGGACGGTAGCCGCCCGCCACCAGCAGGACTGGATAGAGTACCAGCAGGGCGTGGATACTGACGGAGTGCAGATTTGATGAGCGTCCACCAAGAGGGGACATCCAGCCAGCTGGGGCAGAGCAGGGCCAGCATTGCACCCGGGATACAGAGAGCATACAGCTCCTCTTTGCACCAGTTTCTGTCCGTGATCGTGTTGTACAGACAGACGAAGACGTTGATATTGCACAGGTGCAGGGGCAGATAGCTCCAATTCCACTGGCCGGTCAGGGCCATCCCCAGCAGAAGGGCAGCTTCGTCCAGCAGGAGCAAAGCGGTGACTCCGACTAAAATGCGCCGCCGGGTGCGGGCAGAACTGCGGCGATACCACAGGGCCGCCCCCACGATAAAGGCAAGCGAAATGGCCAGCTCCATGAGGTGAACCGTGCCATACAGCGGGTAGCATCGGTAATCGGCCCCGTATTCGGCGTGGGTGATGTCGTAGGATTTCCAGAAATCGTTCATCTTCTTTCCCTCCTTGTCCAGCTTATGATACCGCGTTTGGCCTCAGACGGAAAGAGTTTTGAAGGAAAATCCAGAAAACAGGTGCAATGGCGTGGATTTTGTGGTATCCTTACAAACGTGAAATTATCTGCCGCAAACCGCGGCATCACGACAAATTAAGAAAGAGGGAATTTTTATATGTTAGAAACTGGAATCCGCGGCAAGCAGAGCGTCGCCGTGACCCCCGAGAACACCGCCAAGACCATGGGCAGCGGCACGCTGAATGTCTTCGCCACCCCCGCACTGGTGGCGCTGGCCGAAAAGACCTGCTGGATGAGCGTCGCCGACGCTCTGGATGAGGGCTGCGGCTCTGTAGGCACCAAGCTGGAGCTGGAGCACACCGCACCCACCCCCGTGGGCATGACCGTCACCTGCGAGAGCGAGCTGACCGCTGTGGAAGGCCGCAAGCTGGTGTTCAAAGTCTCCCTGTACGACGAGAAAGGCCCCGTGGGCGGCGGCGTCCACGAGCGCTTTGTGGTCAACGACGCAAAGTTTGCCGCCAAGGCCGAGAGCAAGAAGGGCTAAGACTCTTTTTTCTCGGCAAGCTCGATGGGCGGCGGGTCGGCAGCCAGCAGCTGCTGCTCGGCCCGGGCCTGAGCTTCCTGCAAAAGCCGTGCCGCCTGTTCGCTGGCACGGAACAGCTCTAAATACATTGCTTTATAGTCCGGCGCAGCCAACACCCCCTTCCGTGTCCCATCACGTTAGAAGCTGTTTTTGTAAGCAGAGTGCATCGAACGACGAGAATTTTTGCTCGCAGACAAGGCGATTTTCCGCAGCAATCCTGAGCGGATTGCAAGGGAAAGCAACGCAGTATGCGGGCAAAAAGGCCGTTCAGGCGGTGTGCAATGCTTATGAAAACGGCTTCTAAAGGGTTAGTCTGCCCGACAGGCTGCAAAAAAATCACCTGAGGAGTTTATCATGAAAAAAACCAATCTCTCGTGGGTGGGTGCTCTGTTGGTATTTGCCCTGCTGCTGTGGTGTACCGCCGCAACGCCCGGCAAGATCGACGACCCTTCCACCTACACCTGCGCCGTGTACAGCTCGGCGCTGTCTCTGCTGCCCCCTGTGGTAGCCATCGTGCTGGCCCTGAACACCAAAGAGGTCTACACCTCGCTGCTGGTGGGCATCGCCACCGGCGCACTGCTCTACGCCAACGGCAATCTTGAGCTGGCGCTGACCACCCTCTTCTTCAACGAAGACGGCGGCATGGTGTCCAAGCTGTCCGATTCCAGCAACGTGGGCATCCTCGTCTTTCTGGTGATGCTGGGCATTCTGGTGGCCCTGATGAACAAGGCCGGCGGCAGCGCCGCCTTTGGCCGCTGGGCCTCCACCCACATCCACACCCGGGCGGGCGCGCAGTTCGCCACCCTGCTGCTGGGCATCCTCATCTTTGTGGACGACTACTTCAACTGCCTGACCGTCGGCTCCGTCATGCGCCCGGTCACTGACCGGCAGAAAGTCTCCCGCGCAAAGCTGGCCTACCTCATCGACGCCACCGCAGCACCCGTCTGCATCATCGCGCCGGTGTCCAGCTGGGCCGCCGCCGTCACGTCCTCTGTGCCGGAAGGCTCGGGCATCAACGGCTTTACCATGTTCCTGCGCACCATTCCCTATAACTACTACGCCATCCTCACCATGGTGATGAGCCTCTTCCTCATCTTCAGCGGCCTCGACTACGGCCCCATGAAAAAGCACGAGGATAACGCCATTCTGGGCGACCTCTTCACCACCGACGACCGCCCCTACGGCGACGACGCGGACGACGGCAGCGACACCCGCGGCCATGTGGTGGACCTCATCGCGCCGGTGCTGGTGCTCATCGCGGCCTGCATCTTCGGCATGGTGTACACCGGCGGCTTCTTTGAGGGCGTGGACTTCGTCACCGCTTTTGCCAACTGCAGCGCCTCCATGGGCCTCGTGATGGGCAGCGCCATTGCGCTGATGTTCACCTTCGTCTTCTACCGGGTGCGGGGCGTCATGACCTTTCAGGACTTCGCCGCCTGCATCCCCGAGGGCTTCAAGGCCATGGTCAGCCCCATGCTCATTCTGACGCTGGCATGGACCCTTTCCGGCATGACCGGCCTGCTAGGCGCAAAGTACTACGTCGCAAGCCTGCTCAGCGGCTCTGCGGCGGCTCTGCAGTACCTGCTGCCCATCATCATCTTTGTGGTGGCGGTCTTCCTGGCCTTTGCCACCGGCACGTCCTGGGGCACCTTCTCGATTCTGGTCCCCATCGTCTGCCATGCCTTCCCGGATGGTGAGATGTTGGTGGTCTCCATCGCCGCCTGCCTGTCCGGCGCGGTCTGCGGCGACCACTGCTCGCCCATCTCCGACACCACCATCATGGCCTCTGCCGGCGCGCACTGCAGCCACGTGAACCATGTCTCCACCCAGCTGCCCTACGCCATGACCGCCGCCGCCATCTCGGCGGGCTGCTATCTGCTCTGCGGCGCAGCACAGGCTGTCCTCGGCGATGCCGCCAACACCCTGACCTCCTTCGTGCTGCTGGCCTGTGCCATCGCCATCGAACTCGTCGTGCTCAGCATCGTCAGGGCGCGGATGGGCCATACTGGGAAGGAAGAGGTCACAAAATCTTAACGGAATCGTAGATTTTTGTCTTCCCCTCCGGCGCAAATCATGGTATACTTATCAAAAGAGTAAATTTTTTGAGCTATTTGCTCACTGGAGGAAAACCCCATGCTGGAAGAAGTCTTTCAGGACGTCTATACAAAATTCAAGCTGCATTTTTATCAGAATGTATTTCAGCGCTTTGCCACCCGCGAAGCCACGCTGACTACGGTGGAGTCCTTCTGCATGGAGGGCATCATGGCGATGGGGGAGCCCACCATTGCAGAGTTTTCCCGCATGATGGGCATCTCCACCCCCAACGCGGCCTATAAAATCGGCAGCCTCGTCAAAAAGGGCTATGTGGAGAAGATCCAGTCCACCACCGACCGCCGCGAATACTTCCTGCGCCCCACCCAGAAATACATCGATTACTACAGCATCAGCTATTCTTACCTGCACACGGTCATCGAGCGTGTGCGCAAGCGCTTCCCGGCTGAGGACTGCGACAAGATGGAGCAGATGCTCTCGGTCATCAGCACCGAGCTGATGCCGGAGCTGGATATGCTGGCCAAGTGCCGCCACCCCGAAGCTCCTAAATCGGAAGAATAAAATACAGCACGACGAAAGCCCCCGGCAATGCCGGGGGCTTTCTCATTATCCTATAAAAGCGAAGCGCGGCCGCCCCGACGGAACGGGACAGCCGCAGCTTCATGGGAATGTAAAAGACAGAGCTTGTCTGGATGTTGGGGTTATGCGTTCTCCTTCGCGGCGTTTGCAGCAGCACGCTTGTTGATCTTGCTCTGGTTGTAGACAGAGTAGACGATGACCAGGATAGCGACCGTTGCAAAGACCATTGCGATGGGAGAAGTGGTGATGGCGAAGAAGTTGCCGCGCTGGATGTTCATGTAGCGCACGAAGTTCTTCTCGCACATGGGTCCCAGAATGAGGGCCAGCAGGATGGGAGAAAGCGGGAACTCGTACTTGTTCATCAGCCAGCCGATGATGCCGAAGGCGACACAGACGCCCACATCAAAGGCATTCTTGTTGATGGAGAAGGCACCCAGCAGGGAGATGACGAGGATGATGGGGTAGAGCATCTTCTTCTCGACGGAAACGATCTTTGCAAAGAAGCGGACGCCCAGGCAGCCGACGACCAGCATGCAGAGGTTTGCCAGCATCAGAGCTGCGAAGACGCGGTAGACGGTGGGCAGCTCGGTGACGTACATCATGGGGCCGGGGGTGATGCCCTTCATGATGAAGGCACCCAGCAGGATGGCGGTGACGGAGTCACCGGGGACGCCCAGAGACAGCAGGGGGATCATAGCGCCGCCGGAGCAGCCGTTGTTGGCGGACTCGGTAGCAGCAACGCCGTTGGGGATGCCGGTGCCGTACAGCTCGGGGTGCTTGCTGGCGGACTTGCTGGCGCCGTAGGAGACGAAGACCGCGATGTCACCGCCTGCGCCGGGGATGGCGCCGATGAAGGTGCCGATGAGGCCGCCGGAGAGGATGTTGGGCCAGATCTTCTTGATGGTCTTCCAGTCAGGCAGCACGTTGGTGATCTTCTCGTTGGACTTCTGCTCATGCTCTTCGCCGCGGATGATGCGCTCAACGCCGGCGATGACTTCAGAGACAGCGAACAGACCGATCAGAGTGGGGATGAACTGGAAGCCATCCAGCAGGCCGGTCTGCTTGGTGGTGATGAAGCGGGGGATGCCGTTGGTGGGGTCGAGGCCGACGGTGCAGAGCAGCATACCGAAGAAGGCGCTGATGAGGCCCTTGGCCACAGACTTACCGGAAATTGCGACGATGACAGACAGGCCGAAGACGGCCAGCATGAACATCTCGCCGGGGCCGAAGTTCATGGCCATGTCAGCGACCAGCGGAGACAGGAAGGTCATGACCAGTGCGCCGATGACGCCGCCGCAGAAGGAGGCGAACATGGCAACGGACAGTGCCTTGCCGGCCTGACCTTTCTTGCACATGGGGTAGCCGTCCAGCAGGGTGGCGGCTGCGGCGGGCGTGCCGGGGGCGTGGATGAGGATAGCGGAAATGGAACCGCCGTACATACCGCCGCAGTAGATGCCCAGCAGCAGGCCGATGGACGGGATGAGGTCCATGCCGAAGGAGAAGGGGATGAGCAGCGCCACGCCCATGGTGGCGGTCATGCCCGGGATAGCGCCCAGCAGAACGCCGCCCAGTGCGCCGATGAAGGTCATCAGAAGGACCTCGGGGTTGGACCAGACAGTCGCATAGCTGGAAAGAAGCAGACTAAAATCCATAACTGTGCTCCCTCCTTATATCATGTCCACGAGGGTGCGCAGGAAGTTCAGCGGACCCAGCGGAATATTGACGGTAAGCACCTTGTAGAACACCAGCCACATCAGCAGCGGCACCAGAACGCTCACAAGGATCATCTGCACCCAGTTGCGCTTGCCGATGAGGAACATGATGATCATCGAGAGCACCACAGCACACAGGATGTAGCCGCAGCTCTTGAACAGAGCAGCGAACAGCACACAGAGGAGCATGACGAGGTAAGCAGCGGCCACGCCCTTATCCTTGAGGGGATTCAGGGTGCCGACTTCGACAGCAACGGGGTCGGTGGGCTTCATGGTACCCATCAGCTTGAAGATGGACTGGATGAGCAGGACCACCGAGAAGATGAGCATGCCCACGATCATGACGCGGGGGAAGGTGGAAGCCTGCACATAGGTGTTGGCCACCTCAGGGAAATTATCGGTCTGGAACCACGCCCAGATGCCGATCGCGAGGAAAATGATGGACCCTACCAGATTGGAGAAGGCCATCGTTTTCATTTTGTCTTTGTTCAAAAGGGGTTCCTCCTCTCTATATCTTCTCATAAAAAAGGGCAGGCATGAACTGCCTGCCCCAGCAAATACTCAGAGAGACAAATCAGAGGCCGACAGCGTCCATAGCAGCTGCGACATCGACAGCAGCCTGCTTCAGGTAGTCAGCATAGCCCTGTGCATCCAGATAGGAGATCGCCTGACCGTTGTTGTTCATGAAGGTCACGAAGTCCGGGTCCTCGATGGCAGCGGCGCAGGCCTCTTCCAGACGGGTCATGATGGCATCATCAACGCCCAGAGGAGCGGCCATACCGCGCTGGGTGTAGTAGGTGATGTCGTAGCCCTGCTCCTTGCAGGTAGGAACATCGGGGAAGACGGGGTTGCGCTCTTCGTCCATGACGCCCAGGCAGATCAGGTCGCCGGACTCGATGAAGCTGCGAGCTTCGGCCAGAGAGACGGTAACGCCCTGAATGAAGCCGCCGGCTGCGTTCTGGACAGCGGTAGCAGCGCCTTCCTGATAGGTGATCATCTGGATATCGATGCCGGTAGCGCTCATCAGGTAGCCGCCAGCGATGTGCCAGACAGAAGCGTTGGAAGAACCGCCCATCTGCACCTCACCGGGGTGAGCCTTGCAGTAATCAATGAAACCGGGCAGGTCGGTGATGCCGTTGTCAGCAGCCCACTTTGCGCCGACGGTGATGGCAGCTGCGTCGGTGTTGACGCGGCACAGAGGAGCGTAATTCTCCCAGGTCAGTTCACTGGTGCCCAGCTTCTTGTAGGTAGCCAGCTCGAAGGTGATCATACCGATGGTGTAGCCGTCGGTGTTGGCATCTGCGATTGCCTGATGGCCCAGGATGCCGCCGCCGCCAGTCTGGTTATCGACAGTCAGGGTGACGCCCAGGTTCTTGCCCATAGCCTCGCAGAATGCGCGCAGGCAGGAATCCGTGCCGCCGCCTGCAGACCAGGGGCAGATGACGGAAATACCCTTGGTGGGGTAGTCGGTGGACTTGCCGCCGGCAGCGGTGCTGGCAGCAGTGGAAGCTGCGGTAGAGGTGGCAGTGCTGCTGGAAGAGCCGCCGCAAGCGGTCAGGACGCCAGCTGCACCCACAGCAGCAGAAGCTGCGAGGAAGTCACGACGAGAGATCTTTTTCATTTCTTGTTACCTCCGATTCACGTTGCGTTTATCCGTATTATGGCAGCGCCGTGCTTTGCTCACAGCGCCATTCCTTCCGCATACGGGTCGCCTTTGAATATTATGATAGCGCATATTTTCTCATCCCGCAATTAGATTCAAGCACAAATTTTTCAGGCAATGTTTGTACAAAGTGACCCGTTTGATTGGTTTTTGAAGCCTTCTGCAAGCCTTCCTTTCGATTCTTAGCTCTTGTACCCAAAATTCTTTGCTGATGTATTTTTGATGCATACAGTCATTCTGAAATTTCATCTGTTCATCGTCCGGATTTCGTTGTATCCATCCCGCAGGCAATGCCCGCAGGATGGCTTTATTTCCTGTGAAATTATACCTTTCCGGCGCCCTTGTCCAGTATCTTGTCGAAGCGGGAAAAGAAGGTGATGGCCGTAATGGTCGCTGCCAGAATATCACTGACCGGCTCGGCGAGAAAGACGCCGAAGCACTTATCTGCCGTGAAGCAGGGCAGGATAAAAATCAGTGGGATCAGCAGGATGATCTTCCGCAGACAGGCCAGCAGGAGGCTGACTTTGGCCTGACCCAGCGCCATAAAGCTCTGCTGGCAGGCGATCTGAACGCCCATGGCGAGGATGCCCGCCATGTAGATGCGCATAGCCCATGTGGTGTATTCGATGAGGACAGCGTCCGAGGTAAAGATGCCCGCCACCACGCCGGGGGCCAGCATCATGAGCAGCCAGAACAGGGTGGTATAGCCGAAGCAGAGGGTGAGCTGGAAGCGGAACGCCTCCTTGACGCGGGGCTTTTTGCCTGCGCCGAAGTTGAAGCTCATGACCGGCTGGCCGCCCTGACAGATGCCCTGAATGGGCAGGGTGCAGAGCTGGGAGGCGCTGGTGATCACCGTCATGGCACCCACCGCCACATCACCGCCGTAGCGGGCCAGACTGGAGCTGAAGCTGATGGAGAGCAGGCTCTCGGTGGAGAGCATCACAAAGGTGGAGATGCCCAGCCCCAGCACCGGCAGGATGATGTTCCGCTCCACTTTGAGGTTTTCTTTCCGCAGCTTGAGGATGGTCTTGGGGCCGGTGAGGAACTTCAATATCCAGCAGGCACCCACGGCCTGACTGAGCACCGTCGCCACTGCCGCACCCCGGACGCCCCAGCCAAGACCAAAAATCAGGATGGGGTCGAGGATGATGTTGATGACTGCGCCAATGACCGTCGTGAGCATACTGATCTTCGCAAAGCCCTGGGTCGTGATGAAGGGGTTCATGCCCATGACCAGCAGCACGAACACCGAGCCGAGGATGTAGATGCGGCCATAGGCCACCGCATAGGGGAGAGTGGCGTCGCTGGCACCGAAGAGCCGCAGCAGGGCGGGCGCACCGGCATAGAAGCCCGCCGTCAACACCACAGCGAAAAACAGCAGCATGGTAAAGCTGTTGCCGATGATTTTTTCGGCCTCGTTTTTATTGTCCTGTCCCAGCGCGATGGCCGTGCGGGGCGCACCGCCCGCGCCGATGAGCATGGCGAAGGCGTTCAGGAGCATAAGGATCGGCGCAAACAGGCCCACGCCCGTCAGCGCCGCCGCACCGATGCCCTCGATGTGGCCGATGTAAATGCGGTCTACGATGTTATAGAGCAGATTGACCACCTGCGCCACCACGGCGGGTATCATCAGCTGCAAAAGCAGGGGCTTGACCGGCCCGCTGCCCATATCCTGTCGATTCTGTGCCATAGGTTCTCCTTTGAGTGCATACTTCAAATTTGAAATAAATATAGCACGCCCCGCTCTGCCTGTCAAGCACAAGGGGACGGGCTTTTTGTTTTTCCAGTTGACGGAAAGGCGGGATTTTGCTATAATAACTAAGCTGTATTGTGAATATGGAGCATTACTCAAGTGGTCGTAAGAGGTCGCACTCGAAATGCGATAGGCCGGGAGACCGGTGCCAGGGTTCGACTCCCTGATGCTCCGCCAACAAAAGGCATCAGCTCAGGCTGGTGCCTTTTTTGCGGCTAGATGGTGCGGATGAGAACAGGGCGGCGATTTTCGATGTGCAGCACAAATCCATCAGCCTCCCAAAAGTGCCCATCCAACAGAACCTCGCCCTGAAATGTAATCCGGCGGAGCTTCTGTGCGGCGTCGGTCACCTCAACGGTGCAAAAGCGCTGCAAGTAGCTGCAAATAGCGGCGGCGTGGGAGACGACAAGGGCGTTCTGCCCCTCCGGGAGCGAATCCAGCAGTTCGTGGATGCAGTCTGCCATCCGGGCGCTGACCTCACGGAAGGACTCGCCGTCCGGATTTTTGAAGTCCGGGTCTTCGTATTGGCGTTTCCAGAACGAAGCGTCCTGCCCGGTCGTATCGCCGGTGCGGCGCTCGGCAAGGCGGGTGTCCTGCCGGACGGGAAGCCCCAGCAGCTGTGCGGTCTGGAGCGCACGCAGCGAAGGGGACGACCAGACGAGCGAGACCGTGCGGAAAGCGTCATTTTGAAAGACTGCGGCGGCCCGCTGAAGACCTTCGGCAGAAAGGCCGGGGTCGGGGCTGGAACCGCCGCGCTCCGGGATGGAATGGCGCAGGAGAAGAAGGGTTGTCATGAAAGCCTCCGATTAAAAAAGTAGCTTCAGTATAGCAGATTCGGGAAAGCAGATGCAAGAAAACGAGCCGAAAGAACGACGGGGCCGATTCACTCCCCCTCAAAACGCAACCAAATTGCAAAAAATGTTACAATTTTCTCATAAAAAAAGAAGACTGGATTTCTCCAGACTTCCAATAGTATGTATCAATGGTTGTAATTCAGGATCTTCTCGAGCGTATCCGCAAACCTGGCATCCTGCTCCTTCGTCCGTTTTGGGCTCCCCTTGGGGTGCTTTCCGGCACGAAGGAGTTTTTTGTTTTCATAACGCCGCAGCATAAGAGCGTCTATATTGTCGGCGGTGTATTCCAGACCATTTTGATTCAGTACCCGGGCGCATTTGGCAAGGCACATACTCGCCAGCCCGTAGTCCTGCGTCACGACCACATCCCCCGGTTTTACCCGGTTGACAAGTGCAAAGTCCACGCTGTCAGCCCCTTTATCGAACACCAGCGTCTGCGCACCTTCCCGCTCGATTTGGTGAGAGGCGTCGCACAGAATGATGACTGGAACGCTGAATTGCTTGCAATCTGCAACGTCAGATCCACCACAGGGCAGCCGTCTGCATCAATCAAAATGGTCATGTGTGTTCCTCCATCGCCCACCGAAAGGCTTTTGCCGTGCGCAGGTCAGCGTCTTTGAAATGCCCGCCGCTGTTCCATTCAAGGGTGCAGTCTGCGCCACGCTCTATAAGCCGGCTGTGCAGGGTGCGGATGTTATCACCTACCGCAGCCATGACAGCGTTTTTCGTATGCTCTTCCTTGTCGCCAAGGCTCAGATAAATGTGCTGTGCCTGCATCGGGTGCCGCTGTTCAAACTCTATCCAGCCCGGGAACCACACCGAGGGGGAGGCGGCGGCGACACCGTAGAACAGCTTTGTCTGGGTGGAGGCCCACAAGGCAAACAGCCCTGCCAGCGAATAGCCGCCCAGAATGATTTTGACGTTCTCCGGGAGAGGATACTGCTGCTCCAGTGTGGGAATGACCTGCTCCGTCAGAAAGCGCAGGGTGTCCCCAGCATTGCCGCCGAACCCTTGCTTTCCCCACACAGCAGGGGCTTCCCAGGGAGAAAGCGCATCGTTCCAGTTCTCTACCGGAATAGCGGCAAACAAAAATTGATGTGCGCTCTGTGCCATAGCGGCTACCTCGCTGTCCATGCTTTGCAGCTCGTGCTCGCCGGTCATTTGGAGCAGCAGGTATTCTGCATGAGCTTCGCCGTAAATGCGGCAAGGTCGGTTCCCGATTTGCATTGTCTGTGCGGTCATTGCGGCAGCCTCCCAAAAAGATTTTGATAAGTCCAGTATAGCAACCGAAAAATCATTTTGCAATTCAAAAGGCGTTCATCGTTGGTTTATTGCAGTTTCAGCTTACAACAAAAAATGAGATAGGCAACCCCTTTCGGGGAAGTCTATCTCATTTTTTATTTGGAGCCATTTTGCAACAGCCCCTTTTTCATTGCATATTTACTTTCCCGCCAGCAATACCGCCAGCACAGCCTTCTGGACGTGCAGTCGATTTTCTGCCTCGGTGAAGATCTCGTCAGCGTGTGCCTCGAAGACGGCAGTAGAGATCTCCTCGCCACGGTGAGCGGGCAGGCAGTGGAGCACCATGCAGTCCGGCTTTGCAGCTTTCAGGAGGCTGCTGGTGAGCTGGAAGCCTGCAAAGTCCCGCAGGCGGCTCTCGCTCTCGGAGGTGCCGGGGGCAGCGGTATTCCAGACAGCCGTCACCACCACATCGGCGTCCTTGACGCCTTCGGCGGGGTCTTCCAGCAGGCGGAACGCACTGCCGTACTTATGGGCGAACATCAGCACATCTGCCGCCGGGCGGTAACCGTGGGGGCAGACGCAGTCTACCTTCATGCCGGAGAGCAGGCCGCCCACGATGAGGCTGTTGGCCATATTGCTGCCGTCGCCGACGAAGCAGAGCTTCTGGCCCGCCAGCGCACCCCGGCGCTCCCGGATGGTCATGAGGTCCGCCAGCACCTGACAGGGGTGAGCATAGTCCGTCAGGCCATTGATGACGGGGACGCCCGCAAACTCAGCGAACTCTTCCAAATCGCTCTGGCGGTAGGTGCGCCAGACAACGCAGTCATAATAGCGGCCCAGCACCCGGGCGGTATCCTTGAGCGGCTCGCCGCGGCCGGACTGCAGCTCGGTGGCGGCATTCATGTAGTTGCCGAGGCCGCCCAGCTGGTAGACACCCACCTCGAAGCTGGTGCGGGTACGGGTGGAGTTTTTCGAGAACATCAGCGCGACGCTCTTGCCCTTGAGCAGAGGTTCGGTGCCTCCGGCCTTCTGCTGCGCTTTCAGCTCATCGGCCACATCAAGGATGTGGGCCACCTCGTCAGGGGTGAGGCCGCTCATTTTCAGCAGATGCTTCATGCCTGCTCCTCCGTTTTGCTGGGGTCCATCTCCGCGAGGACGCTGCCCAGAATATCCAGCGCCATCTCCACATCGTGGGCGGTCAGAGTCAGCGGCGGCAGCAGGCGGAGGCGGGTCTTTGCGGTAAGCACCAGCAGGCCCTTTTCGCGGCAGGCGGCCAGCACGTCAGCGGCCTTGATGCCCTCGAGGAACTCGATGCCGACCATCAGGCCGATGCCCGAGAGGCTCTTGACGCGGGGCAGCTTTTCCAGACCGGTGCGCAGCTGGACGGCCCGCTCGTTGACGTTGGCGAGGAAGCTGGCGTCCATCCGGTCCACGACGACATTCGCACCGGCGCAGACCACCGGGTTTCCGCCGAACGTGGAGCCGTGGCTGCCGGGTCCCATACCGGCAGCGACTTTCTCATTCATCAGGACAGCGCCAATCGGCAGGCCGCCGCCCAGACCCTTGGCCAGCGTGACGACGTCGGGCTGGAGGTTGTAGTGCTCACAGCACAGGAAGGTGCCGGTGCGGCCCACGCCGGTCTGCACCTCGTCCACGATGAGGACGAGGTCTTTTTCGTCGCAGAGGGCGCGGACAGCCTGCACATACTCGGGTTCCAGCGCTACAACACCGCCCTCGCCCTGTACCAGTTCCAGCATGACAGCGCAGGTATGGCGGTCCACCATCTCGGTCAGGGCGTCGATGTCGCCGGCCTTGACGTACTGGAAGCCCTCGTTGAAGGGGCCGAAGTAGTTGTGGAACACGCCCTGTCCGGTGGCGGTCAGGGTAGCAATGGTACGGCCATGGAAGCTGTTGACCAGCGTGATGACATTGTAGCGGTCCGCACCGTATTTGTCGAAGCTGTACTTGCGGGCGGCTTTGATGGCACCCTCGTTGGCCTCTGCGCCCGAGTTGCCGAAGAACACCTTGCTCATACCGGTGCGCTTGCAGAGCTTTTTGGCCAGCTTGCCGCAGGGGGCGGTATAGTAGAGGTTGGAGGCGTGCTGCAGCTTGTGTGCCTGCTCGGAGACGGCCTCGGCCCAGGTCATATCGCAGTAGCCCAGGCTGTTGACGCCGATGCCGCTGGTGAAGTCGAGGTACTTCTGCCCCTCGGGGCCTTCGGCATAGAGGCCGTGGCCCTTCTCGAGGACGATGGGGTTGCGTGCGTAGGTATGCAGGACATACTCGTTGTCCCGCTTGATGACTTTTTCGGAATCCATATTCTTTACCTCCTGACGGTGGAGCCGCATACTTTCCCTCTTTGCCAAAGGCTCCCCTACAAGGGGAGCTGGCGCGAAGCGCCTGAGAGGTTGTACGAAGGAGAGCCTAGCCGTGAGCCGCAGCGGGGCTAAACCTCTCCGTCACGGCTGTCGCCGTGCCACCTCCCCTATCGAGGGGAGGCCTTGGCATATCGGAAAGTTTTCTTATCAACTATTATAGGGTACTCCGGCGCATCACGCAACCCTTATTCGTGATGGCTGCGGCGATAGAAGCGGGTACCGGAGCCACGGTCGGAGAACAGCTCCAGCAGGATGGAGTGCGGCACGCGGCCATCAATGATGACAGCCTCGTGGACGCCCTGATAGATCGCATCGGCCATGCCGCCGATCTTGGGGATCATACCGCCTGCGATGATGCCGGCGGACTTGTAGCCCTCGATCTCGGAGACCTCCACCTCGGGGATGAGGGTGGATTCATCTTCCTTATCCCGCAGCAGGCCCGCAATATCGGTCATGGAGACGAGCTTTTCGGCCTTGAGCGCGATCGCGATCTGTGCGGCGGCGGTGTCAGCGTTGACGTTATAAGCCTGGCCCAGGTCGTCCATGCCCACCGTTGCAATGACGGGGATATAGCCGCTGTCCAGCAGACTGGAGATCAGCGTCGGGTCCACGTGGACGATCTCTCCCACATGGCCCAGCTGAGGGTCAAGCTCGGTGCAGCGGAGCATCTGGCCGTCCATGCCGCAGAGGCCGACGCCGCGGCCCCGCAGCTTTGCCACAAGGTCTTTGTTCACCTTACCGGCCAGCACCTGCTGGACGATCTCCATGGTGGCGTCGTCGGTGACGCGCAGGCCGCCCGCAAAGTGGCTCTCGACGCCCACTTTTTTGAGCATCTCATTGATGGCAGGGCCGCCGCCGTGTACCAGGACCACCCGCACGCCCAGCAGGGTCAGGGTGACAAGGTCGTTCATGACCGCGTTTTTCAGCGTCTCGTTGATCATGGCGTTGCCGCCGTATTTGATGACCATGGTCTTGCCGTGGTACTTCTGGATATAAGGGGTCGCCTCCGAGAAAAGGAGGGCCATTTCTTCGTTTTTCATTGCTGTTCTCCTTCTCAGGTGCGGTAGTCGCCGTTGATCTTCACATAGTCATAGGTCAGATCGCAGCCCCATGCTTTTGCGGAAGCATCGCCGGTCCCCATATCCACCTTGACCAGAATATCGTGCTCGGCCAGGACCTTTGCGGCCTCGTCCTCGCTGTAGGGGTGGTAGGCGGCATTTTCGCAGACGTAGACCTCACCGGCGGCGCTGGACAGCCAGACGCAGACCTTATCGATCGAGAAGTCACCGGGAGTGTAGCCGATGGCGCAGAGGATGCGGCCCCAGTTGGCGTCGCGGCCAAAGACAGCGGCTTTGAAGAGGTTGGAGCAGACCACGCTGCGGCTGACGGCGCGGGCCGTCTTGAGGTCGGGGGCGTGGGTGACTTCGCAGGTGATGAGGTGGGTCGCGCCCTCGCCGTCACCGGCGTGCTCAGCACACATATGCTCGGCGATGGCGGTCAGTGCGGCCACAAAGGCGTCGTAGTCGGCGTTCTCCTCGGTGATCTCCGGGTTGCCCGCGAGGCCGGAGGCCATGATGATCAGGGTATCGTTGGTGGAAGTGTCCAAATCGACGCTCATCTGGTTGTAGGTCCCGGGGACGACGGTCTTGAGGGCCTTTTCCAGCAGGGCGGGGGAGACGGCGGCGTCGGTGGTGTAGAATGCCAGCATGGTGGCCATGTTGGGGGCGATCATGCCGCTGCCCTTGCCGATGGCGCCCACCGTGCAGATCTTGCCGCCCAGCTCAAACTGGATGGCATATTCCTTCTTGTGGGTGTCGGTGGTCATGATGGCCGTCGCCGCGTCGGTGCTGCCCTGTGCGTCAGCCGCCAGCTTGGCGGCGGCAGCAGGGATGCCCCGGGCAAAGGGGTCGATGACCATCGGCTGGCCGATAACGCCGGTAGAAGAGGGCAGGACATCCTTTGCGTCGATGTTCAGCGCCTTGCCCACCAGCTCACAGCATTCCTCCGCCAGTGCCACGCCGTTGGCGGCGCAGGTGTTGGCGTTGCCGCTGTTGACCACGATGGCCTGTGCATAGCCGTCCGTCAGGTGGGCGCGGTCTACCTTGATGGGTGCGCCGCAGACCTTGTTGGTGGTGTAAACACCGGCGGCGGCGCAGCGGACGTCGGCCTTGATGAGCGCCAGATCGTACTTTTCACTGTGATTTGCCCGGATGCCGCAATGGACACCGGCTGCTGCAAAACCCTTGGGCGCGCAGATGCCGCCCGCAACTTCTTTATACTGCATAACACTTTTCCTTTCCCACAAACACTCCCTCAGTCACGGCATTCGCCGTGCCAGCTCCCTCATGGAGGGAGCCTTTGCGTAACCATCAGCTGCAAAAGCCTCCCTCTTCGAGGGAGGTGGATGCGAACATCGTGAGCAGACGAAGGGAGTTTTTTATTCCAGCCCCTGGGTCTCCGGCAGGCCCAGCATCAGATTCATGCACTGGATGGCTGCGCCGGAAGAGCCTTTGCCCAGATTGTCGAACAGGGACACCAGCATCATCTGGTCGCCCGCTGCGTTGACGGTCATGTACAGCTCCATCCTGTCGCTGCCGGACAGGGCGTTGGAGTACAGGCCATTCTCGGGAAGCGGCTCGTTGAGGGCGTGGACGGAAACTGTCGCGCCCTCCTTGTAATAGTCCGCAATGCCTGCGGCCACCGCCTCGGCGCTGGTGCCAGCCAGCTTGAGGTCCAGCGGAACGAGGACCTGCATTCCGCTGTAATAATCGCACACCACCGGCACAAAGGCAGGGGCGTGGGCGAGGCCGCTGATCTTCTGCATCTCAGGCAGATGCTTATGAGCGAGGCCCAGACCGTAGCTCTTGGGCGCATCCAGCTTGCTGTGAGCCGGACGGTCGGCGTTCTCGTACTCGGCGATCATCTTCTTGCCGCCGCCGGAGTAGCCCGAAATGCCGGTGCAGCTGAACGGATAGTCTGCCGGGGCCAGCCCCAGCTCCACCAGAGGCCGCGCGATGCTGATAAAGCCGCTGGCATAGCAGCCGGGGACCGCCACACGATACGAATTTTTGATCTTCTCTTTCTGGCCCTTCAGCTCCGGGAAGCCGTAGTCCCAGGCCGTGTCGGTGCGGAAGGCCGTGGAGGTGTCCAGCACCTTGACGTCCGGGCGGAGCAGAGGCATGACCTCTTTGGAGGCCGCATCGGGCAGGCAGAGGAAGGCGAGGTCGGCAGAATTGATGACCTTCGCCCGCTCGTTCACATCCTTGCGGCCCTCAGCCGAGATGCTCAGCAGCTCGATGTCAGGCCGGGCGGCCAGACGGTCGGCAATGCGCAGACCGGTTGTGCCGGAAGAACCGTCGATAAAGACTTTTACGCTCATGCGTTTGCCGCCTCCCATGCGCCGAGCTGGGCGCTTGCCAGCTCGATCTGCTTCTTGACGCTGGCCTCGCTGGGACCGCCGTAGCTGGTGCGGCCCTCGCAGCACTTGATGAGGTCGATGGCGTCGTAGATGTCGTTTTCGAACAGAGCGCTGTAGCCCTTGAACTCATCGAGGGTCAGCTCTTCGAGGGTCTTATCCTTGCTGATGCAGTCGGAGACCATGCAGCCGGTGAGCTTGTAGGCGTCGCGGAAGGGCATCCCCTTTTTGGTCAGATAGTCGGCGCAGTCGGTGGCGTTGATGAAGCCCTTGGCAGCGGCCCGGCGCATATTGGCGGGCAGGGTCTTCATGGTATCCAGCATGGGAGTGACCGTTTTCAGGCAGAGTTCCAGCGTATCGACGGCGTCGAAGATGGCCTCTTTGTCCTCCTGCATATCCTTGTTGTAAGCGAGAGGGATGCCCTTCATCATGACCAGCAGGGTGTTCAGATCGCCGTAGACACGGCCCGTCTTGCCGCGGATGAGCTCGGTGACGTCGGGGTTCTTCTTCTGGGGCATGATGGACGAGCCGGTGGTGAAGGCGTCGTCCAGCTCGATGAACTTGAACTCCCAGCTGCACCAGAGGATGATCTCTTCGGACAGGCGGGACAGGTGCATCATGCAGATAGAGATGGCGTTTGCCAGCTCGATGCAGAAGTCACGGTCGGACACGCCGTCAAGGCTGTTGGGGCAGGGCGCCGCAAAGCCCAGCTTTTCGGCGGTGAACTGCCGGTCCAGCGGGTAGGTCGTACCGGCCAGAGCGCCGGAGCCCAGCGGACACTGAGCGTCCATCCGGGCGGTGGCGTCCTCGAAGCGCTGCAGATCGCGCAGCAGCATCCATGCATAGGCCATCAGGGCGTGGCCAAAGGTGATGGGCTGGGCGCGCTGCAGGTGGGTGTAACCGGGCATGACGGCGGTGGTGTTCTCGGCGGCCTTCCTGCAGATGACCTTGACCAGCTCCACGATGTAAGCCTGCAGGGTGTGGCTGTAGTCCCGCAGAGTCAGGCGGATGTCCAGCGCCACCTGGTCGTTCCGGCTGCGGCCGGTGTGCAGGCGCTTGCCGGCGTCGCCGATGCGGGCGGTGAGGGTCTGCTCCACGAAGGTATGGACGTCCTCGGCGTTGGGGTCGATGGTGAGGGTGCCGGAGGCCAGGTCATCCGCGATGGAGGCCAGACCGCTCAGAATATCCTCGCAGTCCTTCTCGGAGATGATGCCCTGCTTTGCCAGCATGGCGGCGTGGACGCCGCTGCCGCGCATATCCTGCGCGATCATCCGCTGGTCGAAGCGGATGGAAGAGTTGAAGTCGTTGACGCGGGAATCGACCGCCTTGGAGAAACGGCCCTTCCAAAGTTGTTCTGCCATTGTTAAGTCCCTTTCATAAACCTCTCAGTCTCGCTTACGCTCGACAGCTCCCCTACCGAGGGGAGCCTCTGGCGAAGAGGGCAAGCCTTACGAAATGCCAAGGCCTCTCCTCGATAGGAGCAACAACGACGACCGCCGCCAGTGGCGGAAACAGGGAGTCGGCTGTTGGGGCCGCGGCCAGCAAGACGCAAGCAAAGCGCTGCGGATGCTGGGTGCCGCAACCCGGGCAGTGGCAGCGCGTCAGCGCTGACGGAGAGGTTGTTCCTTATAAACGGCAAAGCCGCCGCAGGGGAAAAAGCTCCCGCGGCGGTGCCGCCAGCAATGATGCCGGTAATTTGAGCCTTCAGCGTGAAAGTGTAAAAAAACACGCCAAAGGGGATGGTAAGCAGGTTATTCCTTGACCTCGGGCCAGTTCTTGGACAGCTTTGCGCGCTCCTTGATGGACAGGCCGAACAGGTTGATGAAACCGGCAGCATCTGCCTGATTGTAATCCTCATCCTCACCGAAGGAAGCGGTCTGCTCATCGTACAGGGTATACGGAGAGGTGACGCCGGCGTTGATCATGTTGCCCTTGTAGAGCTTCAGCTTGACGTCGCCGGTGACGGTCTTCTCGAGGCTGTCGGCGAAGGCATCCAGCGCCTCACGCAGCGGGGTGAACCACTGGCCGTTGTAGACGATGTCGGCGTACTTCTGAGCCAGCTGAGCCTTGAAGTGTGCGCTCTCCTTGTCCAGAGTGATGGTCTCCAGAACATTGATGGCCTTGTACAGGATCGCACCGCCGGGAGTCTCGTACACGCCGCGGCTCTTCATGCCCACCAGACGGTTCTCGACAATGTCCAGCAGGCCGATGCCGTTCTCGCCGCCAACCTTGTTCAGGTACTCGACCAGCTCGACAGCGCCCATCTCCTTGCCGTCAACGGCAGTGGGGATGCCCTTCTCGAAGTGGAGGGTGATGTAGGTCGGGGTGTCGGGTGCCTGCTCGGGGCTGACGCCAAGTTCCAGGAAGCCGGGCTTATTGTACTGCGGCTCGTTGGCCGGACTCTCGAGGTCGAGGCCCTCATGGCTCAGGTGCCACAGGTTCTTATCCTTGGAGTAGTTGGTCTCACGGTTGATCTTCAGGGGGATGTGATGAGCCTCGGCGTAGTCGATCTCCTCGTCACGGCTCTTGATGTCCCACTCACGCCAGGGAGCGATGATGGCCATATCGGGGCAGAGGGCCTTCAGGGTCAGCTCGAAACGTACCTGGTCGTTGCCCTTGCCGGTGCAGCCGTGGCAGATGGCGTCTGCGCCTTCCTTGATGGCGATGTCGGCCAGAGCCTTTGCGATGCAGGGACGTGCGAAGCTGGTGCCCAGCAGGTAGTCCTCATACTTTGCGCCGAACTTCAGGGTGGGGAAGATGTAGTTTTCGACGAAGTCCTTCTTCAGGTCGAGGACGTACAGCTTGGAAGCGCCGGTAGCCTTAGCCTTCTCTTCCAGACCGTCCAGCTCAGTACCCTGACCCACGTCGCCGGAGACAGCGATGACTTCGCAGTTGTTGTAATTCTCTTTCAGCCAGGGAATGATGATGGAGGTATCCAGACCGCCAGAGTAAGCCAGAACAACTTTCTTAATATCTTCCTTTTTCATGATGATCGCTCCTTTGTTTATTACACTTTTTATACTTTTGTTTTCCGCCCGGGCATCCCTCCCGGGGCGCTCGACGTCTTGTCTTTCTGAGTACGCTTTTATTATACGCCAAGCGGTTTTTCCGTCAATGCAGAAAACCGCCAAACCTTGTGCAGATTTGGCGGTCCTTTTCTGTTATTTTGTATGTTTATGCATTATTTTCTAAATATATACAAACTTTATGCATCTTTAGTTTGTATATGCATGGCTGTATACAGTCCGTTTTATACATTCTGTCCGCCGTCGGCACGGGGTTGACGGCCCAGTTCCGGCAGGGCGCGGCGTTCGTGTTTTTATTTATTCTTTTTCAGACGTCCACCCGGCGCAGAGGGCCTCTTTCTGGGCCTTCGTCAGCTTTTTGAGGGCGATCTCCCGCCGGAGGGCAGCGGACTTGTCCGCACACGTTTCCAGGTAGGCAAAGCCCAGCGCGGTATGGGTGCGGGTATACTTTGCGCCTTTGCCGCTCTGGTGGGCCTTGAGGCGGGCTTCCGGGTCGTTGGTCCAGCCGGTATAAAGCTGGCCGCCTGCGCAGCGCACCATGTAGACGTAAGCTGTCTTTTCCGGCTTCTCAGATGCGGCCATTGTTCTTCAGCACCTGACGGCAGGCGGCGAGGGCCGTCTCCTTGTCCCTGGCCGTGATAAGGAAGCGGCTGGCGTGGCAGAAGCTGATGCCCTCGATGCCGCTCTTCTGCTCGATGACCTCCTGCGGCTGGCCGGCCCAGCTCTGGGGGAAGGGGAGCTTGGGCTTTTTGGTCTTGTGGTCGGTGACGCACTGGGCGCTCCAGCCGCCCCGCTGGCTGGGGTAGATGACGAAAAGGGCGTCGGTTTTGTACAGCCCGTTCTTCCAGGGCAGATAGCAGGGCAGCACCACGATGCCGTCGCGGGAGTTTTTGTAGGCCTGCTGGACCTTCTCGTCGGCGCGGTTGACGGCGTTGGCGCTCTCGATCTGGTTCTCCAGGATCTGCTTTGCCACAGCCACCGCCTTGAAGAAGCAGGCGTCCTGGTCCTCTTTCGAGTCCCACACGGGATTGAAGAAGCCGATGGCGTCACAGAGGCTGTTCTGCTCGCCGGTATTGTCGTTCAGATCGAGGGGCTGGATGAAGTTCTCATCAATGAGCCGGGCCTGGCGCTCGCCTACAAGGCCGGGGCCGAGTACCTGCCACAGCAGGCCGAAGGCCGCGTAAGGGATGCCGTTGGGGCGGGTCTCGCGGGGCTCCTGATGGTGGTCGAACATGCCAAAGCCGATGTCATACACGATGCCGTCGAAGTCATCCGGCACCACGAAGCCGCGGGTTATTTTAATATCCGGGCGGAGGATCTGGAGCAGGGCAGTGGCGAACACGTCGTCGGCATGGAACTTGCCTGCGTGGGTAAAGCCGTTTGCGGGTATTTTCATAGGGGGTTCTCCTCATTCTCTCATGCATTCTGTTGCACACAGTATAGCACATTCCCGGGCGGCGGACAACAAAAAGGAGCCGCCGCATGACGCAGCAGCTCCCATATTCTACAGAAAAATTTCTCAGTGGTTGGCCTGTGCCGCTTCAAACTCTGCCTGCGTCAGGATCTGATAATCCGCAGGGATGTTGAAGAGATTCTGGTCCACAGTGGTGCTCGTGACGCGGTACTCCACGATGGTGCGGCCCTCGGCAGCATCGGTAACGACATACTTGAGGTCATCGCCGACCAGGCAGTAGGAAACGGTGGCCGTCTGGCCGTCGGCATCGGTGACAGTGTAGGACAGGGCCTCGCAGTCCTGACCGTTCACATTCACGGTGGTCACGGTGCAGGGGATCTCCTGTGCTTCGCCTTTGTCAGCGGAGACTGCCTCGCTTGTGCTCACAGTGGGTACTTCGCCCTTGACGGCCATCCTGGATGCATCGTCCACCAGATAGCCCTGACCGTCTTTCAGGATATAGACCAGACTACCGGCGTCGCCCATATCCATCTTGATGTAAGCGTTGCCGTTGCTGCGGGCTGCGATCATGGTCTGGGCGGTGCCATCGGGGGCAGTGGTGACGATCTCCTGATACAGCTCTGCACCGGTGCGCTGTGCCAGCGCGTTGTTGATGCGGGTCTCAACGGAGTCGCCGGGAGCCGCCATGCACACCGGCATCAGCACGGCGGCCATCACTGCAGCCACCAGCAGAGAAGTAAGTTTCTGATACAGCTTCATAGAAAATTCTCCTGTCTTTCAGCTCATTTTGCAAAGGCGTTTTTCCTCTTTTGCATTTGCATTATCTTACAACTTTTTCCGGGGCACTGTCAATCATCACATTTGCCCTCCTGTCAAAAAACAGCCGCAGAGTCGTTTCTTTCTCTCTGCGGCTGCGGTTTGTAAAGTTTTTGTGGAAATCACTTCCGGCCCTTGCGGCTGGTCTTGGTGACAGCGCGGGTGGGGGTCTTGGTCACAGCAGTGGTGGGCTTGACCGCCGGGCTGAGGTTGGGCTTCGGGGTCAGGGCCTTGGTGGTGGGCTCGCCCAGAGCCAGCACCTGGGAAAGCGCGGCCTGTGCGGCAGCAGCATCGCCGTCGGTGACGGCCAGAACATCGGAGTAGAACTGCTCCATCTCCTCGCGGGTGGAGAAGGTGGCGACGTACATCTGGTTGCCCATCGCGCCGGAGAGGGCGTCGGGGATGCGGTCCACCATCTTCATGTTCTTCTGGTACTTCTGCATGATCTGCTCATGGCTGTACACGAAGTTCTTGCCGTCGCGGCGGCCGGCGAAGGGGCAGTAGTAGTGCTCGCCCACGGGCATATCGGTGCCGCCGAAGGCGATCATGTCGGCCCAGATCTTATAGACGTTGGTGGAGCGGGCGAAGTTTATCATATCGGGGGTGAAGCCGCCGCAGGGGCGCATATTGACTTCGAGGGCCACGATCTGGCCCTTCTCGCCCATGCTGGCCTGGTTCTCGGTCATCCGGAAGAACTCAAAGTGGACGAAGCGGCTCTTGACGCCGAAGCTCTTGACGACGGCACGGCCTGCGGCGCGGGTGTCCTCGGGCAGGTCCTTGATGATGTAATAGATGGAGTTGTCGTTGTCGTTCACGATGTCCATGATGGACATGGGACTGACGTTTCCGGCCTCAAAGATGGGGTTGCCGGAGGCGTCGATGATGGCGTCGTAGCTGTTGACCTCGGCGCGGACGAACTCCTCCATGATGTAGGAGACGTCCGGGTGCTTCTCGGCCTTGTAGGCGAGGAAGGCCTTCAGCTCTTCGTCATTGGACAGCTTGTGGGTATCGGAAGCGCCCACGCCGTTGTCGGGCTTGACCACCACAGGGTATCCCACCTGCCTGATGAAAGCCTTGCAGCCGTTGAGATCATCCACCATGTGGTAGCGGGCGGTGGCGATGCCGGCCTTCCGGTAGTACTCCTTCATCTTGCTCTTGTACTTGATGCGGGGCATATCCTCGGTCTGGAAGCCGGAGGTGATGTGGAAGTCGGTGCGCAGGGCAGCGTCCCGCTCCAGCCAGTATTCGTTGTTGGACTCCAGCCAGTCGATGCGGCCATACTTGAAGATGAAGAAGGCCACAGCGCGGTAGACTTCGTCGTAATTCTCGAGGCTGCCGACCTTGTAGTACTCGTTCAGGCTGTCCTTCAGCTCCGGCTTCAGCTCATCGTAAGGCTGGTCGCCGATGCCCAGCACGTTCATGCCGTCGTTCTTCAGCTCCCGGCAGAACTGCCAGTAGTTCGTCGGGAAGTTCGGGGAGATAAAAATAAAATTCTGCATAATTTCGCGTCTTCTTTCCTTGAATATCCTCTATTTGCTGCCTCCCGCAAAGAGACACTTCAAAAGCCTCTCCCTTTGGGAGAGGTGTCACCGCAGGTGACGGAGAGGGCAAGCCCGGTAAAACAGCGCCGCCGCACAGCGATAAGCAGGCCCTTTGTCAGAGCGATGCTATCGCAGAGTCCTTTTGTCTCTTTTCAGCGTCCTTGCCCTCTCAGGCGCTCACGCGCCAGCTCTCCCAAGGGGAGAGCCTTTCGTCACCCCAAAATATACGGCATGTAATAAACCGCCTGCTTATACCACCAATCCCAGTCGTGCTTGACGTCGTGGCCCCACAGGTCCACCCAGACAGGGATGTTCTTTGCCTCAAAGATGCGCTTGAGCATCCAGGTGGTGTCGGGCTGCTCCCATGCGCCCTGACCGCAGCAGATGACAGCCTTCTGGTTCCGGTACAGCTCCATATAGGGGTGATCCTCCGGGAAGTTGCGCATATAGTCCACGGGAGAGTTCATATACACCAGCTCATCCATGTAGTCGCCGAAGCCGTAGTGGGCGGTGTAGATGCCGCTGAGGGCCAGACAGCCGCAGAAGATGTCGGGCCAGCGGAGGTAAAGGTTGACCGCATGGGTCGCGCCGAGGCTGCAGCCAAAGGCGATGACGCCGGGCAGGTCATCCCAGCCGTTGCGCTCCTTGGACCGATAGCGCAGCTTGGGGACGGCCTCATCCACGATATAATGCAGCCACTGCTCATACCGGCGGATGCGCCAGTAAGGGTCGCCATTGGTGTCCGACCAGGTCTCCTTGTCCAGCGTGTCGATGGACATGACCATGAGCTGGCCCGACTCGATCCAGGGTGCAAGGGTGTCGGCCATGTGGAAGTCCTCGAAGTCGAAGAAGCGTCCGTCCTGACAGGGGATGTACAGCATGGGCCGTCCCCCGTGTCCGTAGACTTTGCACTCCATCTCCCGGCCCAGCGCCGGGCTGTATTCCTTGAAATACTGCATCTCCATATACTTTCCTCCTCCGTTTGGTTCAATCAAGCTCGTACATCAGGGTGTGGAACACGAAAGGCAGCTGCTTTTCCCAGCTGGCTTCGCTGTGGTTGCCGCCCGGCACGACGCGGGCCGTCAGGTTGATGCCCCGGGCAAAGATCCTGCTGCACATCTCTCCGAAGCCCTTCCGCATCCCGTCGTGGTTGCCCATCTCTCTGGAGCCGTAATCCATGTAGAGCACGGTACCCGGGGCCAGCTTGCAGCGGCCCACCAGCGCCGTCAGCGCCTCCGGAGCCACCCACAGCGAGGGCGAGAGCGCCGCCGCACGGCCAAACACATCGCTGTACTGCAAAAGAGCGTACAGGCTCATGAGGCCGCCCATGGAGCTGCCGCCGATGAAGGTATGAACCCGGTCGGGCTGGGTGCGGTAGTTGGCGTCGATGTAGGGCTTGAACTCGTGGACGAACCAGTTCAGGGTGTCCTTGCCTTTGCCGTCGAAGTGGCCGTACTGCTTATCGTCGAAGCGGTAGGGCGAATACTCCACCAGACGCTCATTGTTGGCACCGGCGTTGCACTCCACCGCCGCCACGATGAGGGGCGTATCGGTGTAGTCCAGATAGTCCGCCACGCCCCAGCTCTTGCCGTAGGTGGCGTCCTCGTCGAAAAACACGTTCTGCCCGTCGAACATATACAGCACCGGATACCGCCGGTCAGGGTCAGCCTCGTACATGGTGGGCAGATAGACATAGGCCCGACGCTCTTCTTCGCCGCCCACAGCGGGGTAGCGGATGCTCCACTTCTTTATCATCTTTTCATTCCCTCTCGTTTTTCAGGTGTACTTTAAGTGTATCACCCGCGGCAGAGAATTGCAATCCGCACCGGATACAGCAAACGCCGCCGGGCGTACAGCCGGGCGGCGTTCATAAGCCTTTCAGCTCTTAGTACTTTTTCTCCACAGGGACGATCCAGCCCTTGGTATCGGGGATCTTGCCCCACTGCATACCGGTCATGGTGTCATAGAGCTTCTGGGTGACAGGGCCGATGCTGCCGTCGCCGATGTAGGCGTGCTCACCCTTCCAGACCAGCTCCTTGACGGGGGAGACGACAGCGGCGGTGCCGGTGCCGAAGACCTCTTCCAGCTTGCCGTCGCGGGCAGCCTGCATGATGTCGGCGATGGCCAGCTTGCCCTCGACGACCTCATAGCCCCAGTCCTTCAGCAGCTCGATGCAGCTGCGGCGGGTGACGCCGGGCAGGACGGTGCCGACGGTGGCGGCGGTGTAGACCTTGCCGTCGATCTTGAACATGATGTTCATGCTGCCGACTTCCTCGACGTACTTCTTCTCGACGCCGTCCAGCCACAGCACCTGAGCGTAGCCCTGCTCCTCAGCCAGCTCGCCGGCCTTGATGGAGGCAGCGTAGTTGCCGCCGCACTTGGTGAAGCCGGTCAGACCGGGAGCGGCACGGATGTACTCGTCTTCGACGTAGATGCGCACGGGGTTGATGCCCTCGGCGTAGTAAGCGCCCGACGGAGCGCAGATGATGCAGAAGATGTAGTGCTTGGAAGCGTGGACGCCCAGACCCACATCGTTTGCGAACACGAAGGGACGGATATACAGGGAAGCGCCGTCAGCGTGAGGCACCCAGTCACGGTCCACATCCACCAGAGCCTCGACGGCCTGGATGTAATCCTCAACAGGGATCTTGGGGATGCACAGACGGTCTGCAGAGTCCTGCATACGCTTTGCGTTGCACTCGGGGCGGAACAGCTGGATGGTGTCATCCGCAGTGCGGTAAGCCTTCATGCCCTCGAAGATCTCCTGTGCATAGTGGAACACGACCGTAGCGGGGTCCAGCGGGAAGGGTGCGTAGGGGACGATGCGGGCGTCATGCCAGCCCTCGCCCTCGGTGTAGTCCATAACGAACATATGGTCGGTGAACTTCTTGCCAAAACCCAGCTTAGACTCGTCCTGCGGCTTTTCCTTCGGGCAGGTAGTACGAGTGATCTTGATGTCCAACATGATAAATTTCCCTCTTTTCTGATCTCACACAGCGCCGCGCGGGCTGCACGCCCTGCGCCAAATATGCCGAATGTTGTTTTCTATTATAATGCCGTGAAACGGATTTGCAAGCAACCGAAAAATGTTTCATCTTTGGGGCAGTCAAGTTGCCACAAATTATGACCTTATCGGTGTTCAAAAGCGGAAAAACATGGTACAATAGAATATGTATGTAGATTTTTCGCCAAAAGGAGCTTGCGTTATGATACAGGGTGTTATTTTTGATATGGACGGGCTGATGTTCGACACCGAGCGCATCTGGAACATCTGCTGGGAGCCGGCACTGGCAAAATTCGGCCTGCCCTGCAAGGATGGCCTCTCGCAGGCTGCCCGCGGCACCACCAAGGCCGGCAGCTGCGATGTGCTGCGGCGCTTCTACGGCGAGGACTGCCCCGCCATGGGCATCGTGGAGGAGCTGTACCGGCTGGCCTATGAAGCCTTCAACAAGCCTGTCCCCAAAATGCCCGGCCTCGACGAGCTTCTGGCCTGGCTGGACGAACATCACATCCCCATGGCGGTGGCGTCTTCCAGCCCCATGACCGTCATCGAGGGACACCTGGATCACTGGGGCCTCGGCCATTACTTCAAGGCCGTCATCTCGGGCGAGCACCTGACCCGCTCCAAGCCCGCGCCGGACATCTTCCTGCTGGCGGCGCAGGAACTCGGCACCGAGCCTGCAAAGACGATGGTGCTCGAGGACAGCTACAACGGCGTCCGGGCCGGCGCGGCAGGGGGCTTTGTCACCGTGATGGTCCCCGATCTCTCGCCTGCCACCGACGAGATGCGCAGGATCTATACCTGCGAGTGTACTTCGCTCCACGAGGTGCGCAGAAAGCTTGAAGACGGAGAACTATGAGCCGCGGCAGACCCGCACCACTTGTGAAATTTCAACAGTTCATCCATCTTTTCACCGTCCTTCTCACAGCCATCCTGATCAGCCTGTTTTTCGGTGTCCTCGTGCTGGTGGGCAAGATACAGGGTACGGCCCGCGTCGTCAACTACGCCGGCCTCGTTCGCGGCAAGACCCAGCGCATCGTCAAGCCTCTGGATGCCAAAAAGCTGGCAAAGAGCATCCGGGAGGCTGTACAAAATCAGCAGTAAAGGAGACGTTCTCATGAAAATCGCAGTCCCATTCGAAGACGGTCAGGTGTTCCAGCACTTTGGCCGCTCCGCACAGTTCAAGTTCTATGAGGCCGAAAACGGCCAGCTCCTGCGCACCGAGGTCATCCCGACGAATGGTCAGGGCCACGGCGCACTGGCGGGCTTTCTCGTACAGCATGGCGCAGACGTCCTGCTCTGCGGCGGCATCGGCACCGGGGCGCAGGCAGCGCTGATGCAGGCCGGCATCCAGCTGTTCGGCGGCCTTTCCGGCGATGCAGACGCCGCCGTGGCCGACTATCTGGCCGGGAAGCTGGTCTTCGACCCGGACATCCACTGCACCCACCACGACCACGACGAGGGCCACAGCTGCGGTTCCCACTGCGGGGGCGGGTGCCACTGACAGCATAAGCAAAGCCGCACTCCGAGCAGATCCGGAGTGCGGCTTTGCTATTTAAGGAGAGAGGCTGTCTGAGATCCCGTGGCAAGTAGAAGGTAGAGGTATGATCTATGGCCAGTAGGAGTATGTCATGAATGGGAGAGAAACTCGCTCAGGTTGACTTTGACCTCATACAGCATTGAAAATAGCGTTACTATAGCAGTTTGCGTTTTTAATGCACAAGCAACATCCGCAAACTGCATATCGAAAATATGCCATTTTGATAGGCACTATTTTTGAAAATCGCGATAAGCAGAATCAGCAGCCCACCATGATAGCAATGATCTCGTTGTTAGTCTCCTTCATGCCCTGCTTGCCAAGACGGCCCACATTCTTGAGGGAGTTTTCTACGCCCTTGGCCACAATGCCGTCACCAGCGCGGAACTGATTGCCGCGGATGTACATATTGTAGCCCAGCAGACCGGCCTCCACCGCAGTTGCGATCTTTGCTGCGCAGGAGGCCTTGGCGCCATCGCAGATGACGCCGGAAACCACAGCAAGTGCGTTGACGACAGTATGGATGACGGCATCATAGTCACCACCGCAGAGATAGGCGATACCGGCACCCGCACCAGCGCCCGCGCTGATAGCGCCGCAGTAGGCAGACAGGCGGCCAATGGGGGTCTTTTCGTGGATGGTGGTCAGGTTGGAGAGGGTCAGCGCCCGCAGGAGCTTTTCGTCACTCACGCCCAGCTCCCGGGCATAGACGATGACCGGTACAGAGGCAGTAATTCCCTGATTGCCGCTGCCGGAGTTGATGACCACCGGCTGCTCACAGCCGTTCATGCGGGCATCGGAACCGGCTGCGGCGTATGCCTTGGCGCGGACTCTTACATCATTGCCCTCCATATCCAGCAGCACACTGCCGATGTTGGCACCGTAGTTGCCCCGCAGACCCTCCTCGGCAATGGCCATGTTGCACCGGATCTGCGGTTCCAGAATGGAACGGACATCCTCCACGTCCACCGTGTTGGCAAAGTCCCAGATATGCTCCATATCCAGCAGGCTGCGGTCTGTCAGGGTCTCCTCGTTATCTCCGTGTACCGGAATGTCCACCAATACCTCGCCGTCCTTTTCCACATGGACGATATTGGTGTGGAACACCGCAATGCGCACCTGTGCGGAATGCTCACCCTTCCAGACCGTGAGGATGATATCAAAGGTGACACCATTCTCAACGTGCCGCACCTTGATATCCGTCTGGTCAAGGTACGCGCGGATGGCTTTGGTCTGCTCCGGGGTCACATCGGCAATGACCTCCAGCTTCTTTTCCTGCTTGCCGGCTACGATGCCCGCAGCGGCGGCAGCCTCCAGACCCTTCATGTTATCCGTGTTGGGCACGATGACCGACTTGTAAATTGTGAGTAGTCCCAATTTATTCGTTGAAAATTCTCTGTTCTGCCAAAAGCAGTCCCTTTTTTGTAAAAACAGGACGGATCTGCCACGCAGCTCCGTCCCAAAGCGTATAGAACCATCTCCACGCAAAAAAGGCTGCTGCACAGCGCACTGTGCAGCAGCCTTCAGGTACATATTTTGTTTTGCGGAGAGAAAACGCTCAGAATTCCAGCGTGATGAAGGGGCGGTTCTCCTTGGGCATGGAGACCGTGGTGGTGACCGCCAGCACCTGATTCCCGTGATATAAGAAGGTATCCCAGCTGAACAGCTTCTCCGGCGGCGCGTTCAGCAGAGAAAGCTCCATATCCGAGGTAAGGGGCGTGTCCACAAAAATGCGGATGTGGGTCGGCTTTTCATTGAAATAGCGGCAGATATAATCGTGCAGGAAAAAGGTCTTCAGCGCCTCGCAGTCAAACGTGTGATCCTTGCACACCGACAGCGGGACATAGCTGTAATCCACCTCATCCACCTCGCTGCTCACATCCACACAGCGAACGATCTTATAGACATAGGGGTTTTCTGCCGTCAGGCCCAGCTTCTGGCACAAAGCAGCATCCGCCTTGATGACCCCATGCTCCAGCAGGCGGTGCGGCTTGTTGTTGGAGTGTTCAAAGGGTGCGATCTTGATGCCGCCGGAAAATGCCATGGGGCTGGAAAAGGACTGACCCGGGACAAACCGGACAAAGGTACCCTTGCCCTGCACCCGCTCCACGATGCCGCTGTTGGCCAGCTCCTTGACGGCAGTATTCACCGTCAGGCGGCTGACATCAAACTGTCTGGCAAGCTCGATCTCTGAAGGGATCTTGTCCCCGGCCGTGTACTCGCCAGACTCGATCTTTTGCAGGATATAGTTCTGGATCTGAACGTATTTGGGCGCATAGGAGTAGTTCTCGTCCGCCATAATCTTTCCTCTCTTCCCATCTCCTGTCCGCTCTTTCACAGCTTGCAGACAGACAAAACTCTCTATTCATGCAATCGGTCAGCATACAGACAGGAGGAAGTGAAAAAAGAAGATCAATCGTTGGAATGTGCGGCCTCGATAAAGGCGCGCAGCTCCTCATCATAGGTATTGGTGGCCAGCGAGCAGTCCGGTGCCAACACAAAGGGGATGTCCTTCATCCGCTTCAGGGTATTGCGGGTCAGCGCAGCGATCTCTTCGGCCTTGTGCTGACCAAACAGCCGCTCGTCACAGCCGCCCATCGGAGTGATGGACTTGTCCAGCCACTGGGGTGCGGTGTCCAGCTTGGGGTTGCCGGTAGCGCTCTCGGGCCAGTGCAGGATGTCGATGGGGTAGTGCGCAAAATACTCCGGGTTCACCTCAAGGCCGCAGGCATGGACCATGATCTTGCAGGGCTTCAGCGCCTCCATCATCTGCAGATCATAGGGTTTGACAAACTCTTCCCACTCCTCCTTGGTCATGTAGGTGGAACGGGACAGGCCGGTGGCACCGTAGAACACACCGTACAGGCCTGCATCCTCGATGAGGTGCTTAGAATAATCGGCCATCGTATCGGTGATGTTCTGCAGGGTCTTGTGGATCAGCTCCGGCTGCTCGTGCATCAGGGTCATCATCAGGTCGTCACGGCTTGCGGCGCGGTAACGGCCAATGGGGTTGACGGCGCACAGCTTCTGCAGGACGCTGGTGGGACACATCATGGTCTGGAACATGGGGATGTCCTCGTTCAGACCAGCCTTCATCTTCTGAATGACCTCGATCTGCTCTGCAAACACACCCTGATCGCCCGGCAGCACCGTGATCTTTTCCAGATCTGCCACACCGCCAATGGGGCCCTTTACCACCTTGGGCAAAACGCCCTCGTAGTCGTTGTAGTCGAACTGACCGCCCCATGCCTCCTCATAGTAGGAAGCGCGCGGCTGCAGCTTGACATAGTCCCAGTCGTAGGTGTTCTGCCATTTCAGCATCGTTTCTACAAAGAGGTCCGCGCCGCTGTGCTCCTTCTCGGTGAAATGACGCCACGCCGATACCGGCGGACGGTCTGCCAACTCATGGTTCAGAACTGCTTCAAATCTTTCTTTTTTCGTCCACATAGTAAAACTCTCCGTTCGTTTTTTGGTTTCTCAGGTTGATAAGTTGCCAAACAACGAGAAAGAGTTCTGTATGCTATTCATTTGTATCATAGCATACTTTTGCTTTGGGGGCAATGATTATTTCGTAGTTTCGTCACCTGCCTTCTTATTGCTGCGGTTGTTATAAACATAGACCATAACAGAAGCGGCTGCCACCAGTGCGCCGCCGATCACAGAGGTAAATTTTACCGGCTCACCCAAAATAAAGAAGCCCAGGATCATGCTGAAGATGATGCCGGAATAGTTGTAGATGCTGATCTCCGAGGCCGGAGCAAAGCGATAGGCATAGGTGATAAAGGCCTGTCCCAAAGAGCCGAACACGCCGATGAGCAGCAGCAGCACCGCCTGCTTGAAGCTGGGTACCACAAAATCCTTCAGCATGAAGGGGATAGAAGCAATGGCGCTGAAGGTGGAAAAGTGCATCATGACCGTCAGGCCGTCCACCTTGCCCTTAAAGAAGGAGAGAAAGGTGTAGGCGACACCGGAGGTCACGGCCGACAAAAATGCCACCACCAGCGGGAAGGGGTTGGACTCAAAGCTGGGGCGGAACACGATGAAGGCACCCACCATGGAAAGTGCCAGCGCCGGGATCTGGATCTTGGGCAGCTTTTCTTTCATAAAGATGACGGCCAGAATGGTGACCCAGATAGGGGAAGTTTTGTTCAGGATCGTCACATCGCCCTGCGCCGCATGGCTGGAGGCATAAAACAGGGTGATCAGGCCCAGAAAGCCAAAGAACGACCGCCCGAACAGATAGGGCTGATACTTGGCCGGGCCGAACAGCGAGCCCTTTTTGCGCAGAATGATGATCGCCGAAACGATCAGCACGAACGAATTCCGCATGAAGATCTGCTCCATCGTGGGGATCTCGCGGCTCAGCCGCACCACCACCTGCATGGATGCAAAGCACAATGCAGACAAGATCATATAAAGAGCACCTTTTTGTCTCTGAGTCATTGAATATCTCCTTAACCTGTTTCTATCCAAAGCGGCATTCGAACGCTTTTCGCCGCGATGCCTTGTTGTTTCCATGTTCGATTATATACTTGTCTTGATGTCTTGTCAATATGAAATTCCATCTTTTCCGTCTTGAATCTTCTGGAGATAAGTCTCACTCTTTCCGCAACCGCGCACCCATGGCTCACAAAACAAAAAAGCCATGAAATCTTTCGATTTCACGGCTTCCACGGTAGACATTCCTACGGGTTGGAACCCGCGGGCTAAGCAACAGCCCACTGGGCTGATTGCTTGCGGCGCTATGCGCCGCCGCCCTGTTCGAGCCCCTTCCATCGTGTGGACAAAAAGAAAAACCAGAACACAAACGTGTTCTGGTTTTTCTTGGTGCGATGGAAGGGACTCGAACCCCCGGCCTACTGATTCGTAGGAACCGAATGGCACATTTTGTCCATTTCATCATTCAACGTCAAATCGTCGTTTTAATCGAATTGCCGTTATTTTACCGTTGTTATTCTATTGCATTCTTTGCATCGCTTGCACGTCTTTGCACCTGTTATCCATCCTTGCGATGTGCAGAAAATGTGCAAAAGTGTGCAGCGCCAAAATCAGCCCGGCAAAACAGGCTCAAAATAAGCAACTTTCCTGCTGAATTTTTGGGGCATCGACAGTGCAAGAACTTCCAATTTCATCCAGACAACAATCTTACATGACACATCGGTTCTATGGCAGGGTTTAGGACATCCGAACAGACACCGTTTGATATAGAAATGAGGTTCACCATGAATAAACTGCTTTCCTGCCGCTATAACATGGACACCAACCGGGTAGAAGCCCGGTTCGAGGATGGCACCGCCCTTGCCATTGACTGCATTGCCGTGGAGGACGAATACGGCAACACCCTGGCACAGCGGGCAGAACTGGGCTGGCTGCTGTACAATAAGCCATTTGAATACGCACAGCTTGTGCTGGGCGATGAGATGGAACACTATCTCTCCCTTGGCTGCGAGCACGGCAGGCTGGAAGATTGACCTCATATGGAGCCGCTGGAGCATGAGGATGGTTTTCTTTGCGCAGGTGGAAGAAAGCTTCTCTTTGCTCGTTCCAGTTCCAAAAAGGAAAACGGATCTATTACCACCACGGACTATTACCGCTGCAAAGATTGTTCCGGCTGCGAACTCAGAAGCAAGTGTTTCAAATCCTCCGACGAGGTGAAAAACAAAGAGATCCGAATGTGTACCGAATCTGCCGAACACAGAAAAATCGCTTTTGAAAACCTTCTTTCTGAGCGAGGAGCGCTTCTGCGGATGAATCGTTCCATTCAAAAACCCGAATCTCCATCCTCAAAAGAGATCCGGGTTTTTATGAAGAAACTGCTTAGAAAAATATCAAAGGAAATCTTCCCGCTGAGGAGTAAAGATGTCCAGAATCACCGCATCCTCCAAAGCTCTGGCCCCGTGCAGCTGATCAGGTGCCACATAATAGCTGTCTCCCTGATAAAGGATATGTTTTTCTCCCTCTACCTCATATTCAAAGCTGCCGGATACCACATAACTTACCTGTTCGTGGGGATGTCGATGAGCCGCTCCCACTGCGTCTTTTTTAAAGGACGCCTCCACTCCCATCATGGCTCCACCCCGGGCCAGGATACGCCGGGTAATGCCAGGGGCCGGAGCGGTGGGTACGATCTGGTCATAGTGTAAAACCATGGTTTCCCTCCTCAGATAAATGCCTGTCCGCCGTTGATCTGGATTACTTCGCCGGTAATGTAAGAGGCGTCGGGGCTGGCCAGGAATTTAATGACTGTGGCCACCTCGGAGGCTTCTCCCAGCCGTCCCATGGGGATACCGGCCTTCCAACTTTCCACCAGTTCCCGGGCAGTTGCCGCATGGAAAGGAGTATCAATGGTACCGGGAGAGACTGCATTTACCCGAATCCCAAACTGGATCAGATCCTTGGCCAGACCACGGGTGTAGCTCTGAACAGCTCCCTTGCTGGCACTGTAAATAGCAGCACCGGGACCGCCACCGGAAGTAACCGCAATGGTGCTGAAGTTTACAATAGAAGGATTGGTTCCCTTTTTCAGGAGAGGCAGACAAGCCCGGGTCACAAAGAAGACGCTGTCAAAGTTCAGGGCCATTACCTTCCGCATAAATTCGGTAGGCATATCGGTGATCTCATGCCGGCCGCCCAGGCCGCCAACTGCATTTACCAGCAGATCCACACTGTCAGCTTTTTCGGAGATCCGGGCAAAGGTTTCGTTGACCGATTCCTCCTTGGTCACATCACAGAGATAGTAGGATGCCTTGATTCCCTCCTCTGCCAGAGCCTTAAGGGTCGGTTCCTGCTGTTTTTCATCGAAAGATACTACAATGATTTCATATCCTTCCCGTCCCAGAACCTGTGCGGTGGCAAAACCGATCCCGCTGGAACCGCCTGTAATTACTGCACGCATACAAAATACCTCTTTTCTTTTTGATTGAATATTCGATTGATTATACTGCGTAGCCCATCATCTTGGGCAGGAATTCCACAATGGGAGGGAAGAAGGTGACTAGCACCAATCCCACAACCATAGTAGCATACAAGGGGAGAAGGGCCTTGGTAACCTTCTCAATGGTGGTTTTGCCCACCGAACAGCCAACAAAAAGCGCATTGCCCACGGGAGGAGTGCAAAGTCCCACACAAAGGTTATAAACCATCATCACGCCAAAATGGGTGGTGGACATGCCGAAGCTCTGAACCACCGGCAGCAGGATAGGAGTGCAAAGAAGAATCAGGGGAACCATATCCATAAAACAGCCCAGCACCAGAAGCATAATGTTGATAATGATCAGAATTACATAATAATTGTCCGAAATGCCGAGCAATGCATTGGTAAGCATGGCGGGGACCCGGAGGTAGCTCATCATAAATCCAAAAGCTCCGGCAGAACCGATAAGGGCATAAATCATGGCCAGGTTTTTGGTGCAAGTAAGGAGTATCCGGGGCATCTCCCGAATCTTCAGCTCTTTATAGAAAAACACTGATACCACGAAAGCCCAGACACAGGCGATGGCCGCAGATTCCGTTGCAGTGAAAATTCCGGAGAGAACACCGCCCAGAATAATGATTACGGTCATAAGGGCCGGGATTGCCTTGCCAATCACCTCGAGCCGCTCTTTCCAGGATTTCCGCTCGCCGTAGGGATAATTCCGCTTTACAGCCAGGAAATAGCAAACGATCATGAACAGAATTCCCAGGGTGATACCGGGTACAGCACCGCCCATAAAGAGGGCACCGATGGAGCATCCGCCTGCCGCCAGAGAATACATGACCATGTTATGGCTGGGAGGAATCAGAACGCCCTGGCAGGAAGAAGCCACGGTAATTGCCACCGAAAATTCCCGGTCATAACCTCCATCCACCATCATGGGCACCTCAATGGAGCCCAGAGAGGAAACATCTGCCACAGCAGAGCCGGACATGGATCCGAACAGCATAGAGGCCAGTACATTCACATGGGCCAAACCTCCCCGGATATGCCCCACGCAGGCGTCCGCTGTTTTCAAAAGCCGATCTGAAATTCCTCCGGAGCCCATGATTTCCCCCGCCAGTACGAAGAAGGGAATAGCCATCAGTGTAAAGGAGTTGATGGAAGCAGAATAGTTTTGAATCAGGGTCATAAGAGGGATTTTGCAGTAAATCATGCAGGCTCCCGTTGCAATACAAAGGGAAAAAGTGATGGGAAGATGCAATATGATTAGGGCAAAAAACAACCCCATCAGGATAGCTGCTGCTACGGTTGGATTGACCATCAGTTGTTTCCTCCTTCAGGTTTCTTTTCGAAGAAAACCGGAGCCGGAAGCAAATCATCCCGCTTGGTAATCTTGAGCAGGGCAAAATAGATGATAAAGAATCCGCAGACCGGAATGATCCAGTACATCGTGCACTTGGGCCATCCGGTGGCCGGAAGCTTAGAGGTGGTAGTAGAGAGGGTAAGCTTTACCCCATAATACATAAAGAAATATCCCACGATCCCTACCAGCACCCAGTTGATGTAGAACAGAATCTTCTGGAGTTTTTTAGGGAACATCTGGTAGAACATTTCAATCCCAATATGAAGGTTTCTCTCCACACCCACAGCGCAGGTGATAAAGGCCATCCAGACCATAAGCATCAGAGCCACTTCCTGACTCCACCGAACAGTACCGCCCATTACCTGCCGTACAAAAACCTGAGCACTGACGATAATCACAATAGACAGCAGGACAAGGCAGGCAAATACCAGAAAGACATGGTAAAGAAAATTCAAAAATTTACAGATTGGTTTGACCAATGAGTCCATTAAAACATTCCTCCTTCCGAAAAGCCGTCCGTAACGGATTACGGACGGCAGAAAACCTTCAGATTCAGAATCACTCCTGCATAGCCTTGAACTGGTTGACGATATCGATGTACTGGCTGCAGTACTTGTCGGGCATACCGGCAGTAGCATCAATGAACTCCTGCAGCTGGGCATCAGTAAGTTCATAGACGGTAACGCCGCTGTCCAGAGCTTTCTTGAGAGCTTCCGCCTCATAAGCCTCGTATACCTCACGCTCGTAAACCACAGAGTCATAGGCAGCTTCCATGAAAATCTGCTGATCCTCAGGAGAGAGCCTATCCCACACCTGGCGGCTCATGACCAGCATATCAGGGGTAAACACATGGTTATCCAGCATGAGATAAGGAGCCACCTCGCAGTGAGCGGTGGAAACATAGGCACCAATGCCGTTTTCTGCTGCATCCACAACGCCGGTCTGAAGGGCAGAGTACACCTCAGCGTAGGCAGTGGGGGTAGGATTAGCCCCCAGAGCGTCGATCATTCCCATCATAATCTCGGATTCCTGGACGCGGATATCCATACCGGCCAGATCTGCCAGGCAGGTAATGGGCTGAGAGGAATAGAAGCAGCGGGCACCGCCGGTGTAATAGGCCAGACCGATAAGACCCTCAGAATCTTCCATTTTCAGAATATCCTGGGCCAGTTCGCTGTCCAGGCACTTATAGTCGTTCTCGGTGCTGGTGAACAGGAAGGGCAGAGAGAACACATTCAGAGTGGGGCTGAACTGAGCCAAGGGAGCCGCACCGCCCCGGAGCAGATCAATGGCACCGTACTGAAGCTGTTCTGCAACAGCAGTGGTTCCGCCCAGGGTGCCGGAATCATACACTTCGATTTTAATCCGGCCGTTGGTGCGCTCATAAACCAAGTCTGCAAATTTCTGGCAGCCCTGAGTGGTAGGGAAATCAGGGGACTGGTCTTCGCTGAGCCGAAGAACCATATCAGGGGTTTCCTGCATTCCCTCTGCAGCAGGGACTGCAGTATCCCCGCTCACTCCTGCTGCTCCATCATTCGCCGGGGCAGAGTTTCCACAGGCAACAGTGCCCAGCGCCAGGGTAAGAGCCAAGATCAATGCCAAAAGTTTTTTCATGGTTGGTTATTCCTCCTTTTATTTTGCTTGTTTTGCCGCTTTTGCTCTGCGGCTTGTTCCGTACTTTCATGTTACCACGGCAGAAGTATTCTATCAACGACAGAATTTTCAGAAAAATACAACTATTTTGTCCTTTGAAAACAGTTTTCCGACAAGCTTTGTGCAAAATTCACGGGTTGGTGTTCCGGAAAATATATATAATATATTGTTATTTAAAGGGCTAATTTTCTCTTCTTTTTTTGTTCCAGTCAACCATAGGATAAAAAAACAAAATTCTGTTATAAATCTTAAAAAAGTGATATATGTTTGTCTCCGCCAAAGAGGTATAATAGTACCATGAAGAAGTATATCCGTCATCTTTTTAGGGAGGGATCTCCTATGAAGCAGCACCGAAATGTTGGTACTGTCCGCATCGTATACGCACAGCTTTTCGCCGCCGCCCTGCTTGTGGTCAGTTGCCTGGCTATTTCATGGCTGAGCAACCGTATCGCCACTGCACAGGTTTACGGGATGACAGATAAGCTTTATGTAGTCAATTCCTTCATTGGTGCTTTTGACCGGTGCGAAAAAGCCGTATATGATTACCGCTGGATAGAATCCTGGGAAGATGGTCCTGCCCGGGCAGAGTTAGTTCGAAACAATATGGCAGATATGGACACCTATCTAAAAGAAATGACCCGGGGATTCACTGCAGCAGACGGAAGCCTATACCATGATTCCCGGGCGCTTCAAAATATGCTCCCGCATTACTTTGACTTTGTCAATTCCTTTCTTGCCCTTATGGAGCGGGGAGACCGGAATGAAGCCATTGCTGTATACTACCAAAAGGAAAATCTGGTCACCCTGATCCGAAGCTATTCTACCACCTTTATGCTGGACAGGGTCCAGGCCAGCCAGGCGGAATATTCCCTGACTCAGGAGCGAATCGATCTTCTTTGGCTGCTTCAAGCTTTCATCTGCGTTTTGGCTCTGCTTCTGGTAGGGTATTTTGCCTTTAGCCTCACCAACATCCTCTCGCCCATCGGCAAACTGGTGGAAGCATCCAAGGCTATGGGCCGTGAAAACTTTGATATTCCGGATATTGAAACAAACACCCGTAACCGGGAAATTTTGCAGTTGGTGGATGCATTCAATCAAATGAAACATTCTGCCAATCAGCTGATCAACACCCTAATGGAACACAACCGAACGCTGGCTCTGCTCCACCAGACTGAGGCCAAGGTTTTGGAAAGTCAGAAACTGGCAGAGGAAGCTAAACTGCAAAGTCTTCGCAGCCAGATCAATCCCCACTTTCTTTTTAACACCCTGAATACCATATGCCGGGTAGCTCGCCTGGAAAAAGCCGCTAAAACCGAAGGGCTGATTCTCTCCCTGTCCAAGGTATTCCGGCATAGTCTTCGGAGCGATACCTCCCCGACCACCCTTGCAGATGAAATGAGCGTTACCCGGGAATACTTTAAGATTCAGCAGACTCGATTTGGGGAAAGAATGCAGCTGGACTGGCGGATCAGTTCCCAGTGCGATCCGGAAGAGCTGCTGGTCCCCCCATTCATTCTGGAGACCATGGTGGAAAACGCAGTAAAGCACGGTCTGGAGCCAAAGCCGCAAGGCGGTCTGGTCCGGGTGCGGATTTACATGAAGGAAGAAATCCTGCACTTGATCGTAGTAGACAATGGATGCGGCATCTCCCCTGAAACATTGGAATACATTCATCGGGGAGAAAAACCTCCACAGGCAGACCACGGTATTGGGATTCACAATGTAAGCAGACGACTGAAATTGCTGGGAAAAGGAAATCAGTTGCGCGTCCAATCCAAGCTTGGATTGGGGACCAAAATATCCATGGAAATTCCCGCAACCTATCGAGAGGAGGAACCTTGAGTGCTGCGTATTCTCATTGCAGAGGATGAACCTCTGGAGCAACAATCCCTGAAAGATATTCTGGAATGGAATTTTTCCTGCGGAGTGGACATTAAAACGGCAAGCAACGGAGTAGATGCCATCAGCACTGCAACCATTTGGCATGCCGACCTGGTTTTGATGGATATTGAAATGCCCGGCTGCAACGGAATCGTTGCGGCCAACAAGATAGCCAAGGTAAACCCGCTGACCAAATTCATCATTATTACCGCCTATGAGCGGTTTGAGTACGCCCACGAGGCCGTCCGCCTCCATGCCGTGGATTACCTTCTCAAACCGGTGGAAGATGCGGTTCTGGTATCAACGATTCAAAGATTGATTCAAGAGCGGGAGGAGGAAAATGCACTCCAGCAGCGTGTTCTGGAGGTGCAGGCACCCTCCCAGGAACTGACATCCCAGACCCGAAGCGAACTGCTCATCAAAAATGTGGAAGATTATATCCGGAAAAATTACCGATATGACATTTCCCAGGAGATTATCTGTGACATTCTCAATATGAGCACAGGACATTTCTCCAAGCTATTCCGCCAGTACTATGGCGTCAAATTTATCGACTTTCTCACCAACATCCGGGTGGAAGCCGCCAAAGAGCTTCTTCTTGACCCTACCAAGCGAACAAAAGAGATTGGAGAAATGGTTGGTTATCCTTCTTCCAGCTACTTTTCTAAAATTTTTAGGCAGAAAACCGGTATGACTCCTTCAGAATATCGGACCAAGTACATCGAATCTCCAAGATAAGATTCTGTTTTGATCATTTTAAAGCTATATTTCTGCTCTCCATTTTTGCTTGAGTGATTTGGGGCATTTTTCTGGTTTCGTCAGGTCCAGGAACTGGCGGTAGAACGATCCCGTCCACCCGGTCTGCCAGGTAGAGGGCCTGCCCGTCGCAATCCCGCAGCCGCTGAGCCCGCTGAAAACAGTTATACTTTGGCTTGCGGTTTTCTACCACGGTGCCGTCCTTTTTCTTGTATCGGTCACGGTGGATAAAACCCGACATCCTAGCCCCACAGTGGGCACAGTGGACCAGTCCCGCTAGTATGACCCCCGCAACAATGGCGCAAGATGCAGAAAAGCGCAGAGCACTCTGAATAAGGTGCTCTGCACTTTTTGTTTTATCTCAATTTTTCAAAATAGTGCCTGTCCAAATAGCATATCCCATACATAAGTCCTACTATCACCGCTTTACTGCAATAAAATTTGCAAAACCATCTTGACGCTCGCCGCAATCCGTGATACCCTTTATCGCAAATCCCACCAAATTTGTAGAAAAGTACAGAGTGGCGAGGATTTATTCCCCATGAAGATTTTTACCGCCCCGCAACACACCCGATCTATTTTGCCGCCGATTCACCCGACAAAATCCATCGCTGCGCTGCATGGGCGGTATTTTTCTTTTTCACAAATAAAATCTTATGTAGTTGTTCAATCTTCCAAAATTTGTTTTTGGTTGTTGACTGCACAACCGCAAAGTGTTATTCTTGTGCTTGAAAGAAGCAGGTTGTAGTGTCCGCACTGCGCCCGGCTTTCTTCATACTGTACCTTGAATCTTACATAAGCCGTCTGAACGAGATACTGCGCCATGACCTCACACTTTCTGTGGGCGAGCTGGACAACGCCGCTGCACAAACAGGGGCAGGAACTGCGTTCGGTGTGAACGGTGACCATGAGCAGGGGCTTTGCCTTTTCACACGTTTTGCTCTGCAAAATTTTCAACGTGCATTGCGGTTCGACTTCTGAAATTTTCAGTGTTGCACGGAAAGGGCGAAAGCAAGTATCGACCTGTGGCCACAAATTTTCAATGCTTGAAAATGTTCTGTCACATGGTCTGCCACTTGTTGGGGAGTGCCTTCCCCAAACCCTGCTCCAGCATTGCGCTGGTTTCAGCGCAAAAGCGGCGTGTCGCATTACATAGCCCTCTCCATCCCGGAGCGGGCATTTATCATTTTCACAGGAGGTCGAATATGGCTGAAATGAAAAGTCCGAACGTACACGCAAAGAAGAACCGCAATGACACGCCGCGAAAACGAAAGACACACATCATCAAAGTCAGGGTGACCGCAGAAGAAAAACTGCGGATCGCATACGCCTGCAAAGAACTCCACCTCACCCAATCCGAACTCGTCCGCCGCGTCCTGTACGGCGTGAACATCAAGCACACCGTTGTGGTGGCGCAGGGCGGCGAGGATGCACTGGCGGCGCTTGCCGCCTTGTCTGCCCAGTGCAGCAAGGTGGGAAGCAACCTCAACCAGCTTGCACGGCACTTCAACTCCGGCGGCAAAGATACCGAGCAGCTCCGGGCGCAAATTCTGGAGGAACTGTCCGCACTCACGAACTTTCGGCTGAAAGCCGAAGAAACGGTTGGTGAACTGTATGGCAACCATCAAGCATTTAAGCTCGAAGAACTCTAACTATGCCGCCGCCGAAAGCTATCTCACCTTTCAGCACAACGAGTACACCGGTCTGCCCATTCTGGACGAGAAGGGCAGACCCAAGCTGCGGGATTCGTACCTGCTCGACACCCTTGAGTGCGGCGAATCCTCGTTCGCTATGGCTTGCCTGATCGCCAACCGCAAGTACGGCAAGAACGGCGGGCGGGAGGACGTGAAGACCCATCACTACATTGTGAGCTTCGACCCGAAGGACGCAGTAGAGAACGGCCTGACCATGGAACGGGCGCAAGCCCTTGGCTTGCAGTTCTGCAAGGACAACTTCCCCGGTCATCCCGCCATCGTCTGCACCCACCCGGACGGTCACAACAGTGCCGGGAATATCCACGTCCACATCGTCATCGGCAGCTTGCGTGTCCGCACCGTGGAACGGCAGCCCTTCATGGACAAGCCGTGCGACTGGGAAGCGGGCAAGAAGCACCGCTGCACCTCTGCCATGCTCCGGCACCTTCGTGTCGCTGTCATGGAGATGTGCGAGCAAGCCGACCTGAACCAGATCAACCTGCTGGAAGCCCAAGGCGACCATGTTTCGGAGCGAGAGTATTGGGCGCAGCGGCGCGGACAACGCCGCCTCGACCATGCCAACGCCAAACTTGCCGTCGAAGGGCAGCAGCCCACCCAGACCGTCTACCAGACCGAACTGGACAAGCTGCGAAAGCAGATTTACTCCGTGCTGAACAAGTCCACCACCTTCGAGGAATTTTCTGCATTGCTCATGCAGGAACACGGCGTTGCCGTGAAGGAGAGCCGAGGGCGGTTGAGCTACTGCCCGCCCGGTCGGACAAAGTTTATCACCGCCAAGAAGCTGAGCAAGAAGCTGGAAAAGGAACAGATTTTGACCGCCCTCTCCCAGAACATCCAGCTTGCCGCCATCATCCAGCCCTCCTGCGAACAGAAGCCGGATAAAATCAGGAAACTGGTTGACATTCAGGCGAAAGTCGCAGCCGGAAAGGGCATCGGCTATGAGCGTTGGGCGAAAAAGTTCAATCTCAAACGCTGGTCGCAGACCCTCATCCTGTTACAGGAGAAAGGTCTCACCAGCGAAGATGCCCTGCACCAGCGCATTGCCGAACTGAAAACCCAGCACGACGATGCACTGGCGGTGGTCAAAGACATGGATGCCCGCATGGTCTCCCTCAAGGAGCTGCGCGGGCATCTTGTGGTCTATCGGCAGTACAAGCCCCTTGCACAGAAGCTCCAGACTGTGCGGAATCCCGCCAAGTTCAAGGAGCAGCATCGCGCAGAGCTTGCCGTTTACGATGCAGCCTGCGCCTATTTCAAGGCCAACGGGCTCCGGACGCTGCCGGACCTCAAAAAGCTGGATGCCGAATACCAGACCCTTTCCTCGGAGAAAAACGGGTTCTACACCCGCTACAAGAAAGCGCAGATCGAACTGCGTGAACTCCGCACCGCACAACAGAACGTGGAAGCCTTCTTCCGCAAGGAAGAGCGCAGCCACGCCGTACCGCAGCAGGAGGTCAAATGAACAACACTCTGACGGATCGATGTGTGAATAAACCCAACCTCACCCACGCCCCTCACCGGGCTTCGTCCTTTCGCCTGTACCCCACCCATTGGGACGGAGGGTAGCACCTCTGTCTTTTCGGACGTAAAGAACGCCATCTCGACCCGGCAGGCAGCAGAGCTGTACGGCTTCGCCATAAACCGGAACGGCATGATGTGCTGCTTTATTTATTGGGCAGAGTTTTTGCGTTCTTCTTCAAGCTTTGCAAAATCTAACCCGTAGAGTGTTTCCAACTCTTCTAGCAAGTGTTTAATGCTGTAACCAATATATAATCTATTCGAACCAAACTTGTAATAGATATCTTTTAACTTTTCTGGTGCCAAATCTAATACTTCAAGATTATATCTACATCTTGTCACGCCTTCGACCGTGACAGGATATCTAAAATCTGCGCCGTATTCGCCTGTCCACCCATTATAGGAATTGCTGTTACTGCACATTTCACCAATTTTATATTCCAGTTTGCAAATCAAATTCATAGTATTCTGATTGATTTCCATAATGATTTTCTCCTCTTTAATAAATCCGTGAAGTTAAGTAGTTTACCTGCTTTTCAATATCGCCAAATTCTACATTAAACCACCTCGTGCGAATTTGTGCCTCTTGATATAAAGCTATAATTTGATCCAGTTTTTTCAAATCATAATAAATTTCACGCTCCTGTTCGAAACCGATTCCTCGGTTTTCACTAAGCCACTCTTCAAGTTCTATCGTTGGTTGTTTCCACAGTTCAAGCTCTGCATAGTAATCTTCGGAATAATCTGCATATTCCTCTGCGATTTCATCGAGTTGGTTTCTGATTTCTCCCCAATCATACTCCAGTTCGCTAATAATTGTACCGTATGCATATGCTGACCTATAAAATTGCTCCATTTTGACCTCCAAATATTCTTGCAAAAAAAGCGAAACCGAAAAGACTTGTTGAAAATCAACCAACTCTTTTCGGCTTCGCTGCTTACTACATATAAGGGAGTTAAAAACAATGATTTTATTCCAATTCTCTAAAATTTTTTTGAGCCTTCCTCCTTCTGCTTGCTATCCCCCTTGGGAATGATACTTTTATAACATTTTTTCTCTTGTGGCTCTTTTACATCTATAAGGGCACTTTAAGGGCACTTTTTTCCCTCTAATTATTCCAAATTTTAAAACATTTTTGCTTTTTGTCAATTTTCGGTGAACAACCATCAGCGAGCGCTCCATCCAGAACCTCGAAGCAGCCATGGCGGACAGCGACAACCTGACCCAGTTCATGCAGGCAACGGCGTATGTCCGATTCAAGCCCGACACCGAGGAACGCTCCACCTATCTCTACCGCGCCTACACCAAGTGGTGCGAGGATAATCTGGAATCGCCTGTTCCGCAAAAGAAGTTCAGCCAGTTCCTGCTGAAAAATGCGGGGAAGTATGGCCTGACCTTTTCCAAGCACATCGAGGGAAAGTTCGCGTTTGCGAGCGCAGCGCAGCAATGAAAGCCCCAGTGGGGCTTTTAAGCGACCGAACGGTCTTGCGCAGCAAGATGGAGGGGCTTTGCCCCGACAAGTTCTGCGGCTTCCGGGGCGTATGCGTCCACCCCGCCTTTGCTGCGGCATAAAACACACGAAAAGTGAAATTCTCGCGCCCTACGCGCCCCAAATCAGTAGTTTTGACTTGTTATCGCTGTTTTCTCCGGGCGCGTGTCCGCCCTTTCGGGCGGATACAGGGCGGCAAAACGCCCTTCGGGGCGGGAGAGACACCCGGATGCGCCCCAAGAGGGCGCGTCTATCTCAGCCATGCGCCCTGTAAAATTAACACAGAAAGGTACTTTTGTGTAGTTTGGGGCGCATAGGGCGCGTAAATTCAAGTTCTCCGCATTTTTCTGCATGGCTGAAGTTTCGGGTCAGGAGCTTCAGTCTTTTACATATTACCGACCCATAATGGTGGCAGCTCAACGAGAGCTGAGCCGGGTACGGCGAGAAGTGCAAAGGAGACATGCCTATGAAGACTGTCCGCAAAAACTCGATCGAACTGACCCGCGAGGACTTGAAAACCGCGTCTGAATCCCGTACAATGGACTTGTCCAAAACCCCTGCCACAGAACCTTCTAAACAGGCTTCAGTGACCCGTCACGAGCCGCTTGTTTACCGGGTGGAGGAAGTCGCCCAACTTTTGGCAATTTCCAACCGCGCTGCGTACAACCTGTGCAACACCACGAAGGACTTCAAGGTGATTCGCCTCGGTACCAGCATCCGGGTAAGCAAGCAGAGCTTTGACGATTGGTTTGCTGCGGTCTGAGGGAGGGAATATCTATGGCATCTATTATGAAACGTGGCAACACGTATTCTGTCCGATACAACTACAAAGACCACAATGGCAAGCCCTGCAAGGGCTGGGAGACCTTCAAGACCAAGGCCGAAGCGCAGGAGCGCAAGATCACGGTCGAAAAGGAACTGCTGGATGGTACATTCCTCGTGCCGGATGCAATGACGGTGGAGGAGATGCTCTACAAGTGGATTCCCATTCAGTCCAGCAAGCACAAGTGGTCGCCAAAGACCTACACGCAATCCGTGGCGATGGTGCAGAACCTGATTGTGCCGTATATCGGCAAGCGGAAGGTGCAAGACCTCCGCACCTACGACATCGAGCAGTTCTACGCCACGCTGAGCCAGACCCCATGCGGTCAGTACGTTCACGGCGAGAAGCAGGAGCTTACGGAAAACCAGAAGAAGCGGCTGCTGTCCAGCACGTCCATTCACGAAGTCCACACACTCCTGAAGACCGCCTTTTCGTATGCTGTTGACTGGGATTTGATTCACAAATCGCCTACCCCTCGTGAAGCCCCCAAGGTCAACACCGAGGAGCGCACGATCTGGGATGAGCGCACCATGCTGGCAGCGTTGCAGACTATTGAGAACCCCGCCCTCCATCTGGCGGTGCATCTGAGCATGATTCTCTCCCTGCGAGAGGGTGAGATCCTCGGCTTACAGCCGGGAGACCTCGACTTCGATGCCGCCGATGGTCGTGGAGCTATCACGGTGAACAAGGCAATGCAGCGCGCCAACAAGGAAGCCTTGTCCAAGATCGACCCCAGCCAGATCTACCACACCTTCCCGGACAGACGGGAGGGGAGCAAGTCCTCGCTGATTCTGAAAAAGACCAAAACCAAGAAGTCCAACCGTGTCCTGTATATGACGAAACCGCTGAAAGAGGAACTTCTGGCATGGCTCGACAAGATGAAGCAGGACGAACAGAACGCCCCGGAAAAGTACAGCAACTGCGGTCAGCTGTTCCGCTTACCAGACGGCTTACCCATTGCCCCGGACGTTCTGACCAAGTGGTATCGCCAGTGGAGAGCAGAGCACCCGGAGTTTGAGAAGATCGTGTTTCATGGTCTGCGACACTCCAGTGCCACCTATCAGCTGTTGCAGTCTGGCGGCGACTTCAAATCGGTGCAGGGCAACACAGGTCATGCAACTGCTACCGTCCTGATGGACACCTACGCTCACACGCAGGACAGGCCCCGGTTGGAGCTGGCAGAGAAGATCGAAGCCGACTTCTACCGGCAGGACACAGCAGGAGCAGTGCCGCAGGCGTCCCCGGAAAACAAAATGCCGGCGGCAACAAAAATCACAGGCAAAATGATCCTTGAAGCCATCCGGCAGATGGACGCAGAGGAACGCCGCGAGCTGACGCGGGTGCTCTTCGCATAAAAATTTCTTTTTTGTGCAGCGAAATACACGCTGTGCAAGCGATGCAAAGAGTTCATGGCTTTTTTGTAAAGTGTGCAGGAGATGTGCAAAAGTGTGCAGACTCTGCCAGAAAAACAAAAAAGCCATGAAATCTTTCGATTTCACGGCATTTTCTGGTGCGATGGAAGGGACTCGAACCCCCGGCCTACTGATTCGTAGTCAGTCACTCTATCCAGCTGAGCTACCAACGCATACGTTCCGTTCGGAACATGATGTATTTTATCACCGAACCGAGGTTTTGTCAACACTTTTTCGGAAATATTTTTGAGATTTCCGAAAAAGAACGTCTTTTCATCCACTTTTCTTTTATTTTCTATGCATCAGCCCTGCTCTGCGAGGGTCTGGGCGATGCGGAGGCCGGTGGGCGTGGCGGCAAGACCGCCCTGACCGGTCTCCCGGAGGTCGGGGGAGAGCAGGCTGCCCACGCGGCCCATGGCGTCGATGACCTCATCACAGGGAATGGCGTAATCCACCCCGGCAAGGGCCATATTCGCACAGGAGACGGCGTTCACGGCGCCGACGACGTTCCGCTTGACGCAGGGAACTTCCACGAGGCCGGCCACGGGGTCGCAGACGAGGCCCAGCAGGTTGCCCAGAGCCATTGCGGCGGCAGCGGCGCACTGCTCCGGCGCGCCGCCCTTGAGGTGGCAGAGAGCGGCGGCGGCCATCGCGCTGGCCGCGCCCACCTCGGCCTGACAGCCGCCCTCCGCGCCCGCGAGAGTGGCGCGGGCCGCGATGACCTGACCGAATCCGGCGGCGACATAGAGGGCGTCGCAGATGGACTCTTCGTCGGCCTCGCCGCTGCGGGCCAGCGGCAGCAGAACAGCGGGCAGGACGCCGCAGCTGCCCGCCGTGGGGGCAGCGACGATGCGCTTCATGCAGGCGTTGCACTCGGCGGTCTTGAGAGCTTCGGCAGTCACTGCGGCGAGGTAATCGCCGCCAAGGCTCTTTCCTTCTTGATGGGCCTGCTCCACCTTGGCTGCGTCGCCGCCCGAAAGGCCGCTTCGGCTGCGCTGGGCCGGGTCATAGTCCCGGCTGGTGGCCTGCATCACCTGCCAGAGGTGGTGCATCATCTCCCGGCTGTGGGCCTCGGTGAGGCGGCTCTCGGCCAAATCGCTGCGGAGGATGGCCTCCGAAAGGGAAATATTCTGGCTGCGGGCAGCGGCCAGCATCTCTTCACAGGATAAAAACGACACGTCTCAGTCCTCCTCGCATTCTTCCGGCTCGTCGATGTTCAGGCAGGTGACTTTGCGGATGCCCGGCATCACGGCCATCTGCTGTTCCAGCACGTGGGGGATGTGGGAGTCGCATTCCAGCACCATAACGGCGCAGCCGCCCGTCGCGGCGCGGAACACCTGCATGGACGCGATATTGATGCGGCGCTGGGCCAGCGACATCGTGACCTCGGCGATGCAGCCGGGGGTGTCCTCATTATGGATGATAAGGGTGTTGCTGTCCCCGCCAAAGTCGGCAGGCACACCGTCGATCTCCGTCACGCGGATGCGTCCGCCGCCCACAGAGGCCGCCTTCAGGACGAGGGTCCGGCCCGCCTTACTCTTTAAGGTAAGCACCGTCGTATTCGGGTGGGCGGCACGGAGCTCCACCGGATGGATGGTGAACTTCATGCCGGCCTCCTCGGCCAGCGCGAAGCTGTCGGGCAGGCGGGGGTCGTCCGGGCGGAGGCCCAGCAGACCCGCCACCAGCGCACGGTCGGTGCCGTGGCCCCGGCCTGTGGTGGCAAAGCTGCCGTAGAGCCCAATGTCCGCCTCGGCGGGGACGTCGCCCAGCAGCTTCTGGGCCGTATATCCAATGCGGGCCGCACCCGCCGTATGGCTGGAGGAGGGGCCGATCATCACCGGCCCGAGAACGTCGAACAGACGCATGAGGTGCACACTTCCTTTCGTTTTGCAGCGCCCGGGAGCCCATTCGCTGACAAAAGAACAGATTTTCTTTCTTTTTATTATACCGCTTTTGAGCTTATTGTGCTATAATAACTTCATAATGTTTTGAATCTTGCCCTTTCAGGGGGCAGCACGGAGGGTAGAACCTATGAAACTGGTAAGCGTGGAAACTCCCGAAAAGAGTGTCTGCAAAATGACTTTCAGCGCTTCGGCTGAGGAGCTGGAAGCTGCGTCCAACGCCGTGTACGAGCGCACCCGCGCAACGTACACCATCAAGGGCTTTGCCAAGGGCGAGGCTGACCGCGCCCAGATCGAGGCCGACCGCGGCGAGCACACCTTCTGGTACGACGCCATCAACGATTTGATGGACAAGGACGTCCCGGCCCTGTACAACGCAGCGATGGCAGAACACGGCTTCCACGCTGTGGACGAGCCGGTCTACGACCTGGTCAGCGTGAAGAAGGACGAGGGCTTTGTGGCTACTGCCACCACCGCCCTGCAGCCTGAGCTGAGCCTGACCCAGACCACCGGCTTCAAGACCGAGTGCGTCACCCCGGAAGTCACCGACAAGGAGATCGACGCTGTGCTGGAGCGCCGCCGTGCCATGGCCGCTGAGCTGGTGCCTCACAAGGGTCCGGCCGTCAAGGGCAACATCGTCCACATCGACTACGAGGGCCTGCTGGAAGGCAAGCCCTTCAACGGCGGCACCGCCCAGAACCAGACCCTGCAGCTGGGCAGCGGCCGGATGATCCCCGGCTTCGAGGAAGGCATCCTCGGCCACAAGGGCGGCGAGGAGTTCGACATCTTCGTCACCTTCCCGGCACGCTACCACGTCAAGGACCTGGCCGGCAAGCCTGTGGTCTTCAAAATCAAGCTGCACGACGTCTGCGTCCGCCAGCTGCCCGCTCTGAACAGTGATTTTGCCAAGAAGGCTGCCAATGTGGACACCATGGACGAGTTCCGCGCCCAGATCCGTCAGCAGCTCCACGACAACAAACACGCCGCTGCACTCAACCGCGCCAAGGACGCCATCCTCACCCAGCTGGCCGCAGCCGCTGAGGGCGAGCTGCCCAGCGTTCTCGTCGAGAGTGCCTATCAGCAGGAGATGGAGCAGATCCAGCAGCAGCTGCAGATGCAGCGCCTGAGCCTCGACCGCTACCTGAGCCAGATCCATCAGACCCGCGAGAGCTTCACTGCCGCTGTCCGCACTGCTGCGGAGAAGAACACCCGCGCCCGGATGGCCCTGCTGCAGATTGCTCAGAACGAGAACCTCGTTCCCACTGAGGAGGACATCGACAAGACACTGTCCGAGCGCGCTGAGCGCACCAAGAAGACCCTCGAGGAAATCAAGGCTGCATCCAACGTGGAGGCCATCCGCCGCAACGAGGGCATCCGCCGCGCTGCCGACTATGTCATCGAGCACTCCACCATCGAAGAAAAATAATTTATCCTGCTTTTGCGCCTGCACCACTGTGCAGGCGTTTTTTATTGTTCATTTTTTCTCTCTTGACTTTTTTTCTCTGCTGCGGTATTTTTAGGGTGAGAAATTCTATCCGGCCGCAGCTGCGGCCCGGACGGATAAAGTAAAATCTTCTGCGGGACATTCCGCTCATCTATTTTATTGCGACAGGAGGTTTTCCTTATGAAAAAGTTTCTTCTCGCTCTTCTGACAGCTGTCACGGCGGCTGCATTCTTCTGCGGCGCGGCGGCATCTGTGGCCACTTACAGCGCCAGCTATGACGCACCGGCCGGCATCAACGCCATCGTGGTGCAGGACAACAGCGCTGCGGTCGTTCTGCAGGCCGCCGACATCGACCACATCCGCGCCGATTACACCTACACCTCGAGCTACGCCTTTGAAAGCTCCAAGCTCTACGACTTCACGGTGGCGGGCAGCACCCTCACCGTGACCAAGACCCGGGAGCCCAACGCTTCCCTTGTCATCCAGAGCCAGGACACCCGCAGCTGCACCCTGACGCTGCAGGTACCCCGCCAGACGCTGGCAAACATCACCGTCAGCACCACCAACGACAGCATCACGCTGGACGGTGTTTCGGCACAGACCGCCAGCCTCACCACCGACAATGGCCGCATCGAGGTGTCGAACTTCAACGGCTCCACCCTGAGCGGCACCACCCGCAACGGCAAGATCACCATGAGCGGCGTCACCTCCCAGAATGTGGCTGCCACCATCCAGAACAGCGGCACCCTCAAGCTGGAAAACATCTCTGCCAACATCTGCAACGCCAAGGTACAGAACGGCAGCATCACCGGCTCTGTGATCGGCAGCGGCAGCTCTTACGGCTTTGATCTGGCCGCAGGCGGCGGCAAGATTCGCGTCTCCGACGCCAACGACAAGAACTTCGTCTTCTTCGGCAAGGACACCCTGCAGCAGAATGCAGATGCCCCCAACAAGCTGAACCTCGCCACCAAGAACGGCGACGTTGAGGTCGAGTTCGTCCGTTAAAAGAACATTAAAAATGCCTGTGCAGCATCTGCCGCACAGGCATTTCTTTTTGTCCGGATACGGTCAGCTGAGCCAGTTGAAGCCCATGACCACCACGCCGAGGATAAAATGCTCATGCTTCTCCTTCCAGAATGGCATCCAGATTCTCATTTATAATGTCCATCGTCTCGAAGAACGCCTTTCGCTGTGCTTCATTGGTGTGCTCCAGCAGACGTGCGCCAAATTCCTCCTGCAAGGCCCGGCCCTGCTCGATGATGGGGCAGGCTTTTTCGGTGCAGCGCAGCAGGGTGCGGCGGCGGTCGCCGGGGTCAGCCTCGCGGACGAGGTAGCCCTCCTGCACCAGACGGTCTACGTTCACCGAGACGAGGTTTGCTTTCAGTTTGCGCACCTCCACCACGTCGCTGGCGGTCTGGTAGCCGGGGTTGTTGGCGAGGAACATCAGGATGTCAAAAGCCGTCTGGGGCAGATGGAGCTTCTGGCACAGGGGCTTGCAGAGGGCGGCGTAAGCCGCCGAGATCTTTCGCCCGAATTCGATGCCCGGGGTATTCATGGGACGCCTCCTTGTGATTCAAAATTGTATCATTCAAATTTGAAGTAATAATAGCACAAAAACGCAGCGATTGTCAAGAGAAAAGGAGCGGCCCGCATCTTGCAGGCCGCTCCCTGTTTCCGTTTTCTTTACAGCATCATGATGAGCCGCGTGCCGAAGGCCGCCAGCCATGCTACGATGCACTGATTTGCCACCATGATAAACGCCCACTTGCCGCCCAGCTCCCGCTTGACCGAGGCCACCGCCGCGATGCAGGGCGTATAGAGCAGGCAGAACACCAGCAGGGGTGCAGCCGCCGCCGGGGACAGCGCGGCGGCAAAGGCCGCAGAGGAGCCATAGAGGATGGTGAGGGTCGAAACGACGCTCTCCTTGGCCATAAAGCCGGTGATCAGGGCCGTAGACACCCGCCAGTCGGCAAAGCCCAGTGGCGCAAACAGCGGCGCGATACCGCTGGCCAGCCATGCAAGGATGCTCTGCTGCGGGTCAGCGGTGAGGCTGAGCCGCAGGTCGAAGCTCTGCAGGAACCAGATGATGATGGTCGCCACAAAGATGACCGTAAAGGCGCGCTGGAGGAAATCGCGGGCCTTTTCCCAGAGCAGCTGGACCACATTCTTGAGGCCGGGCAGGCGGTAGTTGGGCAGCTCCATCACAAAGGGGACGGCCTCGCCCTTAAAGACACTGCTCTTCAGCAGGATGGCCATCAGAATGCCCACCGCAATGCCGAGGAAATAGAGGCTGACCATCACCAGAGCCGCGTGCTCCGGGAAGAAGGCCGCCGCAAACAGGCTGTAGATGGGCAGCTTGGCCGAGCAGCTCATAAAGGGGGTGAGCAGGATGGTCATTTTGCGGTCGCGCTCCGAGGGCAGGGTGCGGCTGGCCATGACGCCGGGGACGGTGCAGCCGAAGCCGATGAGCATTGGCACGATGCTGCGCCCCGAGAGGCCGATGCGGCGGAGAAGCTTATCCATCACGAATGCCACGCGGGCCATGTATCCGGTATCCTCCAGCAGAGAGAGGAAGAAGAACAGGGTCACGATGATGGGCAGGAAGCTCAACACACTGCCCACACCGGTGAAGATGCCGTCGATGACCAGCGAGTGGACGGCTGCGTTGACGTTCCACGCCGTGAGGGTGGAGTCCACCGCGGCGGTCAGGGCATCAATGCCCACTTCCAGCAGGTTCTGGAGCGCCAGACCGATGACGCCGAAGGTGAGGTAGAACACCAGCGCCATGATGCCCACAAAGGCCGGGATGGCGGTATAGCGGCCCGTGAGGAACCGGTCGATCTGGGCCGAGCGGAGCTGCTCCTTGCTCTGGCGGGGCTTCACGACGGTCTGATCCACCAGCTGGTGGATGAAGTGGAACCGCATATCCGCAATGGCGGCGGCGCGGTCCAGACCCCGCTCCTGCTCCATCTGGACGATGATGTGCTCGATCATCTCTTTTTCGTTCTGGTCGAGCTTCAGGGCCGCCTCGATGCGCTGGTCGCCCTCCACGAGCTTTGTGGCCGCAAAGCGCACCGGGATGCCTGCGGCCCTGGCATGATCCTCGATCAGGTGGATGATGCCGTGGATGCAGCGGTGGACTGCGCCGCCGTGATCCTCCTCGCCGCAGAAATCCATCCGGCCCGGCCGCTCCTGATACTTTGCGACATGGAGCGCATGGTCCACCAGCTCGTCCACGCCCTCGTTCTTTGCCGCAGAGATGGGCACGACCGGGATGCCCAGCATGGCCTCCATCTTATTGATGCGGACAGTGCCGCCGTTGCCGCGCATCTCATCCATCATGTTCAGCGCCAGCACCATCGGCGTATCCAGCTCCATGAGCTGCATGGTGAGGTACAGATTCCTCTCGATGTTGGTGGCGTCCACGATATTGATGATGCCCGTGGGCTTCTCGCCGATGATGAACTGCCGGGTCACGATCTCCTCGCTGGTATAGGGCGACATGGAGTAGATGCCGGGCAGGTCTGTGACCTCTGTATTCGGGTTATTCCGGATCGCACCGCTCTTGCGGTCCACCGTCACACCCGGGAAATTGCCGACGTGCTGGTTGGAGCCGGTGAGCTGGTTGAAGAGGGTCGTCTTGCCGCAGTTCTGGTTGCCCGCCAGCGCAAAGGTAAGGGTCGTGCCGTCGGGCAGAGGGTTCTCCCCCTTTTTGGTGTGGTAGCGTCCGCCTTCGCCGAGGCCCGGGTGCTCCACCGGCTTTTCGCTTTCTGCCGCCGCCTTTTTCACCGCCGGGGCTTTGGCCAGAGTGACCCCGATGCGGGCGGCATCGTCCAGCCGGAGGGTCAGCTCGTAGCCGTGGATGCTCAGCTCCATCGGGTCGCCCATGGGGGCAAATTTGACCAGCGTGACCTCCTCGCCGGGGATCAGCCCCATATCCAGAAAATGCTGCCGCAGAGCCCCTTCGCCGCCCACGGTCCCGACCACGGCAGTCTCGCCGATGTTCAAATCTTTCAACGTCATATGGAATGTTCCTCTCGAGCGCGTTTGTTAGTTTGCATTAACAACAGTAATATAGGCTAACTTTCCGGCGTTGTCAAGAGAAACGGGGCTGTTCTGAACTGTTCTCTGAAAAAAATCATGCCGCCTTCCTCGAATATCCGAAAAAGTGCAAAAAATAAGAGCCTGTACCCGGGAAGTACCCGCCGTACAGGCTCTTATCGTTTTTTATTCAGTTCGCGGTGTGGTAGCCGTCAGGGTTCTTCTTCTGCCAGTTCCAGCTGTCGGCGCACATCTCCTCGATGCCGTACTCAGCCACCCAGCCCAGCTCGTTTTTGGCCTTGGTGGGGTCGGCATAGCACTCGGCGATGTCGCCGGGGCGGCGGGCATCGATGACGTAGGGGATGGGCTTGCCGCAAGCCTTCTCGAAGGCGTGGATGACATCCAGCACACTGTAACCCTTGCCGGTGCCGAGGTTGCAGATGAAGAGGCCGCAGTTCGTTTCCAGCTTCTTGATGGCGCAGACATGGCCGCGGGCCAGGTCCACGACATGGATGTAGTCGCGGACGCCGGTGCCGTCGGGAGTGGGGTAGTCATTGCCGAAGACATGGACCTTTTCCAGCTTGCCCACAGCCACCTTGGCGATGTAGGGCATGAGGTTGTTGGGGATGCCGTTGGGGTCCTCGCCGATGAGGCCGGACTTGTGGGCGCCGATGGGGTTGAAGTAGCGCAGCAGAGCCACGTTCAGGGTGGGGTCAGCCTTGCAGACATCGGTGAGGATGCGCTCGGTCATGGCCTTGGTGGTGCCGTAGGGGTTGGTGGTGGCACCCACGGGGAAGTCCTCGGTGATCGGCACACTGGCGGGGTCGCCGTAGACGGTGGCGGAGGAGCTGAACACGAAGTTGTGGCAGTTGTGCCTGCGCATCACATCCAGGATGACCAGCGTGCAGTTGAGGTTGTTGTAATAGTATTCGATGGGCTTGGACACGCTCTCGCCGACGGCCTTATAGGCTGCGAACTGGATGACCGCCGTGATGTCGGGACACTCGGCGAAGATCTTCTCCACATCCTCGTGTTTGGTCATATCGGCCTGATAGAAGCGGAAGTCCTTGCCGGTGATCTGCTTGACGCGGTCGAGGACCACAGGGGATGCATTATAGTAGTTGTCCGCCACGACAACGTCGTAGCCGGCATTCAGGAGCTCGATGCAGGTGTGGCTGCCGATGTAGCCTGCGCCGCCGGAAACCAAAATAGCCATGTCCAGTACCTCTCTTGTTCCAGATGTTGCTTCGCACAGAGCCCTTGTGCTCTGCCTGCCTAAAGGATACCGCTTTTTGCACCGAGAATCAAGTACCGGCTTTTTTATTAAAATGTATTTTTGTTGCATCTTTTCAGCCAGTCTGATGAACTGCAAAGATTTTTAGTCCGCAAGGCATGGAGAGGACACCCAAAAAACAGCAAAGGGCAGCTCCCACAAGAGAGCTGCCCTTTGCTGCGGCTGATATTTGCTTACAAACGGCCGCACTGACGGCCGGTGAAGAAGCGGAGCGTAGTGTTGGCTCGGAAGACTTTGCCTGCCCGCAGCACCGTCGTCGGGAACTCCGGGTGAGAGGGGCTGCAGGGGAAGTGCTGGGTCTCAAGGGCAAAGCCGCCGTACTTTTCCAGCGGGACGCCGCCCTTGCCGGGGGAGGGGCAGTTCTGCAGGAAGTTGCCGGTGTAGAGCTGGATGCCCGGCTGGGTGGTGTACATCTTCATGCTGATGCCGGTCTTGTCGCTGGACGCCCAGGCGCAGAGGCTCTGGCTGGCACCCCGGGGCCGGTCGAGGACATAGCAGTGGTCGAAGCCGCCGCCCGCCATGGTGGTCTGGTAGAAGCCGGTGTCGAGGTCGCGTCCCAGAGGCTTTCCGGTGCGGAAGTCCATCGGCGTACCGTCCACGGGCAGGATCTTGCCCGTGGGGCAGGTCTCGTTGTTGCCCTCGAGGTAGTTGGAAGCGTAAATGCGGAGCTTCTGGCCCAGCACATTGCCGCCGCCGTCGAGGTTGAAGTAGGTGTGGTTGGTCAGGTTGATGATGGTGTCCTCGTCGGTGGACACACGGTAGTCCATCCGCAGGGTGTTGTCCGGCGTGAGGATATACCGCACACTGACCTTCAGATTTCCGGGGAAACCGTCTTCGCCCGCCGGGCTTTCGGTCTCCATCAAAAGGGTGTCGCCGAACATCTTCACATCGTAAATTTTGCGGGGGAAGGTGCCGTGCAGGTGATTTTTGCCATTGTTGGCTTCCAGCTTGTAGGTCTTGCCGCTGAGAGAAAATTCCGCATTTTCAATGCGGTTGGCGTACCGGCCCACGAACGCACCGCAGCAGGTGCTGCCGGATGAGTTGAAATCCGCCTCATAGTCGGCGAGGGTATCGTGTCCGACGACCACATCCACCAGACCCGTTTTGGTGGGGACGAAGAGATTTTTGATCACACAGCCATAGTTCAGCACGCTGATCTCAAGTCCACCGGGATTGGAGATGATGTATTCATCCACCTTATCGCCGTTTTTGGTCACACCAAAGGGCTTGGAGCGGAACTGTGCCATAAGGCTCGCCTCCTTCTTCATTATTTTCGGTCAGGGCAGCGCAGCCCCAACCTCGTCCATAATTATGATTATAGCACAGTTTTCCAGACTTGTGTGAGAATACTTTTAGATTTATCTTCCAAAATTTCGAGAGATTTTTTGGACATATTGCGAAAACGCCTTTCATCTTAAAAGGCTCTCCCTTTGGGAGAGCTGGCGCGAAGCGCCTGAGAGGGCAAGGACGCTGATAAAAAACTTCGAGCGCGGCGATGGCTCGCTCTGACAAAAAGTCTGCTTATCGCTGCATAGCGGCTCTATCTTACCGGGCTTGCCCGGCGCGCCCCGGACGCTGCTGCTGTCAGGGAACAAAAGAAACCGCCGCACATCAGACTGTGCAGCGGTTTCGGGGCAGATACCTATTCTATATGGTTCTATGTGGGCTCAGAAAGCCCGGGCCACGGTAGACGGCTTATTTTTCGTAGATGACGATCATGTAGCAGTAGGTATCACCGCCGTCCTGCACACGGTGGACGGCCACCTTTACGCCCGTCCAGTCCGAAGAAGAAGAATTGGAGGGGACTCTCACGCCGCCTCGGGAGCAATGGAGCACATAGGCAGCCTGGGTGATGGCATTGCCCGCCGACTCGGGCATTTTTGCCGCATAAAACTGCACTCTGACGCTGGTGCTGTAATCCTTCAGCGCATCTTCCAGCATGGCAACGCCGGCTCCAGCGGTGCCGGTGTTCCAGGGAACATAGAAATACTCGCCCGCATTGTAGCTGGCCAGATAAGTTCCGTTGAACCATTGCGCCTTGTTTTTCCGGAGATCCGCATCGATCTTCTCAAAGACAGCCGGGGAGACATCGTAGGTCACCTTCATGTCAGGTTTTCCCATCTGGCCCCGGAGATAATCTCCGTAGGCCTTTTCCATGGCACGCTCGGTCACCTTGCCGCCGCAGCCCGTAAGCAGGGTCAGTGCCATCATGGCCGCAAGGGCCAGAGATAAGATACGGTTGAGTCGTTTCATAGTATGATTCCTCCCTATAGCATAGCGGTGTTCGAGCGAAGCATCGACACCTTTTTTCTATTGTACCCCCCCCCCCCCCCCCCCCCCCTACATAATTGTCAATAGGCTGTCCATGAATGCTCCCGCCACCGACATGATCCTACCCGGAGCGAGACGGAGAGGGCCTTCCGGGACAGTGCTCTATCAAAGAGCCTTCCTATCGCCGTGTGGGCGGCCCACCGGCAG
>ONZT01000039.1_pt1 | contig 144228 bp, 134 predicted proteins | sample 1671571 | NCBI WGS metagenome assembly ONZT01 (sample SAMN06348170, study PRJEB24527) | human gut metagenome | biome: human gut; feature: ankylosing spondylitis patient; material: feces | host: Homo sapiens | place: China | collected 2015-10
TGTTAGATATTCAATTCTTTGTGTTTCCGCACTCCATATCAATTACCACCGAAACGGTGATGTGATTTTCAATGCGTTTATTGCGGAGTTTATCGCCCTCGCCATCGAACACAACATGACGAGAAAACAACGTAAAACGGATGATTTCCACTAGATTTCTCTTTGCAGCGAAACTATCGCTTCGACATGCTTCGTCCTTGGGAACAGATCCACCGGCTGCACCTTTTCTGCATGGTACCCATTCTTCTCCAGCCATGCGGCGTCTCGGGCGGCGGTGGCGGGGTTGCAGCTGACATACACCACCCGGCGGGGTGCCATACGCACCACGGCAGAGAGAGTAGCTTCATCGCAGCCCTTGCGGGGCGGGTCCAGCATGACGATGTCCGGGTGCAGACCCTCGGCGGCCAGTTGGGTGGCAGCCTGTCCGGCATCGGCGCAGAAGAAGCGGCTCTTGGCTGCTACGGTCTCGCCCATGCGGGCGGCGTTGGCCTTGGCGCTCTCGATGGCCTCCGGCACGATCTCCACACCGATCAGCTCCCGGCATTGATCGGCCATAGAAAGGCCGATGGTGCCCATGCCGCAGTAGAGATCCAGCAGTGCGTCATCCGAGGTCAGCTGCGCGTACTGCGCGGCAACCCCGTACAGCCGCTCGGCGGCCAGTGTGTTGACCTGATAGAAGGACAGCGGCCCCAGACGCACCGGTACGCCGCAGAGAGTGTCCTCAATGTAGCCCGAGCCGTACAGAATGTGGTTCTCGCTGCCCAGAATGACGTTGGTGTTTTTGGCGTTGACGTTGAGCAGAATGGTGCTGATGGCCGGGAACTGCTCCCGCAGCGCGGTGCAAAGCTGCTCTGCGTGGGGCAGCTTTGCCCGGGTGCATACCAGACACACCATGATCTGCCCGCTGTGCGCGCCGCGCCGCAGAAAGATGTGCCGTACCAGCCCCTTGCCGCTCTGCTCATCATAGGGGCGGATGCCCTGCTGCGCAAAAAAGGCGCACAGTGCGTTGCCGATCTCGTTCAGCACGCCGGGCTGCAGCTTGCAGTCCGGGCAGGGGACGATGCGGTGGGTACGTCCGGCGTAAAAGCCAATGCAGGGTGCACCGTTCTTGTCCACGCCCACAGGGAACTGCACCTTGTTGCGGTAGCGGTCCACCTCCGGGGAGGGCAGGATATCCAGCACCGGAACCTCCAGCCCGCCGATGCGGCGGAAGGCGTCCAGCACGCTTTCCTGTTTGGCGCGCAGCTCTGCGGCGTAGTCCAGATGCCGCAGGCTGCACCCGCCGCAAGGGCCTGCTACCGGGCAGTCCACCGGAATGCGGTCCGGCGAGGGGGTGAGCAGCTCGTCCAGAATGCCAAAGGCATACCGGCCGCAGTCCTTTACAATGCGCACCCGGGCTTCGTCCCCCGGGGCAGTGCTGGGCACGAATACGGCCTCGCCATCGGCACTGTGGGCAACGCCGCTGCCGTCGCTGGAAAGGCGCTCGATGCGCAGGGTCAGGATCTGGTTTTTCTGTAAAGGCATGGTTTCTCCTTGTGTGATGGGCTCAGGTTACAGTTGGGCAGGGCTTGCCGGGTCGGCGTCCTGCTGGGCGGCAAAATATTTGCTGGGCGGCACGCCCTTGGCGCGCTTGAACACCCGCGAAAAGTAGAACTGGTCAAAGAAGCCTACCGACACCGCCACCTCTGCAATGGAAAGGCTGCCGGCACGCAACAGTTTGCAGGCTTCGTTGATGCGGTACTCAGTCAGGTAGTCGATGGGGCTCTTGCCCACATTCAGCATAAACACCCGGTACAGGTGGCTGCGGGAAACCCCCACGCTCTTGGCTACATCGTCAATGGAGATGTCGTGAGAGTAGTTGAACTGGATGTACTTGATGGCGTTCAGCACATACTGGCTGGAAGAGGAGGCCGTGTGGGGTTTGCCTGCGCTGGTCTCCCGCATCAAAGCGGCGATGAACAGGTACAGATACCCCACCATGGCAGCCTCGTCCTGCGGCTGTAGTCCACGGGAAGAGTAGATGTTGTTCAGGGCTGCCCGCATCCCGTCCGGGTCGCTGGTGTGGTGCACGGGTGCATCGTCTGTAAAAGGCAGCTGCGCGGCAAGCTTGTGGGCACAGGCACCGTTAAAGCCCACCCAGCTGTACTCCCACGGCTGCTGTTCGTCGGCGGTATAGCGGATCAGCTGGCTGGGGCGAGCGAAGAACAGATCGCCCTCGCTCACCTCCCAAGTGCGGCCGCCCACCTCAAAGATGCCCTTGCCGGATACCACCAGATGGATCAGGTAGTGGTCGCGGATGCCGGGCCCCCATGTCTGACCCGGAGCGCACCGCTCCAAGCCGCAGTTGAAGATGGACAATTCAATGTTGTTGGTGTAATTCTGCTTAAAGGATTGCTTATAAACGTCTGGCATGGCAGCTTTACCTCCGTCCTGTCACATTCTGCACCCAGTATACCATAGAACGCCCTGCAAATTCAACAAAAGTACATCTTATTCTTTGCAACTGACGCCGAAAGTTGGATTTTTGGGTCAAATAAATTGAAAAAAAGCCCGAAATGCATTACAATAAGCAAAAAGAGCAGAATCGTTCATCTGGAGGGGAGGAGCTGTCATGGCCACCAGTGCACAACTCAGAAAACAGATCCTGCAGGGCAGCTGGGACGATGCACTTGCTGCACTTTATGGAGCAGACCCGGCGGTGCTGCAACGGCAGCGCGGGCGCTATGCGGCTGCGCTGGAACAGTTCGAGCTGTATTTCGGCCCCGGGCGGCAGGTGCAGGTGTACTCTGCACCGGGGCGGGCAGAGCTGGGCGGCAACCACACGGATCATCAGGGCGGCTACGGCCTTGCGGCGGCGGTCACGCTGGATCTGGTGGCGGTGGCGGCCCGCAACACGGATGGCTATGTGCGGGTCAAGTCCCGGGGCTTCAACAAACTGGATGTCATTGATCTTGCCACCGCAGAGCCGCAGGCAGGGGAGAGCACCCACTCGGCCAGTCTGATCCGCGGCATTGCCGAGGGCTTCCGCGCAGTGGGCAAGCAGATCGGCGGCTTTGATGCCTATACCGTCAGCGATGTGCTGCGCGGCTCCGGGCTGTCCAGTTCGGCGGCGTTCGAGATGGGCATGGCCTCCATCTGGAACGAGGAATACAGTACCGGGCTGATCCCGGCAGAGCTGGCCGGCATTTGCCAGTATGCGGAAAATACCTATTTCGGCAAGCCCAGCGGCCTGCTGGATCAGTTGACCAGTGCGGTGGGCGGTATTATCTTTGCAGATTTTGCCGATCCGCGCACCCCAAAGATTGAAAAACTCCACGCAGACGGTCTGCTGCCGGAGGGAATGTTCCTCTGTGTCACCGATACCCGGGGCAGCCACAGCGAGCTGACCGGAGAGTTTGCAGCCATCCGGCAGGAGATGGAGCGGGTGGCCGCCTGCTTTGGCAGACCACTGCTGGGTCAGGTGGAAGAGAGTGCGTTCTGGGCGGCACTGCCTGCCTTGCGCAGCCGCTGCGGAGACCGTGCGGTGCTGCGGGCGATCCATTATTTTGAGGAAAACGCACGCACGCTGGCGCAGCGGGATGCGCTTTATGCAAAGCGGTTTCCGGTGTTTGCGGGGCTGGTGAAGCAGAGCGGACAGGCTTCCTTTGCGCTGTGCCAGAACGTGTACTGCACAGCGGATGTGCGGCATCAGGGGCTGTCGGTGGCGCTGGCCTTGAGCCAGAGCATTCTGGAAGGCACCGAGGGCGCGTGGAGGATGCAGGGCGGCGGCTTTGCAGGCACCATCCAAGCCTATGTGCCCGGGCGGCTGCTCGGGCGGTACCATACAGCCATTGAGCGGGTGTTCGGGCAGGGCAGCTGCTATGTGCTGCGTCTGCGGGAGCAGGGCGCAGTTCGGGTGATCTGAACAAAACAAAAAGCCGTGCATACCACACCCGTGAACTACGCTGAGGTAGAATTTTCGTTGCACGATAAAAGCGGCAGGCTGTTCCAGAGCCTGCCGCTTTGCTTTGGGGAGCTTGAGCGAGCGACAAGCACCAGCTAATCTGGTGGAATAAAAACGGCTTTAGCCCTAGACAAAGAGAAATCTCTCTGTAGAATAGAGTGTGGGTTTGCCCAAGGCGCTCAGCACCTGATTGGTCAGCGCCAGCAGCAGGGCTGCGGCTGCGTTTTTCTCCCGGGTGATGTCGCTGCCGTTCTCCTGCATGAGCCAGTTCAGCTGCTCCTCGGTAATGCCGGGGATCTTGTTCTTTACGTCTTCGCGTTTCATGGTGGAAACTCCTTTCTCCGTCTGCGTCCGGTTGTGGGCAGGGTACGCACTGCCCGCTGCGATGGTGCCCGTTCCGTCCTCATGCGGGCAAAATGGGCATAATAAAAGCACGGTGCAAGCTGCATCGTGCTAAAAATGGGTAAACAAAAACCACGGTGCGTGTGCATCGTGGTTCAATCGTCAACGTAGTTATCTACATCTGGCCATTCGGTCATATTTTCGCTTTCTTCTTCCAGCTTTTTGATTTCAGCTGCAAGTTCTTCCGGTGTTTTACCAGAAGGCGTGTATTCTTTCATTTAATTTCACTCCATTCGATTCCGTATGCTTCCTGTGCATCCTGTAATGCACGCTGGAACGAATCGATCACACCCATATTATAAGGCGGTGCCATGTAAATGTCAACTTTCTTGTCGATGACACTCACAGCAAATGGTTGTGCATTGCGTGTACTATACTTATAGACCGTTCCGTCATGGCAGGCAACAATACCAAAAGCATATTTCTTCTCGCCAGCACTGCCGAAATCCACGCCCTCCGCGAGGAGGGCGACAGGGCAACCCGCTGGCCATGTCCCGGCTGGTCGTATTTCTATCCACGCCCTCCGTGAGGAGGGCGACGATGCTCCTACCAATCTAGGCAGCACCATCATCAACATTTCTATCCACGCCCTCCGCGAGGAGGGCGACATTGTCTTCGGAGATTTTCTCCCGCGTTTGTGAAATTTCTATCCACGCCCTCCGCGAGGAGGGCGACTGATACTAGATAGTCATCGACGAAAACTACCTGTATTTCTATCCACGCCCTCCGCGAGGAGGGCGACTATTGACGTGGTAGCGTCCGCCGCCAAGATATTCCGATTTCTATCCACGCCCTCCGCGAGGAGGGCGACAGCAAAAACAGAGAGAAAACCCTCTGCTTTTGTCTCATTATACACCTCCCTGCACAAATTGCAAAGAGATGTCTGCAAATCAAACCGCAAAATCACACCGTTACTTGCGCAAACGGCTGGTATTCCGGTGCGAAGCGTCCCGGAAAACCATGTGTGCTGCCGGTTCGCACTGGCCGGACATCAAAAGATCAGCACGTCGTCTTGGGCAAACTCCGGGTGCAGTCCAACGTGCTCGACCTTCGTTTGGTAGTTGTTGCCCAGCTGGTAGAACCGCAGACTGTCCAAGGCAGGGTCGATCAGGGCGGTCAGCTCTGCTTTGAGAACTGCGTACTGCGAAGCGTTCAGCAGGCATTCGAACACGGAATTTTGCACCCGCTGCCCATGATCTACGCACTTCTTGGCAACCTTGCGCAGCCGCTTGCGTCCGGCGGAGGTCTCGGTGTTTACATCGTAGGTGATCAGTACCAGCATGATTGCACCTCATTTCCAGAAAAACGGAGGGTAAACCTCTAAATCGCCCCGCAGGGTGCGCGCCAGCAGCAACGCCTGCACATAAGGTACAAGCCCCCAGCAGAGCTTTTCCTTCAAAAACGGGTGGGTGATGACTTCACGCTTTTTCTGCTGCCATGCGTTCAGGAATGCACGGCGTCCCTCCTCGGTCAGCAGAACGGCACCGTTTTCCTGCTTTTCAAAGTGCTTCGCATTCAGCACTTTCTGGTTGATACAGGACAACACGAAACGGTCAGCCAGAACGGTGCGCAGCTCTTCCATCAGATCCAATGCAAGGCTGCGCCGCCCGGGGCGGGCGCGGTGCAGAAAGCCCACATAGGGGTCCAGCCCGGCACCCTCCAGCGCAGCGGCGCAATCGCTGGCCAGCAGGGAATAGGCAAAGGACAGTAGCGCGTTCACATTGTCCAGTGGCGGTCTGCGGCTGCGGCAGGTAAACACAAAGGCATCGTTCTGCTGTAAGATCAGCGCGTTGAACCGGTCGAAGTACCGCTGTGCAGCTTCGCCCTCCAGCCCGCGCAGCTGCTCCAGATCCTCGCATCCTTCCACCAGCGGCAGGGCAGCCGCCAGTTGTGCGCTGGTCTGTTTCAATTCGTCCACAGGCACCCGCTGCGGGTGGTCCCGGGTGGCGCGCTCCAGCACCCAGCGGGCATTGTACACCTTGCCCAGAATAAAGCTGCGGGCATAACTGCAACTGAGCGCCTCGCTGGCGGCAACGGCGTACTGGGTCTGCCGCAGCAATACGTTGCCGCGTTCCTCGCCCACAGTGCGCGCTAAAAAGCGGCCGCGCGGGGTATAAAAGCTCAGGTCGATGCCCATACGCCCGCATTTGCCCATCAGCGCGGGGCTGGCACCGGCGTAACTGAAGCAGAGGATGCTTTCCAGCGTGTGCAGCGGCACCCGCCCGACCTCAGCTTTTCCACGGCTGACCACAACATTTTCGCCGTCCAGCGTGAGGTAAGCATCCTCGCTGAGGACGAACAGGGTGTTCAGGAATTGCCGCATGGTGTCACCTCCGTGGCCGTCTCGTCCAGATAGCGCCGCAGATAAGCCTTGGCGTCTGCCTTCTGGCAGAGCATCGGCAGACAGAGCTCTTTCAGGGAACAGGCGTTGCAGTGCTTGCCGGGCTTTACCTTTGGGGTGTAGCCGCGGGCAAAATACTGGTTCATTTCGTCTGCCATCTGCCGGGTGGCGCTGCGCAGTTCGTCGGTAAAAGGCACGACCTCCCGCCGCTTCGTCTCGCAGTAATACAGTGCCCCTTCCGGGATATGGCACACCAGCATTTCCTCCAGCGCCATGGCCTGTGCGCATAATTGCAGCCGGTCGGCATCGGTTTCTTTTGCGTGGCCGTGCTTGTACTCCACCGGGTAGGGCTGCCAGCGCCCGGGGGTGCTTTGCAGCGGGATGCCATCCGCACAAGCTCGGAACTCCACCACGTCACAGTTGCCGGACATCCGCAGCCGGTGGCTGGTCACCCGCATTCCCCGAGTGATCAGCAAATCGCCCCGGCGCTCGGTGCGGGTGTCATCGTGGCAGCGGGCATGGTTCAGCTGTCCTTCGGTGGTGCGCAGATTTTCTGCCCATTGCTGCTCCAGATGGATCAGCGCCCACTGGCGGCGGCAGAAGGCAAAATGCTGGATGCCGGACATTTGCAGGTAGTCATCCGGCGCGTCCATCAGTGAAACCTCTCGCAGTGTACACCCTCCGGCAGGGTGTCGGCCACCGTAACGGTGTAGTCCTGATAGCTGCGGGGCGCGACCACCTCGGCCTTGTGCGCCACGGTAACGGCATCGAACAGCTTATAGGCGGGCGCATTGCCCAGCTCGGAATCGTGCTTGAACACGATCAGCTCCCGCACGGCCATCTTGCCGCGTGCAGCACTGTGGTCGTTCTCGAACATATTCAGGATAGCCTGCCACAGCAGCTGCAAATCCTCTTCCGAGAAGCCGGTGGTCTTGCGGGCAAGATTGGCAGAAACGTAACCCTCGGCACGGTACAGGCCGTAGGGCACGATATGCTTGTTGCCCATTTCACTGTTCTTCTTTTCAGCGTCTGCCTCGGTGGTAATGGCTACGCGGGTAATGGTCACCTCCTGCGGCATGATAGGGTCAACAGAGCGGGCAAAGCTCAGCTGCACCGGTCCGCGCACTTGGCCGCAGTTCAGTGCACCCTTGACAAAGGTGGTCATCACGGCACCGAAGGTGCGGATATCGTAGAAATGTTCGCACATATAATCCCGCAGCTTGCGGTCAATGTCCGGGTCAGAGGATTTCAGTTTGGCACTGATTTTTTTGGCCTCCTGCTTGCTGGTAGCCTGCATGTTTTTCAAGTCATCTTCGATGCCCAGTGCTTTTCCAGCGGAAAGGTCGCTGCGGTTCAGAGGCGTGCCGTCCTTGATGTAGATGCGATAACCGGGGGCGTCCTCCTTGAGGGTCTCCACATAGTTGCGGATCTTGCGCTTCAGGCAGACATCGGTCACCAGACCGTAGCCGGTCTCGGGGTCAATGCGGGGCATATTACCGGCATCGGGGTCGCCGTTGGGATTACCGTTCTCTACATCGAACAGAATGACAAAATCGTAGCGGTTCTTGATAGGTGCAGACATTTTTTATTCCTCCTCGTTCTTTTTGACGTAACGTTTCTGGGTCTGGTGGTAGTAGCCGATGGTGAATTTACCCTGATCCGGCAGACTGAGCCGGGCAGGGAAACCGCTCTCCGGCAGCTGTGCCATCAGTTCGGTGATCTGCTTATCGTAGTGGGTGGCAAGGCCGTCATTCAGCTTGCGCAGATGCTTCTGGCTCAGCCGCAGCAGGGTGGGGAAGGACATACCCGGCGTGGCGCAGGCGGCGTTGAAATACCGGTCCTTGATGGTGGTGTTGATGCCGGGGTTGGCAGCTTTTTGCACAGCCTCCAGCACAGAGAACAGCCGCCCCAGAAGATAGGGGACATTGGTGGTTTCGTTCAGGCTCACAGTATAGACCTCCTTGTTCAGTTCGGTAGGGTAATTACGCAGGTAATACGCTTTGATCACGGCAGCCCGGCCGCGGGTCACATTCTGTTCGGCACGGATGCGCAGGGTCACACCGTTCAATAGGGTGGCGGGGTAGCGCCCGCCGGTCAGCACGGCGCGCAGCAGGTCGCCTGCCAGCTGCGGGGACGGGTCAGGCGGCGTATTGCCTTTGACGATGCGTACCGTAGTCAGAGCAACAGACCAGACAGATAGATATTCGCGTATGTCGAGGTCTGGTCGGGCGATTGCAGTCTCATCTAAAAAACGCTGGAGATTCTTGGCAAATGCTCCAAAGGTATCCCGCATGAAAAAACGAACAGATAGTCGTGCTTTGTTTGGTGAAAGACCCAGAATACAGAAATGCTCATCGGGCTGTAACTCGATACCGTTAAAATGTACATGTTGTCCAAGCGCTAACTTTTTCATTATTGCAGCGAGTTCGCCGCTCAAGTCACTGGAAAAAAACATAGAAAAAGCATCGGAATAAGCTGGTTCTGCATTTTCGGCCCAGAAGACCATGGCGGTGGAACTACTGCCACTACCTAGAATGCGACAATGATTTTTACGGTCAGCCAAGAGATAATTCAGTGCAGTGGTATAGGCAAAGGCGGCGTACTTGCTGACAGGGGCGTTATCGCCCTGCTTGTGGCCGTAGGAGCAGAATGCATCTGCGTTGAAGGATACCAGTGCTGCGCCGGAGCTTTGCGCCCCGGGCACACCGCTGATATTGGGATGTGTGCGCTCGATAGGGGCATACTTGCCGGTAATCAGGCATTGCCCCATGTCCGAATCAGCAGAGCGGTCGTTGTAGTGCGCCTGCCAAGCGTTCTGAATGGCAGGGTCATCGTTGACAAAGCTGTGACTGTGGTCGGCAGCTTCGTAGCCAAAGATCAGGTTGGCGTTGCCGGTGATCTCCTTCCACTGCTCAGCCAATAGGGGATGCGCGGCAGCCTGCGCCGGATCCCAGCTGTCAAAATAAGCAAGGAGCGCCCGGGCTGCGGGGCTGTCTACGCCGTCCAGAATGGTGTGATGCAATTTGGCACAGGCCTTGAAGCAATTCGCAGAGCGCTCCGGCTTGCCTTTTTCGTCTGCGCCCAGCAAATAGGTAGAGTTGTCGCACAAAAAGTTGGCGGCAATGCCGGAGGAACGCTTTTCATGCGCCGGTACGCGCATTGCACGCGGGGCAAGGACTGTCTTTTTGCCCACGGTCTTTTCGGTGAGAAGGGGAACGACCCTAAGCAGCTGCCCGGCGTCATTCAACCGCAGCTCATAGCTCACCTTAAAGCTGTCATCCCAGCCGGGGGCAGAAAGCTTGCCCTGCCGGACAAGCTGCTCATAGTAGGCAGTAAGTGCCTGTAAGATCATGTAAACACCTCCACATCCCGGCAGTCCAGCACGCCGTTTTCCAGCTTTGCCCGGAAGAACTGGGAGCGGATATTTTCCGGGTCGGAGTAGTCCAGATCGTACAGCATAAAGCCCAGATCCTGCGTGAGCGGCAGTGCGGGGATGTCCTCGGCCCTGCCGTGCCATTCCCGGAAGTTTGCCGGAAACTCCCGGCAGCCAAAGCAGGGCTGGTGATAGCACTGCCCTTTGGCAAGCCGCCGCCGCAGGATATCCTGAAATTTGCCCGGGTTATCGCCGGGTGCGGCTTTTTCGGTCATGGTAAAATGGCATTCGATGATATAGTGCACATTTTGCAGCACCAGCGCGGCACGCTGCTGGTGCTCTGCCGTGCACAGCATGGGCACCTCACCGCCCTTGGCTGCACTGAGCGCCGCCGAGGACAGCAGGGTATCCTTGACCTCATTGCGCCGGATGCTGGCAAACTGCACCGGCTTGAGCAGGTAGATGCGGTCGATATGGTACTTCATGCCCGGGTGCCAGTAAATGGCCTCCACCAGCCCGCGTGCCGCCGAGGGCGTCATGATGTCGTAGGATACACGCTCGGTTTTCATCTCGGGTCTTGAAAAACAGGCGTAGCCGCCCCAGACCTCGATCAGCATGGACATGAACACCACCTCCTTTCATTGTTTATTTGAATCTTCAGACAAAGAGAAAACTTGCCCACATAAACCACCTCTTTCTATAATTCAATTATTAGATAATGGATGTATAATCGTTTCTGAGCCTAGAATAACACAATTTGATCAATAATACAAGGGGAAACTTGCAATTTAATGTTTTTTTTCGTATACTGTTGCTGTCATCCGGTATGCGCACTGGGATGTGGATAGAAATAATTAGTAGGTCATGGATGTATGACGGGGAAACGGCAGAGCGACAGATGCTTTGCCGTTTCTTCATTTACTTGGTATTATATTACAATAAATAAAATACAATAAAAAGGACTTTTGCGTATTTTCTTTGCCATTTTTTTGATTTTTTGTCAGAAAAACAGACCTTTTCCGGTCTCCACGTCCATGGAAAGCCCGGTCTTAGGGTCGTACAGGGTGCTGTCAGTCAGGATGGCGCTGCCGTTGGGCAGTGGAACCAGCGCCCCGGCGTCCCTCAATGCCTGAAACTGCTGGGCATAACAGGCTACGCTGTAAGCGCCCAGCTTGCGGTAAAGTGTGCGGCTCACAGTCCCGCTGCGCAGCTGGTCGCAAAGGGCTTTTCCTTCGCCAACGGGCAGGTAAACGGTGCGGGTGGGGGCTTCGATCAGATGGAACTGTTCAGCCACCTGTGCAAACGGGAAAATGCAGCCCGAGATCCCCTTGCGCAGGGCGTCCAGAATGCCGCTTGTGTCCAGTGCGGCCTCGCCCCGCGCAAAATACAACTCCTTAAAATAAGCTCTGACCGCCTCCGGGCTGTCCAGCGCTGCGGTGCAGCCTGCTGCGTACTGTATGGCGTGTACGTTCTGGCGCAGCATCTGCGGGACGCCGCAGCCTTCCAGCTTAAAACGGTATACTAGGCTCTCTTCTGCGCTGCGGTGTCCTTCCCGGTTGCAGCGCCCAGCGGCCTGCAAAAGGGAGTCCAGCCCGCACTGCTCCCGGTATGCGGCGGGGAAATCCACGTCCACACCGGCTTCGATCAGCGAGGTGGAAACCACCCGGCAGGGCAGGCTTTCCCGTAACCGCTGCCGGATCTCTGCCAGCTGGCGGCGGCGGTCTGCGGCGCACAATAGCGTGGTCAGGCAGTAACTGCCCTCGGCAGGCAAGGCGGCGTACACTTCCTGCGCCGTTTTGCGCCGGTTCACTACGCACAGCACCTGTGGCAGTGCGCAGAGCTGCGAAGTCAGCGCTTCCAGCGTCAGCTCTCCGGCATCGCAAAGGGTGGTGCGGCGCAGGGTGGTGTATAAGGTGGCAGTGTCCGGCACGATCTCCTGCAAGGGCAGCTCCGGCGCAAACTGCCGGAAATAGGGCTCTAATGCGGGCTGGGTGGCGGTGCATAACACGGCGGTGGCGTGGTAATGCCGCACCAGCTGCGCAATAGCACTGACGCAGGGCAGCAGATAACTGGTGGGCAGGGTCTGCGCTTCGTCAAAGATGATCACGCTGTTCGCAATGTTGTGCAGCTTGCGGCAGCGGCTGCTGCGGTTGGCGTACAGCGATTCAAAAAACTGCACCGCAGTGGTCACCACAACTGGTGCATCCCAGTTTTCGCTGGCCAGCAGCTGGCGGTACTGTGCCGGGGTCAGGTTTTCCCGCTCAAGGCTTTTGTAGTCTGCGCAGGAGTAATCGGCCAGTACGTTTTCTGCGCCCAGAAGGTCTGCAAAAACAGCGGCAGTCTGGTCGATGATGGACATATACGGAATCACATAGATCACCCGCTTCATGCCCTGCGCAGCGGCCTGTTCCAGCGCAAAGGCAAGGGAGGCAAAGGTCTTGCCGCCGCCGGTGGGCACGGTGAGGGTATACAGCCCCGGTGCGCCGTGGGCACCTTTCTCCATGCAAGCCCGCAGCACGGCATTGCGCTGGATGCTTACCGGCAAGGCGCTCTGTACCGCAAGATAGCCAGCTGCCTTGGTACGCACCTTTTCCAGAAGAAAAGAAAGCGCGGTGCTGCTGCCCCGGGGCGCGGCCTGCCCGTTCATAAAAGTTTCGGTGTCGATAAAATCCGCATCCACAAGACAGGAGTAGAGCATCCGGGTAAAGAATGCAAAATCCAGCGGGTCGCGGTTTGCCCAGTCCGGCGGGGCGCTCTGGGGTAGGGTGACCTCCCGCCAGCCATCGTAGGGCTCCACCGGTTTTTTCAGCCGCCCGAACAGGGTAGCGTCAGCGGCATCGGCTGTCCTTCGATTGCCGCCATCCGGCAGACCGGTGTGGTGCCCGGCTACGGCAAAGGCGGCCTGAACGTGGGGCGCACAGCCCTTCATCGCTTCCTGTGCACCGGCGGTTGAGTGGTCGGTTGCAGCACCGCCCGCCAGCCGCTGCTGAAAGGCGGCGCTGTATTTGCCGATATCATGCAGCCACGCGGCGTATTCGGCCTCCTCTTTTGCACCAAAGGGCGCGGCAAAAGCTCCGGCAAGGCGCGCTGTGCCGGAAAGATGTTCGTAGACGGTCTGGGCGCGGGTGCCGTCCTCGGAAATATGTGCAAGTGCTTTTTCCATGTTGAAGCCTCCGTTTCTGGGTCAACGATACAACGGCAGGGAATGCCTGTCAAGAATTGGCAGAAAGTTCGGCGGCCTGCACAGCCCGGGCGGCGTTTATCCGGCAGAACGCCCATAAAAAAGCCGCCGCACCCTGCCCGGAAACTCCGGCGGCAGAACGCGGCGGCATACTGTTACAAAAAACTTACTTAGAGATTTTCTGGCCGATCCAGATACAGATGCAGGCACCGATCACCGAGATGGCAAAAGAAGAAAAGCTGCCGGAAGCGTGGATGCCCAGCAGGCCGAACAAAAACTCGCCCACAAAGCTGCCCAGCACGCCCATCAGGATATTACGGCCAAGGGAAGTTTCCGTGCCCATAAAGCGCCCGGCCAGATATCCGGCCAATGCGCCCACCAGCACGCCCACAAAAAGGGAGGCCAGCACGCCCACCAGCGTCAGCAGGCCGGTCAGGCAGCCCACCAGTACGCACAGCAGGGCAACAATGAGCAAAATCGTTAAAGTGATCATAGTTTATACCTCCTTGAAAATTATGGCTCTGCCTGCTGCCCGGCGGCTTCGCGGGCGGTGCGGCAGATGTTTTTCAAACAGCATTTTTCACATTCCGGCTTGCGAGCGTTGCACACCGCGCGGCCGTGCATCACAAAGCGGTGGCAAAGGTCGCTGCCTTCCTCCGGCGGGATGATCTTCCATAGCGCCATCTCCACCTTTTGCGGCTCTTTGATGCCGTCCACAAGGCCGATCTTATTGCACAGCCGGATGCAGTGGGTGTCGGTAACGATGGCGGGCTTGCCGAACACATCCCCCATGATGAGGTTTGCGCTCTTGCGCCCTACGCCGGGCAAAGCGAGCAACTCCTCAAAGGTATTGGGCACACGGCAGTTGTATTGATCCCGCAGCATCCGCATACAAGCCGAGATATCCCGCGCCTTGGAGTGTCCCAGTCCGCAGGGCTTGACAATGGCTTCAATGTCCTCCGGCTCGGCGGCAGCCAGTGCCGCTACGCTTGGGTATTTTGCAAACAACTCCTCCACCACAATGTTCACCCGGGCATCCGTGCACTGGGCGGCCAGCCGCACGCTGACCAGCAGCTGCCATGCGTGGTCGTAGTCCAAGGTGCACCCCGCATCCGGGTATTCGGCCTTGAGACGCCGGATGACCTCCAGCGCCAGCGCTTTTTTTGCAGTAAGATCCTCCGGGGCTTTTTTTCGTACCGGCATGAGACAAACCTCCTTTAAAAGGGAATACCTGAATCATACCATGTTTGACAGGATTTGTAAATGTTTGCAGGACATTATCTGAGAATGATTTTCAGAAAAGCCCTTGTCCTCCTTTTCTAAATGCGCTATACTATATAAAAAGTGCCTTGCGGGCAGGGAAGGAGAAACCACCATGAATGAACCACTTGCGCAGCGCCTGCGTCCCAAAACGCTGGCAGATGTGTGCGGGCAGCAGCATCTGCTGGCTCCGGGGCGGGTGTTCCGCCGCACCATCGAGAGCGGACGCATTCCCAACATGATCTTTTACGGTCCCTCCGGCACCGGAAAGACCACGGTGGCACGCATTATTGCCGAGAACAGCGGCATGACCCTGCACAAGCTCAACGGCACCTCCTGCGGCACCGGGGATATCAAGGCAGTGCTCAAGGATATCGGCACGCTGGCAGCGGCGGGCGGCATTCTGCTGTATCTGGACGAGATCCAGTACCTGAACAAAAAGCAGCAGCAGAGCCTTTTGGAATGTATCGAGGACGGCAGCGTCACCCTGATCGCCTCCACCACTGAGAACCCCTATTTCTACATCTATAACGCGTTGCTTTCCCGCTGCACGGTGTTTGAGTTCAAGCCCCTTGCCGCAGCGGACGTGGAGCGCGGGGTGCGCAACGCCGTGCAGCGCCTTTCCGAAGGGGAACGGGTGCCGGTATGCATGGACGAGGACGCCTGCGCCTATCTGGCCGAAAGCGCCGGGGGCGATCTGCGCAAGGCACTGGGCTGTCTGGACTTTGCGGTCACGGCAGCGCCGGTGGAAAACGGAGAAAAACGCATTACCTTAGATATGATCCGGCAGGTCACCCGCCGCACCGCCATGCGCTACGACCGGGAGGGCGATGACCACTACGACATCGTGTCTGCCTACCAGAAGTCCATGCGCGGCTCCGATCCGGACGCGGCGTTGCACTATCTGGCACGGCTGCTGGAGGCGGGCGACCTGCCCTCTGCCTGCCGCCGGTTGATGGTATGCGCTTGCGAGGATGTGGGGCTTGCCTACCCGCAGATCATCCCCATCGTCAAGGCGGCGGTGGATGCCGCCAACATGGTGGGTCTGCCGGAGGCGCGTCTGCCACTTGCGGACGCAGTCATTCTGGTGGCCACCAGCCCTAAATCAAACAGCGCCCACGATGCCATCAACGCAGCCATTGCGGATGTGCAGGCCGGGCGCACCGGACCCATCCCGCGTCAGCTGCAAAACAAACACTTTGACGGCGAGGATGCGCTGGTAAAGGGGCAGAACTACAAATATGCCCACAGCTACGCCAACCACTGGGTACAGCAGCAGTATCTGCCGGATGTGCTGAAGGATACCAAGTACTACACCTTTGGCGACAACAAGACCGAACAGGCCGCCCGGGCGTACTGGGCAAAGATCAAAGGGAGAGAAAACGTCTGAACCGTGTGAAAAAGGAGGATGGATATGCGTTACTCAAAACAGCGGGAACTTGTCATGCAGACGGTACAGCAGCTGTGCGACCACCCGACTGCGGAGGAAATTTACGATAAAGCCGCGCAGGAGTGCCCGAATCTGAGCCTTGGCACCGTATACCGTAACCTGAACAGTCTGGTGGAAGCCGGGCGGGTGCGCCGGGTGTCCATCCCCGGCAAGGCCGACCGCTTTGACCATACCCTGCCGTGGCACAGCCACCTGTACTGCACCGTCTGCGGCGGCGTCACCGATGCAGAGGTGGACGGAAAACAGGTGATGGAGCTGGTCAAAAACCAGAAGGGCAGGGTGCAGGACTGCGCCGTGGTGCTGCTGGGCGTGTGCGAAGAGTGCTGCCGCAGGCAGGCTGCAGAGGCCGCAGCGGCTAAACAAGCATAAAATTTGCGTGTTTCCTCTTGCCCGCAGCGGCCAAACAGGGTATACTAAAGAGTGTCTTTTATAGAATGGCAGAAAATAGAGTTTCGCCGCACGGGGCTACCCTGCCCGGCGGAGAAGGATGGTTTTTTTGGAATACATTAACTTTGAACATAATACCGTTGCCGCCGAGCTGGTGCGGCAGACCTACGACACCCCGCCGCTGGCCTTTGTGCACAGCTACGGCTGTCAGCAGAACGTCAACGACGGCGAGCGCATCAAGGGCGTGCTGGTAGATATCGGCTACGGCCTGTGCGATAAGCCGGAGGACGCCGACCTGATTTTGTTCAACACCTGCGCTGTGCGTGAGCACGCCGAGCAGCGGGTGTTCGGCAACGTGGGTGCGCTGAAAGGGCTCAAGGAAAAAAAGCCCGGCCTCATCATCGGCCTGTGCGGCTGCATGGCCAACCAGAAGCATGTTGTGGAAAAGCTGCGCAAGAGCTACCCCTATGTGGATCTGGTGTTCGGCGTGGACGGCATCGACACCCTGCCGCAGCTGGTTGCCCAGAAGCTGCAAAAGCATAAGCGGGTGCTGCTGGACCCCGCCCAGCGTCCGGTCATCGTGGAGAACATCCCCATCCGGCGCGAGAGCGAGTTCCGCGCATGGCTGCCCATCATGTACGGCTGCGACAACTTCTGCACCTATTGCATCGTGCCCTACGTCCGCGGTCGCGAGAAGAGCCGCAAGCCCGGCGATATCCTTGCCGAGTTCCGCGGCCTTGTGAAGGCGGGCTATAAGGAGATCACCCTGCTGGGGCAGAACGTGAATAGCTACGGCAAGGGTCTGGAAGAGCAGATCGATTTCTCCGACCTGCTCAACCTGCTGTGCACAGTGCCCGGCGATTACCACATCCGCTTTATGACCAGCCACCCCAAGGACGCCAGCCATAAGCTCATTGATACCATTGCCGCCCAGCCGAAGCTGTGTAAGCACCTGCATCTGCCGGTGCAGTGTGGTTCCGACCGGCTTTTGCAGCAGATGAACCGCCATTACACGGTGGAGCAGTATCTGGAGCTCATCGACTACGCCCGCAAGACCGTGCCCGGCATCACCTTCTCCAGCGATATCATCGTGGGCTTCCCCGGCGAGACCGAGGAGGACTTTGTAAAAACGCTGGAACTGGTGCGCAAGGTGGGGTATATGCAGCTGTTCACCTTTATCTACTCCAAGCGCACCGGCACCAAGGCTGCCGAAATGCCGGACCCCACTCCCCGCAAGGAAAAGACCGACCGCATGACCCGCCTGCTGGCAACGCAGGACGAGATCGCCATGGCACTGGTCAAGGCGCAGGTAGGGCAGACCGTCCGGGTGCTGGTGGAGGGCTTTGGACGCAATGAAGGCACCCTTTCCGGTCGGCTGGACAATAACCTGACCGTGGAGTTTGCCGCCGACCCGGCACTGCTGGGCAGCTACGCGACTGTACATCTTACCGGCGCCCGCGCCACCGTGCTGCTGGGTGAGCTGGAAGCATAAAAACGTGATTCCGGGGCAAACTGCCCCAGAAAGAATAAAAAACAACAAGGAGAACCCAATCATGGATTGCATTGATCTTTTCAAGCGTGCCGCTATGGCACTTCAGACCGACCCCCGCTACGTCATTCTGGATCAGGCCCGCAAGGCAAACGACAAGGATGAGGAGTTGCAGAACCTGATCGGCGAGTTCAATCTGACCCGCATGGATCTGAACAACGAGATCGGAAAGAACGAGCGCGACGATGCCCGCATCGCTGAGCTGAACGAGAAGGTGAACAGCCTCTATGGCCAGATCATGGGCAACGAGGGCATGGTGGCATACAACGAGGCCAAGCGCGAGTGCGAGAACCTGGTCAACTATATCGACGCCATCATCAACACCGCCATGAACGGCGGCGACCCCATGACCGTGCAGGAGCCTTCTGCTTCCTGCACCGGCAGCTGCTCTACCTGCGGCGGCTGCCACTGAGCAAACTTTTTTGACCGGAACGCGGCTGTGCAACACAGACCGCGTTTTGTTTGCACCGGCGGTTACAGCCCGCAAACCGGCTGACGGAACCATACAAGGGAAAGAGGAAAAACCATGGCAGAGCTTTCGCCCATGATGCAGCAATATCTTGAGATCAAAAACCAACATAAGGACGAAATTCTTTTTTACCGCATCGGCGATTTTTACGAGATGTTCTTCGACGATGCCGTCACGGCGTCCCGGGAGCTGGATCTTACCCTTACCGGCAAGCAGTGCGGCCTTGCGGAGCGCGCCCCCATGTGCGGCGTACCCTTCCACAGCTACGAGGGCTATGTGGCGCGCCTGATCGCTAAGGGCTATAAGGTGGCCATCTGTGAGCAGGTGGAGGACCCCGCCAAGGCCAAGGGGCTTGTCAAGCGGGACATCATCCGGGTGGTCACCCCCGGCACGGTCATTGAAAGCAGTATGCTGCAAGACGACCGCAACAACTACATTGCCAGCCTGTACCTCAAGGGCAAAAAGGCGGGCTTGTGCTTTGCGGACGTTTCCACCGGTACGGCGCATATCACCGAGTTGACGGCGGATAAGATCGCCCCGGCGGTCATTACCGAGCTGTGCCGTTATCACCCCAGCGAGGTGCTGCTGAACCCCGGCCTGCTGGACTGCCGCGAGGTGACCGCCTACATCAAAAAGAACATGAGCTGCTCGGTGGAGCTGGTCGAGGACGAGCGCTATGCGCCGGGGCTGGTGGCGTCTGCGCTGGAGGAGCAGTTTGGTCGCGACTGGCCGCAGACCACCGGCATAGCCGCCGAGGGTTTTGTACGCTTTGCTATGGCCGCCCTGCTGGAATATCTGCACGATACCCAGATCAAGGGTGTGGAGCGGTTAAAGACCGTCATTACTTACAACGAAGCCCAGTTCATGCGGCTTTCGCCGGTCACCCGGGCAAACCTTGAACTGACCGAGACCCTGCGGGGGCGCGAAAAGCGCGGCACCCTGCTGTGGGTGCTGGATAAGACCAGCACTGCCATGGGCAAGCGGATGCTCCGCAGCTGGATCGAGCAGCCGCTTATTTCCAGCCAGCTCATCAACCACCGCCTGAACGCCGTGGAGGCGCTGGTGCGCCAGACCATGGTGCGCGGCGACCTGACCGAGGAACTGCACTACATCGCGGACATGGAGCGCCTGATGACCCGCACGGTGTACGGCTCTGCAACCCCCAAGGAGATTTATACCCTTGCCCAGACCTGCGACCGCCTGCCCAGTCTGCGCAAGCAGGCAGAGGGCTGCAACTGCCCGGAACTCTCCGAGCTTGCCGCCGGCATCGACCCGCTGGAGGATATCAAGGCGCGCATTTATGCCGCAATAGACCCGGATGCCCCCTCCACCCTCAAGGATGGCGGCGTTATTGCCAAGGGCTACCACGCCGAGGTGGACGAGCTGCGCTCCATCCGCGATAACACCAAGGGCGTTCTGGCACAGCTGGAAGCCCGTCTGCGGCAGGAGACCGGCATCCCCAAGCTGAAAATTGGCTATAACCATGTGTTTGGTTACTTTATTGAGGTAAGCAACTCCTACAAGAACCTTGTGCCGGAGACTTACATCCGCAAGCAGACCCTCACCTCCGGCGAGCGTTACATCACACAGGAGCTGAAGGAGCTGGAAAGCAAGATCCTTGGCGCACACGAGCGGCTCATCTCGCTGGAACGCCGCCTGTTTGACGAACTGCTGGAAAGCATCGGTGCACAACTGGATCGTATCCAGCGCACCGCCAATGCCATTGCCCAGCTGGATGTGCTGGCTGCGCTGGCGCAGGTGGCTGCGGAAAACAACTACTGCCGCCCCGTGGTGGACGACAGCGATGTGCTGACCATCACCGAGGGACGTCACCCCGTTGTGGAGCAGGTGCTCAAGGGCAGTATGTTTGTGCCAAACGATACCACTCTCAACTGCACCACCGACCGCTGCCTTATCATCACCGGCCCCAACATGGCGGGTAAATCCACCTATATGCGTCAGAATGCCCTCATCGCCCTGATGGCGCAGATCGGCTCCTTTGTGCCGGCTGCCAGCTGCCATGTGGGCGTGGTGGACGCCATCTTTACCCGCATCGGTGCATCGGACGACCTTGCTGCAGGCCAGTCCACCTTTATGGTGGAGATGACCGAGGTGGCGGAGATCCTGAAAAACGCCACCGCCAAAAGCCTTGTGGTGCTGGACGAGATCGGCCGCGGCACCTCCACCTTTGACGGCATGAGCATCGCCCGCGCCGTGGTGGAGCATATCGCAGACCCCGCCAAGGGTCTGGGCTGCAAGACCTTGTTCGCTACCCATTACCACGAGCTGACCGAGCTGGAAGGCACCGTGGAGGGCGTAAAAAATTACAACATCGCGGTCAAAAAGCGCGGTGAGGACATCACCTTTCTGCGGCGCATCGTGCGCGGCCCCGCCGACGACAGCTACGGCATCGAGGTGGCAAAGCTGGCCGGTCTGCCCGGCAGCGTGACCCGCCGTGCCCACGAGGTACTGCGCACGCTGGAGGCCTCTGCGCCCAAAAACAAGGTGGAGCAGATGGATTTTGACGCCTTGCAGGAGTACAATTCCCCGGCAGTGCCCAGCGAAATGATGGAAAAGCTGGAAGCCGTGGATGTGGAAACGCTTACTCCCATTGAAGCACTGAACTTTTTGTACGAGCTGAAAAAGACCCTCAAGGGCAGCCTGAACGGCTGACCGTAAAAATCAACCACAGGGGAGGGAAAAGACCATGGCAGTCATCCATGTTCTGGATAAACATACCGCTGAGCTGATCGCCGCCGGTGAGGTGGTAGAGCGCCCTGCATCGGTGGTCAAGGAGCTTTTGGAAAACTCCATCGACGCCGGTGCAACGCAGGTCACTGTCAGCATTGAATCCGGCGGTGTAAAGCTGATCGAGATCAGCGATAACGGCACCGGCATTGATGCCGAGTATATCCCGACAGCCTTCATCCGCCATGCCACCAGCAAAATTGAAAAGCCGGATGACCTGAACAGCATCCATACACTGGGCTTCCGCGGCGAGGCACTGGCCTCTATTGCCAGCGTAGCGCGGGTAGAGCTACTCACCCGCACCGAGGTGGACGAGTTTGCCACCTGCTACCGCATCGCCGGCGGCGAGGAGCAGGGCAGGGAGCCTGCCGCCCGTGCTGTGGGCACCACCATCCGGGTGCAGGACCTGTTCTACAATACCCCCGCCCGCATGAAGTTCCTCAAAAAGGACTCCAGCGAGGGCACCTTTGTGGCAGATAACGTAGGACACGTGGCGCTCAGCCACCCGGAGGTCAGCGTCAAATTCATCCGGGAGGGCAAGCTGCAATATGTCACCCCCGGCGATGGCCAACTGCGCAGCGCCGCCTACGCGGTGCTGGGGCGGGAGTTCAGCCGCGACCTCATCGAGGTGCATACCGAGGAGGGAATGTACCGGGTCATCGGTCTGATCACCCCGCCCAAGAGCTGCCGCGCCAGCCGCAGTATGCAGCATTTCTACATCAATGGCCGCTATGTGCGCAACCGCACCATCATGGCGGGCATGGAAATGGCCTTCAAGGGCACAACCATGCAGGGCAAGTTCCCGGGCGGCATCCTGCTGCTGGAAATGCCCACCGACCTTGTGGACGTCAATGTCCACCCTGCCAAGATCGAGGCTCGCTTTGCCCGGGAAAATGACGTGTTCGACGTTGTTTACCACGCGGTCAAGCTGGCGCTGGCACAGCCCGGCACCGGGGAACGCCGCTTCACCTTTGAAGCAGACGAAAAAGAGAAAACTGAAAAAGAAAACGATATACAAGGCAAAAATGCTGTAAAGAACAATCGCTTTACAGGACTTTCTGCCGTCATTCCGGGTCAAGCGGCCCCCGGCACACTGCCTGCGCAGCATTGGCAGGCATCCGCGCCGCAGCGCTCCACCGATGCACCGGTGAAAACCCCTGCTTTTACGGCAGATAACCCGCCGGTACAGCCCGCGCAGCCTGCCCGCGCGGCGGCTGCCGTGCCCGCGTGGCGGCAGTCTGCCCCCGCTGAGGACATTCTGGATCCTGTGGTCACCCTCCACAGCCCGGAAAAACTGGATGCAACCGAAGTCCAGCCCGCACCGCAGCCCTTCCGGGCAGCAGCTGCTGAGACACAGCTGGATGTGCACCCGGAGACGGACACCGCAGCTGACCCGCCGCTGGATCACATGGCGGCATGGAACACCATGCCCGCCGCCCCGGAGATCGAAGCCGCCACGGTGCCCTATCAGCCGGAAGAACCCGAACAGCCGGAGCAGCTGGGCTTTGATGTACCGCAGGGAGAAGAGCCGCTGCGGTATGTGGGCGAAGTTTTCCGCACCTATATTCTTGCCGAGCGGGGAGACGAGCTGTGTCTGATCGATAAGCACGCTGCCCACGAGCGCCAGCTGTACGAAAAGCTTGCCGCCAACTACGGCAATGTGCCCAGCCAGCTGCTGCTGCAGCCCGCCGCCATCGACCTTTCCGCAGAGGAAAAGCAGGCTCTGCTGGAAAACCAGCCCCTGCTGGAAAACGCCGGGCTGGACGTGGCCGACTTTGGCGGCAGCACCGTGCTGCTGCGCGCCGTGCCTGCGGACGTAGAGCCGCAAAATGCCGAGGATCTATTGGTAGAGATCGCCGACCGCTTGCTCAAGGGCAGCCGGGACGCGCTGAACGAGCACACCGAATGGGTACTGCACTCCATCTCCTGTCGCGCCGCCATCAAGGCAGGGGACAAGTCCTCTCCGCAGGAGCTGATGGCACTGGCCGAGAAGATCCTCTCCGGCGAGGTGCCGCCCTTCTGCCCCCATGGCCGTCCCTGCGTGCTCAAGCTTACCCGAAAGGAGTTGGAAAAGCAGTTTGGACGCATCGTGTAATGCAAAAGCTGCCGTGGTGGCTGTGGTAGGCCCCACCGCCACCGGCAAGACCGCGCTGGGCGTTGCCTTGGCGCAGCAGTTTTCCGGCGAGGTCATCAGCGCCGACTCCATGCAGATCTACAAAGGTCTGGATGTGGGCACCGCTAAGGTCACCCCGCAGGAGACCTGTGGCATCCCGCACCACGGCGTGGATATCCTCACCCCGGAAAAGACCTTCAGCGTGGCGGATTTTACCGCGCTGGCAGGGGAGTATATTCAGGATATCACCGCCCGGGGGCATTTGCCGCTGCTGGTAGGCGGCACCGGCCTATATGTGCAGAGCCTTTTGTACGGCGTGCGCTTTACCGCCGAAAAAGCCCCGGACGGCCTGCGTGAGCAACTGACCGCAGAGCTGGAAGCCATCGGCCCGGAGGCCATGTACGCAAAACTGCAAGCTGTGGACCCGGAAGCCGCCGCCGCCATCCACCCCAATAATAAGGTACGGGTGCTGCGGGCGCTGGAGCACTACCGCGCCACCGGCAAGCGTCTCAGCGAACAAAAGGCCGATTCGCTGCCGCCGGAGCGCCCCTACCGCAGTCTTGTGCTGGGGCTGGACTTCCCGGAGCGTGCAGCGCTGTACCGCCGCATCGACCTGCGGGTGGATAAAATGCTGGAGGCCGGGCTTTTAGCCGAAGCGGAATACGTCTGGCGCAACCGCGAAGCTTTCCGCACCGCCGCACAGGCCATCGGCTATAAAGAATTTTTCCCGTATTTCGAACAGACCGCCTCGCTGGATGCCTGTACTGAAAAACTCAAACAGGCTTCCCGCAACTACGCCAAGCGCCAGCTGACATGGTTCCGCCACATGGACGGGGTCACATGGCTGGACGCCGGAGCGGCAGACGTGCGGCAGACTGCCCTGCGTCTGACCCAAGACTTTTTATCGAAAGGATGATCCTTATGCCGGAAACCCCTCAGGAACCGCGCCGCAAGCTGTCTGCGCTTACCACGCTGGCGGTCGTGCTGGCCACCTTTTTGCTGGCGGCTGCTGCCTATGTCTGCTGGCAGGCGGCGCACATCCTTTTCCCCCAGAACGTCTACGAAACGGCGCTGCCTATCACCATCTCCGATACCATTGAAGCGGACGGCGTGCTGCTGTTTGACGAAACCTGCATTTCCGGCAGCGGCAATCTGGGCTACCTTGTCTCGGATGGCGAGCGGGTGTCGGCAGGCACTGCCGTTGCAGAGCTGTACACCGATGCCAATCAGGCAGTGCTGCGCCAGCAGCTGACTCAGCTCACCGGCCAGATCGACCTGTTGCAGCGCTCCCAGAACACCGCAGCCACCCAGCTGGACGGCTTACTCAAGGAGCGCTCCGGCGCACTGTACGATCTGCTGGATGCGCTGGACACCGACCGCTACAGCGATGTGGATGGCAGCGCCGATGCTTACCTGTTGGCGCAGAACAAGCTGTGGATCACCACTGGCGATACCGCCGGCTTTGCGGATCAGATCGCGCTGCTTGCCCAGCAGGCACAGACCGTGCAGGCCCAGCTGGGCAACCCCACTCAGATCACCGCCCCCACCACCGGCTACTTTGTCCGGGCTGCCAGCAGCGGACGGCTGAATGCCGGTGCTGCGGACATTCTGGCACAGAGCCCGGAGCAGCTCAAGGCTTATCTGGACTCTGACCCCGAGATGCCGCTGGATGGCTGCGTAGGCAAGCTGGTGGCAGGCTTTAGCTGGCAGTACGCCGGGGTGTGCTCCGCTAAGCAGGCCGAAAAGCTGCTGGGCGCGGACGGCAAACCCCTGCGCACGGCGGTGGAGATCAGCTTTCCCGGCCAGAGCGATGCCGCTCTGCGCGCCACCGTCACCGAGGTGACCATTGATGCAGAAAAGGATATTGCCCGCTTTGTGCTGCGCTGCAACTCCATCAACGGCGATGTGCTGTGTCTCAACCACGCCCGCGCCCGTATCAGCACCAGCGAGAGCACCGGTCTGCGGGTGCCTGCCGCAGCGGTGCACTACCTGAAAGAGGACGGCACCGAGGCCGAAACGCAGGGCGAAAACTACATCCCCGGCGTGTATGTCAAGTACGGCAACATCGCCCGCTTCTGCAAGATCGACCCCGTGGACGCCGACCATCCGCTGGTCACGGAAGGGGATTACATCCTTGTTTTGCCCAAGGGAACGGACGGTTCCGTCAGTCAGGTAAGGCTTTATGACGAAATAATCGTCTCGGGACAAAATTTATATGACGGAAAACTTTTGTAGTTATTGACATCTGCTGAAAAAAATCAGATAATAGTAAAAGCTATTTGCATTCTTTTTGCAAAGAACGCCAGGCAGCCGGGCGCTGCCCGAATGAAAGGAGCAGATAATTATGTCTTTGCTGGATAGCATTAAAAAGGGCCTGATGGGTGAAGGGGACGAGTACGAGGACCAGTACATCGATGACGGCCCCCAGATGGTGAACAACAATAGCGGCGTTGGCATCGGGATGGATGAAGAGACCGAAGAGCCTGCCGAGGGCACCAGCAAAAAGAACAAGGTGGTCAACATCCATGCTACCACCCAGCTCAAGGTGGTTCTGGTCAAGCCCGAGCGGTTCGAGGATGCCAGCACCATTGCCGACCATCTGAACAACAAGCGTACCGTGGTGCTGAATCTGGAGTCCACCAACAAGGAGGTCTCCCGCCGTCTGGTAGACTTTTTGTCCGGCGTGGCCTATGCCAACAACGGCCAGATCAAGCGCGTAGCCAACAGCACCTTTATCATTACCCCGTACAACGTGGATATCATGGGCGATCTGCTGGACGAGCTGGAGAACAATGGCGCATTCTATTGATCCGGCAGCCGGTGCGGTACGCGGCTTTGTGCCCGCCCGCAACGATGAGGAACGCTACCTTATGCGGCATATCGAGGATCTTGCCGATGCGGCTTTTTCCCGCGGCATAGCCCGGTACTCTGTATTCCTCAGCGACCGGGAACAGGATCTTGCCCGGGCGGCACTGGGACGTGCCGGTGTGCGGGACGGCTGGCGTTTTGACGGCGGCTGGCCCGAGGCCGAGCGCCGGGTACTCTGTCTGGAGCCAGAGTACAGCTACGGCGAGTGTCCGGTGCGCTGTGTACAGCTGCAATGCCGGGCACTGCCCGGTGCGGCGCTCCCCGCGCACAAGGACTATCTGGGCAGCCTGATGGGGCTTGCCCTCAAGCGAGAGGCGCTGGGGGATATTCTGTTGCCTGCCGATGCGCCGGGCACAGCCTATGTGTTCGCGCTGGAACCGGCGGCAAAGCTTATCTGCCGGGAACTGTGTCAGGCGGGACGCACCGAGGTGTCCACCCGTCTATTGGAGCTGGAAGAGATCCCGGCTTTCCCGGCACCGGAGCGGCAGCTGCTCACCGCTACTGTGTCTTCCCTGCGGCTGGACGCGGTGCTTTCTGCTATGCTGCACGTCAGCCGCGGCACCGCTGCGGAGCTGATCGAGGCGGGCAGGGTAGAGATCAACCATCTGCCGGTAGAAAAGCCCCACGCCCCCGTATACGAGCAGGATGTGTTCACTGTGCGCGGCAAGGGTCGCTTCCGGCTGACTGCATTGCCCGGGAAAAGTAAAAAAGATCGTTCGATCATTGAGTTCTTTCAATATTAAAAGCTATGGGAGGAAATGACTATGCTGACTCCGCAGGATGTCCGCTCTGTACAATTTGAAAAAAACCTCCGCGGCTACCGTACAGAGGACGTGGATCGTTTTCTGGACAAGGTCGAGGAGCAGCTGCAGCAGAACGATGCGCAGGCAGAGCAGCTGCGCAAGCAGATCGCTGATCTGACCGCAGAGAACCAGAAGCTCAAGGGTGAGCTGCAAAGCTTTGAGGCTGACGGCGATATGCTCAAGAGCGCACTGATCAACGCCCAGCGCATGGGCGAAAACGTGATCCGCGAAGCAAACCAGAAGGCCGAGGAGATCATCCACCGCGCAAATCTGCGGGGCGATGATATCATCCGCGACGCCAACGAGCTGCTGCAAAAGGCAAGCGACCGCGCAGACGAGATCGAGAACGAGGCCAACGAGAAGCGTCTGGCTGAGGAGCGGGAGTACGACCGCGTCCGTCTGGAGGTCACCCGCTTCAAGGCGGATGTGCTCAATTTGTACCGCAGCCATGTGGAGTCTTTGAGTCGTCTGCCGGAGTTCCAGAAGGAAACCAAGGACGCTGAAAAGGACGCCCCCGCACAGGACACAGAGCCTGCGCAGGAAGCTGCCGAAGAGCAGCCCGCCGCACAGCCCGAGACTGCCCCTGCAGCCGATGCCGCAGCAGCCCCGGCACAGCAGCCTGCCGAGCCGACCGAAACCACCGAACCTGCCGCCCCTGCCGATGACGACAAGGCGGCTGACAGCAGCGAGGATTTCTGGGCAAAGGACGAAAGCCAGCTCAAGCTGGACCCGCCTCCTGCTGATATGAAGCCGGACGAGCCGGACTACGACGCTTTTCAGGGCGTAAAGTTCAGCGAGTAAGGCACCCAACGCAAAAATAGAGGAGAGTGTAAACCATTGGCTAAGAACAAATCGCAGTACGACAGCACGTTGAATCTGCCCAAGACCCTGTTTGAGATGCGCGCCGGTCTGCCCAAAAAGGAACCGGTCATGCTCAAGGACTGGGATGACAACGACCTGTACAACCAGCTCATGAAGCACAACGAGGGCAAGCCCCAGTTCATTCTGCACGACGGCCCTCCGTATGCAAACGGCAATATCCACATGGGCACCGCCCTGAACAAGATCATCAAGGATATCATCATCCGCGAAAAGAACATGGAGGGCTATCAGGCTCCCTATGTGCCCGGTTTTGATACCCACGGCCTGCCCATTGAGCTGAAGGCTCTGTCCTCGGTGGGTGACAAGAAGAAGGACATCTCCAAGCTGGAGCTGCGCCAGATCTGTGAAAAGTTTGCCACCGAGCACATTGACATCATGAGCGACCAGTTCAAGCGTCTGGGCGTCATCGGTGATTTCGAGCACCCCTACCTGACCCTGAAGCCGGAGTTTGAAGCGCGTCAGATCGAGATCTTCGGCGAGATGGCCAAGAAGGGCTACATCTACAAGGGTCTGAAGCCCGTGTACTGGTGCCCGGACTGCCGCACCGCACTGGCAGAAGCCGAGATCGAGTACGGCGAGGACGACTGCGATTCCATCTTTGTGCGCTTCCACGTCTCGCAGGATCCCAACGGTGTGCTGGCAAAGTACGGCATCCCCATGGATAAGACCTACTTCGTCATCTGGACCACCACCACTTGGACCCTGCCCGCCAACGAGGCTATCTGCCTGAACGGTCAGTTCGAGTACTCCTTCGTCAAGATCGGCGAGGAGTACCACATCATGGCCACCGATCTGGTCAAGAGCGTCATGGACGCCTGCCACATCGAGAACTACGAGATCGTGGGCGAGCCCGTTTCCGGCGCTGAGTTCGAGCTGATGCGCTATAACCACGTCTACCTGCCCAAGGAGGGCTGGGTCATTCTGGGCGACCACGTCACGCTGGAAAGCGGTTCCGGCTGCGTGCATACCGCAGGCGGCCACGGCGTGGACGACTTCAACGTCTGCCAGAAGTATCCGCAGGTGCCCATCACCGTGCCTGTGGACGACGGCGGTTACCTGACCGAGCTGGCCGGTAAGTACGCTGGTCAGCGCGTGTGGGCAGCCAACAAGACCATTCTGGCCGACCTGACTGCTTCCGGCGCTGTGATGGGTCAGGTGCACATCAAGCACCAGTACCCCCACTGCTGGCGTTGCCATCATCCCATCATCTTCCGCGCTACCGAGCAGTGGTTCTGCTCCATTGCCAAGTTCCGTGAGGACGTGTACAAGGCCATTGATACCGTCACATGGATGCCGGATTGGGGTCACGACCGCATGACCGGCATGGTGCGCGACCGCAACGACTGGTGCATCAGCCGCCAGCGCACTTGGGGCGTGCCCATCCCCGCCTTCTACTGCAAGAAGTGCGGCACCTACCACATCACCGACGCTACCATCAAGGCTGTCAGCGCCCTGTTCCGCAAGGAAGGCTCTGACGCATGGTATAAGTACGATGCCGAGCAGATCATCCCCGCAGGCGAAGTGTGCGAAAAGTGCGGCGCTTCCGAGTGGGAGAAGGACACCGACATCATGGACGTCTGGTTCGACTCCGGCTCCACCCACGCCGCCGTGCTGGACGAGCGTCCCGAGCTGCGTTTCCCCGCCGATATGTATATGGAAGGCGGCGACCAGTTCCGCGGCTGGTTCCAGTCCAGCCTGCTGACCAGCGTTGCAAGCAAGGGCTGCGCACCCTATAAGTCCGTTCTGTGCCACGGCTGGGTCGTGGACGAGCAGGGCAAGCAGATGCACAAGAGCGCCGGCAACGGCGTGGAGCCCAGCGAGATCATCAAGGACTACGGCGCCGATATCATCCGTCTGTGGGTGGCTTCTTCCGACTACACCGTGGACGTGCGTGCCGGTAAGAACATCTTCAAGCAGCTCAGCGAGGCTTACCGCAAGATCCGCAACACCGCCCGCTTCATTCTGGGCAATCTGGACGGCTTTGACCCCAACACTGATTGTGTGGCAGACGACCAGCTGCAGGATATCGACCGCTGGGCACTGGCTGCGCTGGATGACCTGATCGTCAACACCAATGCAGGCTACGCTGTGTACGACTTCAACAAGGTCTACCATGCCGTGTATAACTTCTGCGTGGTGGCCATGTCCAACTTCTATCTGGATGTCACCAAGGATCGTCTGTACTGCACCAACGGCGCAGCCCGCAAGGCTGCCCAGACCACCATGTACAAGATCCTTGTCGCTCTGGATAAGATCATTGCCCCCATCCTGTGCTTCACCAGTCAGGAGATCTGGGACTTCATGCCCAAGACCGAGGGCATGAACAAGTATGTGGTGTTCGAGCAGATGCCCAAGGCTGGCCAGTACGCCGCCGATGATGCCTTCAAGGCAAAGTGGGCACAGCTCATCGCCGTGCGCGACGAGGTCAAGAAGGTGCTGGAGCAGGCCCGTGCCGAAAAGCTGATCGGTGCTTCTCTGGAAGCTTCTGTCACCCTGTACTGCAATGATGCCGTCTATGACCTGCTGAACAGCATCCCCATGGACGAGCTGGCCGACCTGATGATCGTCTCCCATGTGGAGCTGGTCAAGGGTGAGGGCGGCGCTGCCAGCGCTGTCGAGGGCTTGGGCGTTGCAGCTGCACATGCCACCGGCGACAAGTGCGAGCGCTGCTGGAAGTACTCTGCTTCCATCGGCAGCCACCCCGCACACCCCACCCTGTGCGCACGCTGCGCCAGCGTTGTGGAAGCATAAGCGTCCCGCATAAATACAAATCTGTTTTGTAAAAGGGCGGCGCTCCCTTGACCGGGGAGCGCCGTTTTTTATAGCAGAAACGAGGTAGCTAATGGCATTTGTACTCTTCAATCTGGCGGCTGTGGCGGCACTGGTCGGCATCGACCAGCTGATCAAACTGTGGGCGGTGCAGGCGTTGCAGCCGGTAGGCGCTATGCCGCTCATCCCCCATGTGGTGGAGCTGCGGTTCGTGCTCAATCAGGGCATGGCCTTCAGCCTGCTCAGCGGCAAGCAGCTGTTCCTGATCATCGCCACAAGCGCGGCGCTGCTGGCGGTCGCCTATGGCCTGTTTTTCCGCAGCCGCGGCAAGCGCTTGCAGCAGGCAGCGCTGGTGCTGGTGCTGGGCGGCGGCATCGGCAACCTGATCGACCGTGTGCTCAACGGCGAGGTAGTGGACTACATCAACCTGCTGTTCATGCGGTTTGCCGTGTTCAATTTTGCGGATATCTGTGTCTGCGTGGGCGTGGCACTGTGGGTGCTGGTGATCTTTCTGGATGAGCTCCACGCCGATGATGCCTCCAAGGAGCAGTAAATTATGGAACAGCGTGAATTTATCGTAGAGCAGGAGACTGCCGGGCAGCGCATCGACCGCTTTCTCAGTGGTGAGGACACCGGCCTGTCCCGCTCGGCGCTGCAGGCGCTGGTGGCAGAGGGGCATGTGCAGTGCAACGGCAAAACTGTTGCCAAAAGCCTGAAGCTCAAGGCAGGGGACACCGTGCTGCTGGAGATTCCGGACGCAAAGCCCATCGAGGCCGTACCGCAGGATATCCCGCTGGACATCGTCTACGAGGACTCCCATCTGCTGGTGGTCAACAAGCCCAAGGGCATGGTGGTGCACCCCGCACCCGGTAACCCGGACGGCACGCTGGTCAATGCCCTGCTGTGGCACTGCAAGGGCAGCCTTTCCGGCATTGGCGGTGAGATCCGCCCCGGCATCGTCCACCGCATTGATAAGGACACCAGCGGCCTGCTGGTGGTGGCAAAGGACGACGCCACCCACATCGGGCTTTCCCAGCAGATGGCAGTGCACAGCGTAGAGCGCGCCTACCAGACGGTGGTCTACGGCGGCTTTGCGCAGGACGAGGGCTTTGTGGAAGCAAACCTCGGCCGCAGCAAGACCGACCGCAAAAAAATAGCGGTCTACCCAGCCGTCGAGCCCCACACCAAGTACGCCTACACCGGCTATAAGGTGCTGGAGCGGCTGGGCGAGTTCACCCTGCTGGAATGCCGCCTAAAGACCGGCCGCACCCATCAGATCCGCGTACACATGGCCTCCATCCACCATCCGGTGGCGGGGGATCCGGTGTACGGCCCTCACAACTGCATTACCAGCCTGCACGGTCAATGCCTGCACGCCAAAACGCTGGGCTTTATCCACCCCATCACCGGGGAGCAACTGCGGTTCGATTCTGAGCTGCCGGACTACTTTACCCATTTTCTCGCAACTCTCAGGAGGAAAAACACATGAACGATTCTCTGGCATCCACTCTGGTGCTTTGTGATCTGGATAACCTGCTGCTGGGCGAGGATGGCAATCTGACCCAGGTGGTGCGGGACGTTTTGCAGCTGTTCAGCAGCCGCGGCGGCAGACTGACCGTTTTTTCGCAGCGCTCTCCGCGTGCCGTGCGCTCCATTTTGGGCAGCGTGCGTCTGGCAGCGCCTGCGCTGGTGTGCGGCGGCACCATGGCTTACCACTATGCCGACGGCAACCGGGTGCCCCTGTGCAGCTTTGCCCAGCAGCAGGAGCTTTTTACTTGCCTGCCGGATACCCCCGGCGTGGGTGTCGCTGTGCAGATGCAGAATGGCACCACCCGGGTGCTGCGCATGAGCAACGCACTGGAGCGCCATCTGCGGCAGGAGTGGACTCCCTATCTGCTGGCAAACGCCGCTGATATCCACCCCGAGCAGGTGCTGCGGGTGCTGTTGTATCAGGACAGCAAGTCTGTGCCCCTGATCTCGCTGGCGGAAAAGGCCATTGGAGATCGTGTTGCCCTGCTGGGCGAACGTATCGCCCCGGACACCCTTGCCCTTACCCCCAAGCGCATCTCCGGCCGGGAAATGCTGGACACTGTCTGCACCATGGCGCAGATGGGTGCAGAGCAGGTTCTGGTGCTGGCTGGCAGTCAGCCCATGCTGGAGCTGGTGCAGGCTGTGGAGCACAGCGCTGTTGCCGCCGATGCTCCGGCAGAGCTGCGCCTTGCCGCCGGGCAGGTCACTCTGACGGATGCCGCCGGTGGTGCTGCCGTGGAGGTTTTGTACCGCATGGTGCGTGCGGCTGAAAAATCCGTGTAAAACTTATGCAAAGTCCTCTGTGAATTTTTCGCAGAGGGCTTTCTTTTTGGCAAAAAATCAGGTAGAATGGGAGAAGAAACTATGCCGGACAAAAAGCGCCGCGAAAGGCTGTTTCTGCTGCTGTGCCTTGCCGTCGCAGGGGTCTGCGCAGGGCTGGCGTTTCGCTTCGCAGTGCCGTTGCGGTCGCAAAAGCCGCAGACGCTGCCGGACACAAAGGAACTGGCAGCGTACACACAGGTGGAGCTGAACACAGCCGATGCGGATGCTTTGTGCACCCTGCCCGGTGTCGGCCCACGCAATGCTCAGGCTATACTGGACTACCGGGCGCAGTATGGCCCGTTTGCACAGGTGGAGGATGCCGCGCAGGTGCCGGGCATTACCCAAGCAATGGTGGATTCATGGGCAGGGCAGGCGTATGTCCGCTAGGGCGCAGCCCGCTTGCTGCCTTGGTCAAAGAGGAAATACGGAGATATATTGTTATGAGTGACGAATCGATCTTTATCAACCGCGAACTGAGCTGGCTGGATTTCAACCGCCGCGTTCTGGCACTGGGCAAGGACAAGAATGTCCCGCTGGGCGAACGGATCAAGTTTCTGGCAATTTACGGCTCCAATCTGGACGAGTTTTTCATGGTGCGCGTGGGCTCCTTGCAGGAGCGCGCAAACCTTGAGCAGAGCAAGACCAAAAAGGAAAAGCGGGAAAACAAGACCAACATGACCGCCGCCGAGCAGCTGGCTGCCATTATGCCCAAAACGGCGCAGCTGCAGGAAGAATGCGATAAATTCTACGCAAAAGCGCTGGAAAATCTGGGCGAGAACGGCTACCATAAGGTGGATTTCGACCATCTGACCAAGGAGGAAGAGCATCTCTGGAAAAAATACTTCCAGTCGGAGCTGTTCCCCATCCTCAGCCCCCAGATCGTGGATAACCGCCACCCGTTCCCGTTTTTGCGCAACAAGGAGATCTATCTTGGCGTGCTGCTCAAGGAAAAGCACACGCAGGAGCAGAGCCTTGGCATCGTGCCCATCTCTAGCCAGATGGAGCGGATGCACTTTATCAAAAAGGACGGCGCTGTGCAGTTTGCACTCACCGAAGAGCTGGTGCTGCACTATGCGTCCAGCATCTTCGGCAAGGATTCCATACAGGAAAAATGTCTGTTCCGGGTCACCCGCAACGCAGATATCGACGTGAAAGAAGGTATGATGGATCACGATATTGATTATCGTGAGATCATGACCGAGCTGCTCCGACGCCGCCGCAAGCTGGCGGCTGTCCGTTTGCAGATCACCCCCGCCCCTGCACCGGAGGTGGAGCGGCTGCTGTGCAGCCGTCTGGAGCTGACCCGCAAGCGGGTATTTCTGCAAAAGAGCCCGCTGGACCTGAGCTTCTTCTTCAAGCTTTCCAGCCGCATGGAGACCGAGGGACACCCGGCGCTGTTCTATACCCCCGCACGCCCCATGCTGCCGCCGCCGGATTATGATCTAGCCACTGAGGTGCAGAAGCATGACGTGCTGCTCAGCTACCCATACCAGTCCATCCGCCCCTTTATCGCCATGCTCAAAAAGGCCGCACAGGACCCGGACGTCATCTCTATCAAGATGACCCTCTACCGCATGGCGCGGGAGTCCCAGATCGTGCAGGCGCTGATGGAAGCAGCCGAAAACGGCAAGGAAGTGGTGGCGCTGGTAGAGCTGCGCGCCCGCTTTGACGAGCAGAACAACATCGACTGGTCCAAGCAGCTGGAAAGCGCCGGCTGCACCGTCATCTACGGCTTCGAGGATTATAAGGTGCACTCCAAGCTGACCCTCATCACCCGCAAGGGCGCAGAGGGCTACTCCTATATCACCCAGATCGGTACCGGCAACTACAACGAAAAAACCAGCGAACTGTATACCGATTATTCCTTCATCACCGCAGATGAGCGCATTGGCGAGGAAGCCTCCAAGGTGTTCCGCAATCTGGCCGTGCAGCAGCTCACTGAGGAAAGCGACAAGATGCTGGTTGCCCCGCTGCGCTTCAAGAGCGTGCTGCTGGACGAGATGGATCACGTCATCGCTGCCGCCCGCATGGGCCGCCCGGCTTCCATGATCCTGAAAAACAACTCCATCAGCGACCGGGACATCATCCTGAAATTGCAGGAAGCCAGCTGCGCCGGGGTGCGCATCGATATGATCGTGCGCGGCATCTGCTGCGTGCGTGCAGAGGTGCCCGGCAAGACCGAGAACCTGCACATCCGCAGTCTGGTAGGACGGTATCTTGAGCATGGCCGTATTTACAGCTTCTTCGATGGCACCCATACCCGCATTTATATTGCCTCCGGTGACTTCCTCACCCGCAATACCGAGTGCCGCGTGGAGGTCGGCGTGCGGGTAGAGGACCCTGTTCTGGTGCAAAAGCTCACCGATATCCTTCAGTTGCAGCTGCGGGATAACGTCAATGCCCGGGTCATGGATGCCAGCGGCAGCTATCAGAAGGTAAAGCCCGCCGAGGGCGAGCCGCTGGTCAACAGCCAGATGGGTATGTACGAGCTGCTGCGCAATGACTGGCAGCGCACCGAGCCGTGGAAGTGCACCACCCCTGCGCCTGAAGCAGAAAAACCGGCGGAAGTCTGTCAGGAAGTCACTGTGGAGCAGCTCAAACAGGAGCTGCCCCATGTGTTCCAGCCTGCACCGGAAAAGGCCGAGAAGGCTGCCCCAGCGGCACAGCAGCCCGACCACTACGAGGCGCTGGAGCAGATGCTGAACAATAAGCCCCGCGCTGCGCAGCCCGCCCCCAAAGCTCCGGCTGCACCCCGCCCGGCTGCAAAGCCTGCTGTCACCGCGCCCAAGAAAAAGAGCCTGCTGGAACGCATCGGGAACTTTTTCCGGCGCTGAGCTGTAAAATCATGTAAACCAAAACCGGAGCTGCTGCGCAGAGATTTGTGCGGCGGCTCTGCTTTTTTGTTTGTGTTCTCCTGTCTGCCGCTTGTGCATACACTTTTCAGGATAGGAGGGCGGGCGTATGCGGGCAAAACAAAGCGGACAGGCAGCAAAAATACGCAGACGGCGGTGGGGCGTTGTGGCGCTGGTGCTGGCAGGGCTGGCACTCTGCCTGCTGGCTGCACTACCGGTGCAGGCCGCGCGAAATACGAAAAAATACTGTTTTCCGCTGGATACTGCGGCGTGGCGCATCTCGGATGCCTACGGTGCGCGGACAGACCCCTTTACCGGCAAGCCTGCGTTTCATCAGGGGCTCGACCTTGCCTGTGCGGAGGGTACAGCGGTGCGGGCAGTACAGGGCGGGGTAGTGACCGCAGCGGCATACAGTCCAAGCTACGGCAACCATCTGCGCATCCTGCACCCGGATGGCTGCGAGACCCGCTATGCGCACCTGCAATACGTCTATGTCCGTCCGGGAGAGGTGGTGCGGGCCGGGCAGACGCTGGGCACGGTAGGGCAGACAGGCCGCGCCACCGGTGCGCACCTGCATCTGGAACTGTGGCAGCAGGGCGCTGCCTGTGACCCCGCCGCCCTGCTGGAGAATGCCCCATGAGCCGGGTACGGGTGGGGAAAATGGTATTCCGGGACCCGGTACTGCTGTGCGGCGTGGTGTACCTGCTGCTCTACTTTGACGCCAGCGGTTTTCTGCGGCTGGGGCTGCTGGCGGCTGTTTTGCACGAACTGGGGCACATCCTTGTCTACTGCATCCAGCAAAGGCATCTGCCGGTCATTGAGGTGACTATGACCGGCTTTTGTATGCACACAGCAGGGGAGAGGCTCTCCCCGCGCCAGCGGCTCGTGCTGGCCGCCGCCGGGCCTGCGGTCAATTTTTTACTTGCCGGGGTGTGGGCGCTGCGCCTTTCACAGACCACCACCATCCGCGGCAGCGCATTCTGGGCGGCGAATCTGCTGACGGGGCTGTTCAACCTTTTGCCAATCCCGCCGCTGGATGGTGCACAGATTGCGGCGTGTGCAGGGGCACTGTGGCAGCAAAAACACGGAAAGTATGCACAAACCGCCGGAAACGATTGCAAAACCGGCACGTTTGGGGTAAAATAAAAAGAACGCAAAAAACGGATTGTTTATGGAGGACCCGATGTTTGATCCCAAACTGAAAGAAGCGCTGGGACGGGTGCAGAAGCCCGGCCGCTATACCGGCGGCGAGCCCGGCAGTATCTATAAAGAAAAGGATAAGGTGGATGTGCGCTTTGCCTTCTGCTTCCCGGATACCTACGAGGTGGGAATGTCCTTTCTGGGCGAAAAGATCCTGTACGAGCTGCTCAACAGCCACGAAAACTGGTGGTGCGAGCGCGCCTTTATGCCTTGGCTGGATATGAAGGCCGAGATGGAGCGCCTGCAGCTGCCGCTGTACACCATGGAGAGCAAGGACCCCCTCACGGTCTTTGATGCTGTGGGCTTTACCCTGCAGTACGAGCTTTCCTATACCAATATCCTTGCCATGCTGGACTTGGCGGGCATCCCGTTCTATTCCAAAGACCGTGATGACCGCTGGCCGCTGATCGTGGCGGGCGGCCCCTGCGCTTGCAACGCGGAGCCCATTGCGGATTTCTTTGACGTCATCCAGCTGGGCGAGGGCGAGAACCAGCTGCCCGCCATCTGCGCTGAGATCGAAAAGGCAAAGAAAGAGGGCATCTCCAAAAAACAGCTGCTGCTCAACATTGCAAAGATCCCGGGCGTGTACATCCCGGCTTTCTACGATGTCACCTACCACGAGGACGGCAGAGTGAAGGCCATCACCCCCAACGAGCCGGGCATCCCCGCGCGCATCACGAAGGCCATCATCAAGGATCTGAACCAGTTTGCCCCGCCTACCAACTTTGTGGTGCCCATGGTGGGTGCCATTCAGGACCGCGCCAGCATCGAGGTGCTGCGCGGCTGCGTGCGCGGCTGCCGGTTCTGTCAGGCGGGCTTCTTGTACCGCCCCATGCGCCAGCGCGATGCCAGTTTGCTGAACAAGGCAGCACAGGATCTGTGTGCCAACACCGGCTACGAGGAACTGAGCCTTTCCAGCCTTTCCACCTCTGACCACGGTCAACTGGAGGAGTTGCTGGACGATCTGAACGAGTGGGCGCCCAAGGAGCACGTCAGCCTGTCGCTGCCTTCCCTGCGCGTGGACAACTTCTCCCAGAGCCTCATTGAAAAAACCACCAAGGTGCGCAAGAGCGGCCTGACCTTTGCTGCCGAGGCCGGTACCCAGCGCCTGCGCAATGTCATCAACAAAAACGTCACTTGGGACGAGATCGAAAAGACCTGCACCATCGCCTTTAACGCGGGCTATACCTCGGTCAAGCTCTACTTCATGATGGGTCTGCCCACCGAGACCATGGAGGATATCGAGGGTATTGCCGAGACTGCTCAGAAGGTGGTAGACCTCTACTACAAGAACACGAACCACGCCAAGGGACGCGGCGTGCAGGTGACCATCAGCTGCGCCTGCTTTGTGCCCAAGCCCCACACCCCCTTCCAGTTCGTGCCCATGGATACCGCCGAGACCCTGCAGGCCAAGCAGAAGCACCTGCTGGAAAGCGTGCACAGCCGCAAGATCAAGGTGAACTATCACGACAGCACCACCAGCTTTTTGGAGGGCGTGTTTGCCAAGGGCGACCGCCGCCTTGCCCCGGTCATCGTGGAGGCTTATAAGCGCGGCTGCTACTTCGACGGCTGGGAGGAGTGCTTCAAGTACGATACATGGATGCAGACCTTTGCGGATCTGGGCATCGACCCCGCTTTCTACTGCCAGCGCCCCATTGCGCTGGACGAGGTGACCCCGTGGTCCCACATGGACTACGGCATCACCCACGAGTATCTGGTGCGGGAGTACAACAAGGCTCTGGCCGCCCAGACCACCCCGCCCTGCAACCGTGCCTGCAACGCCTGCGGTGCCAACCATCTGTTAGGAGGTCCCTGCTTTGATTACAGTCAGAATCTCGTTTGAAAAGAAAAATGAAGCCTCCTATATCTCCCTGCTGGATCTGCAGCGGGTGATGCAGCGGGTGCTCAAGCGCAGCGGTCTGCCGGTGTGGCATACGCTTGGCTTTAACCCCCATATCTACATGACCTTTGCCTGCCCGCTCTCGCTGGGACAGGAGAGCGAGTGCGAGTGCGTGGACGTTAAGACCGAGGCGGAAGCCCCGGATTTTGCCCAGTGGCAGACCGCCCTCAACGCCATTATGCCCGCCGGTATCCACGTTACCCGGGTGGCTCCGGTGGAGATGAAGGCAGACAGCATCGCCTTTGCATGCTACTGCATCAGCTACCCGGCGGCTGCCGCTGCGGTGCTGGAGCAGTATAACGCGCTGGAGACAGCCCCTGTGGAAAAGCACAGCAAGCGCGGCAAAAAGATCGTGGACCTTAAAGAGCATATCCCGCAGCTGCGCTATACCATACTGGGGGACACCGTGCAGCTGGAACTTTGCCTGCCCGCTGCGCAGGAACTGAACCTGAACCCCTCGTTGCTCACCGGTTTTCTGGAAGAAAAGTTCGGCCTGCCCGCCGCAAGTGCCAATATTCTGCGCACCAAATTTTTAACGGCAGACCGGCAGCTGTTTGTCTAAAGCTGCGCAAAAGTCCGTCTATCAGGCAAAACAGAAAATTTTTGCAAGATTTTTCGCTAAATTGCTTGCATTCAAGCCGGTTTTGTGCTATCCTATTAAGGCGTTAGTGTCCGCTGAGACCACAGCGGGGTTAATGACAAGTATTTATCATTAAACGGGCGGTCCTCTGACGGCTATGCCGTGCATGAACGTCTAAAAACAAATGGAGGATTCAAAAATGGACGCACTGAAGATTATTTCTGAAGGCAGCATCAAGGCTGAAAAGCCTCAGTTCAACGTTGGCGATACCGTCCGCGTTGATGTTCGTATCAAGGACGGCGACCGTGAGCGCATTCAGGCCTTTGAGGGCACTGTCATCGCTAAGAAGCACGGCGGCGTTGCAGAGACCTTCACCGTTCGCCGCGTGGCTTACGGTGTCGGCATCGAGCGTGTCTTCCCCGTCAACAGCCCCTTCGTTGAGAAGGTCACTGTTGTCCGCAAGGGCAAGGTTCGCCGCGCAAAGCTGTTCTATCTGCGTGGCCGTACGGGCAAGGCTGCCAAGGTCAAGAGCGATATTTGATCATCCCCGATTTGAAACCGGGAGAAAAGGGACAACTTGTTGTCCCTTTTTTCTTTTTCAAAGCCCGGGTGTATCATAAAATCAAGAAAGGCTGGTGGCTAAGCTATGGAAAAGCAGCAGCAGTCTGTCCCCGCAGTGCGCGGGCAGGGCATACTGGAATGGTACGAAGCGCTCATCTCTGCAGCGCTGGTGCTGGTTCTGATCTTTTCGTTTTTCTTCCGCATCATTCAGGTGGATGGGCGCTCTATGGTGCCCACCCTGACCCATGGCGATAAGCTCATCGTCTGGGCGGCGGGCTACACCCCCCAGCGGGGCGATGTGGTCATCGTGGATAGCTACACCGTCTACGGTAAACCGCTGGTCAAGCGGATCATCGCCAAGGGCGGCGACACCATCAGCATTGATTACGATGCCGGTACAGTCACGGTGAACGGCGAGCTTTTGCAGGAGGACTACATTGCAGCTCCCACTTACTTGGGCTACGATGTGCAGTTTCCGTTCACAGTGCCGGAGGGCACCCTGTTTGTGATGGGGGACAACCGCAACGAATCGCTGGACAGTCGCTCCTCTTATGTCGGCTGCATTGACGAGCGTGATATTCTGGGCAAGGTACTATTGTGCTTTATGCCCTTTACAGATTTTGGGGTGGTAAAATGAACGAAATGGATACCCGGTTTGCAAACCAATACAATATTCAGTGGTTCCCGGGCCACATGACCAAGACCCTGCGCATGATGGAGCAGGAGATCCAGCATGTTGATGCCAGCCTTGTGCTGCTGGACGCGCGCATCCCGCTTTCCAGCCTGAACCCGGAGATCGAGCGCATCACCGACCGCAAGCCCAAGCTCTACGCGCTGAACAAGGCCGACCTTGCCGACCCGGCAGTGACCGAGGAGTGGATCCGCTACTTCCACGCCGCAGATGCCGGCTGCGTGGCCATCAGCGCCAAGCAGAAGGGCGGCGCAAACGCCGTGAAGGCGGCTATTGAAAAGGAACTTTCCGGCCTGCTGGAGCGCCGCCAGAACCGCGGCATGGGCGGTGCCAAGACGCAGGTGATGCTGTGCGGCATCCCCAACGTGGGAAAATCCACCTTTATCAACACCTTTGCAGGCTCTGCCCGCGCCAAGGCGGCAGACCGCCCCGGCGTGACCAAGGGCAAGCAGTGGGTCAGCACCGAAAAGTTTGATTTGCTGGATATGCCCGGCGTGCTGTGGAAAAAGTTCGATTCCAAGACCATCGCCTCCAATCTGGCCTTCATCGGCTCCATCAAAGACGACATTCTGGATGTAGAAGAGCTGGCCATGAACCTGCTGGACGAGGTGCGCCGCAACTATCCCGACCTTGTGGCACAGCGCTACAAGCTGGATGCCGAAACGCTGGCGCTGCCGCCCTATGAGCTGCTGGAGGCCATTGGCCGCAAGCGTGGGCTGCTGGTGCGCGGCGGCGAGGTGAACACCGAGCGCTGCGCCATCATGCTGGTGGACGAGTTCCGCGCCTGCAAGTGGGGACGCATCTCTTTGGAGCGCCCGCCGCAGCGGGATGATCTGACCGACTTTGCCGGGGAGAACGAGGAATGAAGCGCCGCTCGGACGAGGAGATCTCGGCGCCGCTGTACGCCTTTGACGCCGAAGTGCGCAGCCAGTACGGCTGCTTTGCCGGTGTAGACGAGGCCGGGCGCGGCCCGCTTTGCGGCCCTGTGTGCGTAGCGGCCTGTATTCTGGATCCGGAAAACCCGGTGTACGGCATCAACGATTCCAAAAAGCTGACTGAGAAAAAGCGCGAAGCACTGTTTGACGAGATCTGCGAAAAGGCGCTGGCCTACCGCATCGTTTTTGTGGGGCCGGAGGTCATCGACCGGGAAAACATCCTGAACGCCACCATGGGCGGGATGCAGCAGGCGGTGGAGCAGCTGGACATCGTGCCCAATCTGGTGCTGGTGGACGGCAACCGCACCCCCGCAGGCTTGCAGATCCCGGCACAGCCGGTGGTCAAGGGCGATGCCACCAGCGCCAGCATCGGCGCAGCCTCGGTACTGGCCAAGGTCAGCCGAGACCGCTATATGCTGGAGCTGGACAAGCAGTACCCGCAGTATCAGCTGGCAAAGCACAAGGGCTACCCCACAAAGCTGCATTACGAGCTGATCGCGCAGTACGGCATTCAGCCGTTCTACCGTCGCAGCTTCCTTAAAAAGCAGGGCTACTGGCCGGAGAGCGGCAAATGAACCGCGCCGAGACCGGCCGCAGGGGAGAGGCTGCCGCTGCCCGCTGGTATCAGAAGCAGGGCGCGCAGCTGCTGGCCCATAACTATCATACCCGCATGGGAGAGCTGGATCTTGTGCTGCGGGAGCCGGATGGCACCATCGTCATCTGTGAGGTAAAGACCCGCAGCCAAGGGATGCTGCAGCGCCCCGCTGCCGCTGTAGACCCGGCCAAGCAGCACCGGCTGATCTGCGCTGCACAAAGGTATTTGCAGCAGACCGGCCAAAGCGAAGAACCGGTGCGTTTTGACGTCGCAGAGGTAGTTCCTCTTGACAGCGGGCGCTGGATGGTACATATTATAAAGGGTGCCTTTCTCTGCGAACCTTAGGCAGGAACCGTGGCACCGGTGGGAAGTATGCGGCAGAACGAGGGTTTTGCCGTACAACCGGGAACGTGCCCGGCACGTTCCGTGGCGAAAAGGAGCGATGACCATGCAGTTTTTCAGTACCAGAGATCAGAACCGCAAAGTAACTTCTTCTCAGGCAATTGCGCAGGGGCTGTCCGATGAGGGTGGTTTGTTTGTGCCGGCAAGTTTTCCGCAGGTGGATGTAAAAGCTCTGTGCGGGCTGGACTACCCCGCGCTGGCAGCAGCCGTTGTGCGGGAGTACCTGACCGATTACGACCCCGCGTTCCTGACCGAGGCCACCCGCAGCACCTACGGCGCTGCTTTCGGCGGCAAGGCAGGCTATCTTTCCCTGGTGGAAGGGGACACCTACGCCCTGGAGCTCTGGCACGGCCCTACCTGCGCCTTTAAAGATTACGCCCTGCAGCTGATGCCCAAGCTGCTGGTTGAGGCCAAAAAGAATCTGGGCCGCACTGAAAAGACGCTGATCCTTGTGGCTACCAGCGGCGATACCGGCAAGGCAGCACTGGACGGCTACCATGATATCCCCGGTGTGGAAATCGCTGTGTTCTACCCCACCGGCGGCACCAGCGAGATCCAGCGTTTGCAGATGGCAACGCAGGAGGGCGCTAACGTTGCTGTGTACGCCGTGCGCGGCAACTTTGACGATGCCCAGACCGGCGTAAAGAAGGTGTTCGGCGATAAGGCCATCGCTGCCGAACTGGAAAAGCGAAACATCCGTCTTTCCAGCGCCAACTCCATCAACTGGGGCCGTCTTGTGCCGCAGATCGTCTACTACTTTGCCGCCTACGCCCAGCTGCTCAAGGCCGGTAAGATCACCTTCGGTGACGAGGTGGACTTCTGTGTGCCCACCGGCAACTTTGGCGATATCCTCGCCGGTTATTACGCAAAGCAGATGGGTCTGCCCGTGGGCAAACTGGTCTGCGCCTCCAACGAGAACAATGTGCTGACCGACTTTCTCACCACCGGAACCTACACCGCAAAGCGGGAGTTCTTCAAGACCACCTCGCCCAGCATGGATATTCTGGTGTCCTCCAATCTGGAGCGCCTGCTGTACCATGTGACCGGCAGCGATGCCGAGGTGGCGGGCTTTATGCAGCAGTTGGCTGCCACCGGCAGTTACACCGTCCGTCCCGAGACGCTGGCTGCCATTCAGCAGACCTTCTCCTGCGGCTGGAGCAGCGAGGACGAGGTGGCAGAGGAGATCCGTTCCCGCTACGAAAAGGACGGCTACCTGTGCGATACCCACACCGCCGTGGCCTTCCATGTGGCTGGGCAGAAAAAGCGGCAGGGCGTGCCCATGGTGGTGCTTTCCACCGCATCGCCCTTCAAGTTCCCCCGCAGCGTGCTGAGCGCACTGGGCAAAACCGCCCCGGAAAACGATTTTGAAGCCATGCAGCAGCTGGAGGCTGCCACCGGCCACGCCGCACCGGCAAGCCTTGCCGCCCTGCGCAGCAAGCCGGAGCGCTTTGATACCGTCATTGCCCCGGCACAGATCGCTGAGGTGGCGCTGGGCTATCAGGCATAAGCTTCTGCGGACAGACAGAACAGGAGTAAACAGACTATGGCACTTTTTGTGCTTGGCGACCCCCATCTTTCTCTGGGCGCATCCAAGCCGATGGATATCTTCCCCGGCTGGAACGATTATGTGGACAGGCTGGAGAAAAACTGGCGCAAGCTCATCACCCCGCAGGATACCATCGTGCTGGCAGGGGATATCAGCTGGGCCATGCGCCTGACCGATACCCGCAAGGACTTTGCCTTTTTGCAGCAGCTGCCCGGGCAGAAGATCATCATGAAGGGCAACCACGATTACTGGTGGTCCACCGCTAACAAGATGAACGCCTACCTCAAGGCCGAGGGCTTCGATACCCTGCATATCCTGCATAACAATTCTTACAGCGTGGAAGGGTACGCTATCTGCGGAACCCGCGGCTGGCTGTTCGATGTGGGGGAGCCCCACGACGAAAAGGTGATGAACCGCGAGATCGGACGCCTGCGCATGAGTTTGCAGGCTGCGGAGCCCGGGCTGGAAAAGCTGGTGTTCCTGCACTATCCGCCGGTCTACACCGGCACCAGCGCCCCGGAGATCGTTGCCACCCTGAAGGAGTACGGCATCAAGAACTGCTTCTACGGGCATCTGCACGGCAACGCCATCCGGTTCGCCGTACAGGGCGAGGTGGACGGCATCCGGTACAAGCTGGTAAGTGCCGACGGCCTGCGTTTTTGCCCCTACCGCATCAATTAACGGCGGTATAAAAGGGCAAAAACGACAAAATTTAAAAATTTGGTATGGCAATTGTGTCCAGAGCGTGCTATAATAAGTTTTGACGCGATTGTTGCACCCAATTGAGCGCGCGCGTCCCCGCATTCCGTGTGCATACAGCAAGGACGTGGTGCGCGGTTGCTCAGGGCAAAAACTTCCTGCCCTGAGCAATAGAATATTTGAGTGGAGGATAAACAAATGAATCTCATCAAGTGTGAAAAGCTCGAGAAGAGCATGGCAGAACTGCAGTTCTCCATCGATGCAGAGGCCTTCAAGAAGGCTGTTGCCGATGTTTTCAAAAAAGAGGGCAAGAAGTACCCTGTTCAGGGCTTCCGCAAGGGCAAGGCCCCCAAGGCTCTGATCGAGAAGATGTACGGCGCAGACGTCTTTACCTACGACGCCATCAACGAGCTGTTCCCGGAGGCTTTCGAGGCTGCCGCTAAGGAAGCCGGTGTGGAGCCCGTGGGCCGTCCTGAGGTCAGCGTGGATTCTGCCAGCGAGGCAGAGGGCGCTACCCTGACCGTGAAGGTCGCCGTGAAGCCCGAGGTCAAGGTTGGCAGCTACAACGGTCTGACCGTGGAAAAGACTGTCCATACTGTTACCGACGAGGCTGTGGACGCTGAGCTGAAGCGTGTGCAGGAGCGCAACGCCCGTGAGCTGACCCGTGAGGGCGCTGCTCAGAATGGCGATATCGCTGATATCGACTTCGAGGGCTTTGTGGACGGCGTCGCATTCGAGGGCGGCAAGGCTGAGCACTACAACCTGACTCTGGGCAGCGGCAGCTTCATCCCCGGCTTTGAGGAGCAGGTCGTTGGCCACTCCGCCGGCGAGGAGTTCGACGTGAACGTCACCTTCCCCACCGAGTATCAGGCTGCTGAGCTGGCTGGCAAGGCTGCTGTCTTTAAGATCAAGCTGCACGAGGTCAAGTACAAGGAGCTGCCCACTCTGGATGACGAGCTGGCAAAGGACTGCTCCGAGTACGACACTCTGGACGAGTTCAAGGCTTCCATCCGCAAGAACAATCAGGCGCAGCTGGACAAGCAGGACGATCTGGCTGTCGAGAATGCTCTGGTCGATCAGGTCATCGAGAGCATGGAGGGCGAGATCCCTCAGGCTATGTACGATGTCCGTATGGACGAGATGGTCAACGACTTTGCTTTCCGTGTGGAGCAGCAGGGTCTGCGTCTGGAGGACTACCTGAAGTATATGGGTCAGTCCATGGAGCAGTTCCGCGCCGCTTTCATGCCGCAGGCTGAGAAGCAGGTCAAGATCGGTCTGGCTCTGGAGGCTGTTGCCGCTGCTGAGCACATCGAGGCTTCCGAGGACGAGATCAATGCCGAGATCAAGCGCATTGCTGACCAGTACAAGATGGAAGAGGACAAGGTGCGTGAGCTGATCAACCTCGAGGATCTGAAGCAGGATCTGGCTCGCACCAAGGCCATCGACTTCATCAAGAGCCACGCTAACATCGTGGAGAAGCCCGCAGAGGCTGAGAAGGCTGCTGACGCTGAGTAATCAGTGCCGGGCTCTGTAAAGCGCCGCAGGCGTTTTATCAAAGGTTGTTAAAATTGACCGGTACGGCTGAACTTTACAGGGGACCCGTATCGGTCAATTTTGCCAATAAACTTAAACCATTTTCAGGAGGCGAACTTTATGAGTTTTGTTCCTTACGTTGTCGAGCAGTCGGCGCACGGAGAGCGTTCTTACGATATTTTCTCTCGTCTGCTGAACGATCGCATCATCGTGCTGAGCGAGGATGTCAACGATACCACCGCAAGCCTTGTGGTGGCACAGCTGCTGTATCTGGAAGGGCAGGACCCGGATAAGGACATCAGCCTGTATATCAACAGCCCCGGCGGTTCCATCAGCGCCGGTATGGCCATTCATGACACCATGCAGTATATCAAGTGCGATGTTTCCACCATCTGCATGGGCATGGCGGCCTCTATGGGCGCATTTCTGCTGGCAAGCGGCACCAAGGGCAAGCGCTTTGCGCTGCCCAACGCCGAGATCATGATCCACCAGCCGCTGATCGGCGGTCAGGGCGGCGGCCTTTCCGGCCAGACCACGGATATCAAGATCCATGCCGAGCACATGGTCTATATCCGCGATAAGATGAACCGGATGCTCAGCGAGTACACCGGCCAGCCGCTGGAAAAGATCCAGCAGGACACCGAGCGCGACAACTACCTTACCGCGCAGCAGGCAAAGGAGTACGGCCTGATCGATGAGGTCATTGCCCACCGGTAAACCGCTATAATCTATCCAGGATAAGGAAAAACAGCTATGGCAAATAACAATTCCGGCAAAAACGAAAAGGATCTGGTTTGCAGCTTTTGCGGCAAGCATCAGGACGAAGTGGAGCGCATGATCATTGGCCCCGGGGTCAATATCTGCAGCGAGTGCATCGGCCTGTGCCACGATCTGCTCTCTGACAAGCCGGATCAGCCCAAAAGCGCCCGTCCGGCTCGCGGCAGCGCAAGCCGCGCCCATGTCCAGCCCGCTGCCGCAGATCTGGATATCAACATTATGACCCCGGCCGAGATCAAGGAAGGTCTGGATCAGTATGTCATCGGTCAGGACGAGGCAAAGCGTGTGCTGTCCGTTTCAGTCTACAACCACTATAAGCGCATCCTCAGCGGCAAGGGCGGCGACGTGGAGTTGCAAAAGTCCAACGTGCTGCTGCTGGGTCCCTCCGGCGTGGGCAAGACCTTGCTGGCCCAGACACTGGCCAAGATGCTGGGCGTGCCCTTCGCAATTGCGGATGCCACCACCCTTACCGAGGCCGGTTATGTGGGCGAGGACGTGGAGAACATTCTGCTCAAACTGATCCAGGCGGCAGATTTTGACGTGCAGAAGGCACAGATCGGCATCATCTACATTGATGAGATCGACAAGATCACCCGCAAGAGCGAAAACCCCTCCATCACCCGCGATGTGGGCGGCGAGGGCGTACAGCAGGCACTGCTGAAGATCTTGGAGGGCACTGTCAGCAACGTGCCGCCGCAGGGCGGCCGCAAGCACCCGCAGCAGGAGTTCATCCAGATCGACACCACCAACATCCTGTTCATCTGCGGCGGTGCCTTTGATGGTCTGGACAAGTATATCCTGCGCCGCACCGATAAGTCCGCGCTGGGCTTCGGTAGCGCGCTGAAGGATAACTCCACCGAGGCTGAGCGTGCATTGCTGCGTAAGGTAGAGCCCCACGATCTGGTCAAGTTCGGTTTGATCCCGGAGCTGATCGGCCGTCTGCCGGTCATCACCGTGCTGGATGATCTGGACGAGGATGCACTGGTGCGCGTGCTCAAGGAGCCCCGCAACAGTCTGGTCAAGCAGTATAAAGAGCTGCTGGGCATGGATAACGTGGAGCTTACCTTCACGGACGAAGCCCTGCACGCCATTGCCCGCAAGACCATCGAGCGCAAGACCGGTGCCCGCGGTCTGCGCAGCGTGATGGAAAGCATTCTGCTGCCTATCATGTACGAGGTGCCCAGCGATGCCACCATTATCCGCGTGACCGTGGACGAGGACACCGTGGAGGGCGGCGAGGCACATCTGGAATACGGTGCCGTGCGCAAACGCTATAAAAATCAGGCCGCTCTCAGCTGACGGCATCGCCGCACAGCAGGGGAGTGTACCTGCCTAAAAGCCCTGTTTCGAAAGCTTTTTGCTTTTGGCAGGGCTTTTTGCTTTCAAATTCTTGTTTCTGACAGGAAAATGTACTATAATAGTAAAGTGTGGATCGTGCGGCATGTGCTCTCTGGCAGGGGCATACCGCAAAAGACGAGCCATAGTATTGGGTAACAGGAAGAGTACTATAAAGGAGTGTGTTTTCAATGGCAAATTATCACGAGATGGATCGCGCTGCGCTGACCGCTGAAAAGGCCGCGTTGGAGCAGAAATACAAGCAGTTTCAGGCAAAGGGTCTGAAGCTGAACATGGCACGCGGCAAGCCCGGCCCCCACCAGATGGATCTGGCAATGGACCTGCTGAAGATGACCGACTACACCACGGATGCAGGCACCGACGCCCGCAACTACGGCGAGCTGGAGGGTCTGAGCGAGGCACGCGCCCTGTTTGCAGATGTGTTCGGTGTAAAGCCCAACGAGGTATTCGTGGGCGGCAACTCCAGCCTGCAGCTGATGTACAACCTCATCAACATCGGCTATGTGTTCGGCTTCCCGGAGTCTCCCTGTCCGTGGTCTCAGGTGGAAAAACGCAAGTTCCTCTGCCCGGTGCCCGGCTATGACCGTCACTTTGCCATTACCGAGGAGTTCGGCTTTGAGCTCATCAGCGTGCCCATGACCCCCAACGGCCCCGATATGGACGTTGTGGAAAAGCTGGTGGCTGAGGACGATACCATCAAGGGTATCTGGTGCGTGCCGCAGTATTCCAACCCCGATGGCTACACCTACAGCGATGAGACCATCGAGCGCTTTGCCAAGATGAAGACCGCCGCCCCGGATTTCAAGATCTTCTGGGATGAGGCCTACATCGTCCATCACCTGACCGAGGAGATCATCGAGACCCCCGTTCTGCTGAACGTGAGCAAGAAGTACAGCACGCAGGATCGCGTGTTTATGTTCACTTCCACCAGCAAGATCACCTTCCCGGGTGCCGGCGTTTCTGCCATTGCCTGCAGCGACAACAGCATGAAGTATATGTGCAAGCGCTTTGCGGTGATGATCATCAGCTACGATAAGATGAACCAGCTGCGCCATGTCCGCTTCCTGAAGAACAAGGAGGGCGTTCTGGCACACATGGCAAAGCACCGCCGCCGTCTGGTGCCCTGCTTCGATGCCGTCAAGACCGCCTTTGCCGCCAACCTCACCCCCTGTGGCGATATTGCCCACTGGACCAACCCCAAGGGCGGCTACTTCATCAGCCTGTATGTCATGCCCGGCTGCGCCAAGCGTGTGGCAGAACTGTGCAAGGATGCAGGTCTGGTGCTGACCGGTGCAGGCTCTGCCTATCCGTACCACAAAGACCCGCAGGACTCTCATCTGCGCATTGCTCCCACTTACCCCAGTCTGGACGAGGTTGAGACCGCTTCCGAGCTGCTGTGCGTCTGCGTGCGTCTGGCCGTTGTGGAAAAACTGCTGGCTGATATGGCCTAAGGCTTGAAATAATTTGTATATTCTCCTCTGCGGGGCTCTTTGCAGGGCTGGCAGGGGAGTTTTATCACAGAAAGGTCGGCACGACGGCTGCTCTGTGAGGAGAGGAACCGTCGGCAAAACTTGCGGTTCACAACAAAAACGGCTGCGGCTGCACAGCCGCCGCTTTTGGAGGTCCCCGACTTATGAAAACAAAAGGTAAAGCATGGCAGCTGGTCGTTATCGCGCTGCTGATCGTTGTGTTTGTCTACACCGCCTTTTTTGGCGTGGCGGCAAAATACGGCGATGTGACCACCACTTATATCAAGGGTGCAAGGGATATCCGCTTTGGTGTGGATATCAAGGGCGGCGTCAACGTCACCTTTGTGCCCTCGGATGGCTACGATGCAACGGACGAGCAGCTGGATGCCGCCCGTCTGGTCATCGAGAACCGTCTGGTCGCGTTGAACGTGACCGACTACGAGCTGTATGTGGACAACAACTCCGACAGCCTGATTCTGGAGTTTCCGTGGCAGTCCGGCGAGACAGATTTTGACCCCGAGTCTGCCATTCAGGAGATCGGCACCACCGCCTACCTGACCTTCCGCGAGGGAGCCAGCAAGGACGGCGAGCTGATTTTGGACGGCTCCATGGTCGAAAGCGCTTCGGCGCAGTACGGCGCTGTGAGCAACGGCGGCAGCTCTGAGTATTACGTTGCCCTCAAGTTCACCACCGAGGGTGCCAAGGCCTTTGGCGATGCCACCACCAAGCTGGCCGCCGATAAGGGCAGCATCAGCATCTGGCTGGACGACGAAAACGTGAGCACCGCCACCGTCAACACCGCTATCACTGACGGACAGGCCATCATCACCAGCTCTGCTTCCAATCCCTTTACGCAGGATGCCGTGGTCAAGATGGCGCGCCAGATCAACTCCGGTGCACTGCCCTTTGCTTTGAGCGTGGACAGCTACTCCACCGTAAGCCCCAGTCTGGGCGAAAACAGTCTCAGCGCCATGGTGCTGGCCGGCCTGATCGCCTTTGCCCTCATCGTGGTGTTCATGACGGTGCTGTACCGTCTGCCGGGCTTTCTGGCCTGCATCGCGCTGGCCGGTCAGGTGGCGGCTACGCTGGCCTTTGTGTCCGGCTATTTCCCGGTGTTTGAAAGCTTTACCCTGACCTTGCCCGGTATTGCAGGTATCATTCTGGCTATCGGTATGGGTGTGGATGCCAACGTCATCACCGCCGAGCGCATCAAGGAGGAACTGAAAAACGGCAAATCTCTGGACGGCGCGCTGAAGAGCGGCTTTGCCCGCGGCCTGACCCCTATCATTGACGGCAACGTGACCATCGTTATCGTGGCCATCGTGCTCATGGGTGCCTTCGGCCCCTCGGATGGCCTGTTTGCCAAGGCACTGCACTTTGTATTCTTCGCCTTCGGACCCTCTACTGCAGGCACTATCTACGCCTTCGGCTATACGCTGCTTACCGGCGTGTTGCTGAACTTCGTGTTCGGTGTGTTCGCTACCCGTGTGATGATCCGCGGTGCAGCCGCCATCAAGGCACTGCGCAACCCGTGGCTGTACGGTGCTGCAAAGCCCGTGCAGGAAAAGGCCGAAAAGAAGCCGGTGGATTTCGTATCCCTGCGCAAAAAGTTCCTGACCTTCTCCGCCTGCCTGATGGCAGCAATTCTGCTGTGCGCCGCAATGTTCGGTGTGCATCTGGATACCGAGTTCACCGGCGGTGCTATGATCACCCTGTCCTACGAGGGCAGCTTTGACCAAGCCGCTGTGCAAAAGACCGCTGCTGCGGCGCTGGAAAACACCGGCCTGACCCTGCAGACCGGCGAGAACGTAGCCACCGGCGACCAGACCCTGAAGATCTCCATGCCCGGCACCGAGACCGTGACCACCGAGCAGGTGGAGAATCTGCTGGATTCCCTGAATGAGAACTACCCGGATAACCAGTTTGCCCAGCTGTCCCTGAGCAATGTCAGCGCAGCCATGGGCACCAAGTTCCTGCAGAAGAGTCTGGTAGCTGTGGTATTTGCACTGGTGCTCATTCTGTTGTATATTGCCCTGCGCTTCAAGAACATCGGCGGTCTGACCGGCGGTATGATGGCAGTGCTGGCGCTGGTCAACGACCTGATGGTGGTGTTCGGCACCTTTGTGCTGCTGCGCACCGCACTGGACGGCAACTTTATCGCCGCTATGCTCACCATCCTCGGCTACTCCATCAACGATACTGTTGTGGTGTACGACCGTATCCGCGAGAACCGCGCCCTGATGGGCAAAAAGGGCAGCTTTGAGGAACTGGTCAACCAGTCGGTCAACCAGTCTGCCCGCCGCACCCTGATCACCACCATCACCACCGTGATGGCACTGGGCGTGATGTGCATCGTGGCAAAGCTGTACGGTCTGGACAGCATCTTTACCTTTGCGTTCCCGCTGATGATGGGTATGATCAGCGGTGTGTACACCTCTCTGTGCGTTTCCACCTCGGCATGGGTGCTGTGGAGCGAGCGCAGCAAAAAGAAAAACTGAGGCGGAGGAACAAACGATGAAGTGCCCTTATTGCGGTGCGGAGGAATCCAAGGTGATCGACTCCCGCCCGACTGAAGATAACGAGCGCATCCGCCGCCGCCGCGAGTGCCTGAACTGCCACATGCGCTTTACCACCTACGAGGTGGTGGAAACAGTGCCGCTGGTGGTCATCAAAAAGGACAACTCCCGCGAACCTTTTGACCGGCAGAAGCTGTTCAACGCCATGCTGCGCGCCTGTGCCAAGCGTCCTGTCAGCTACGAAACGCTGGAACGTGCTGTCAGCAGCATCGAGCAGTCCCTGTTCAGTTCCTACGACCGCGAGATCCCCAGTGTACGCATCGGCGAGCTGACCATGGAGGAACTGAAAAAGATCGACGAGGTGGCCTATATCCGCTTTGCCTCGGTCTATCGCCAGTTTGCGGATGTGGAAAGTTTCCTTGATGAACTGAAAAAGCTTGTGGGCGACCGCAAGGAAAACCAGTAAACTATAACTTAAAAAGGACACTGCACGGCGTTTCGTGCAGTGTCTTTTTTGCTCATCTTAAATCAACCGCCGGGCAAGCCACTCCAGCCGCTCCACTTCCACCTGTGCGCGGCGCAGTTCGCCCAGTGCCTCCTCGGTGGCTTGCTGCTCAAGGTATCCGTCTGCCGCCCGCAGCGCGGCTTCCAGTTCCGTGTAGTCGGCCGTGCGCAGCAGATGGCTCATAGTTTCCCGCATGGTATCGCACAGTTCTGCACCCTCGACAAGCGCCTGCCGCGCGGTGGCAAAGTCTTTCTGCCGCACAGCCTCAAGGGCGCAGTCCAAATCGGCCGAGATATCCTGCGCAAAGTCCTGCACCCGTCCGCTGCTGTAAAGGGATACCCCCAGCAGTGCAGCCACGATCAGGATACACGCATAGATCCGCTTCATCGTTTTCCTCCCGGCTGACGGCCTTCCTTTTTCAGCAGAAAATAGTCCTCGGTCTCGTTGCCGATAAGCAGTAAGATCTCCTGTGGCAGCACCGTGTTTGCCATGGCGGTGCGTTCCAGCCACGCACGGTCTTTGCCGCACCAGCGCAGATTATCCTCCAATATCTGTCCGTCCAGCACAAAAGGGATGGTGGCCTGTGTTTGCTGCACCTTCAGCTGTAAGTCGGACAGAGTCGCTGCTTCCTGCTCCGGGCGCAGCGCCGCCGACAGTGTGCCGTTTGTTTCAATGACGGCATAGGACACCTTGCGCGGGTCAAAGATATCCTTGCCGCGCAGTGCCTCCATCAGGTCGGCGGTGGTCAGCCGCAGCATCCGCAAAGCGTTTTGATCGATCTTTCCGTCCAGAATCACCGTTTTGGGACGCCCGGAAAGAAAATTGAAGAATTTCTGGCTGCGGAAACTCACTACTGAACCCAGCAGTTCCAGCGCCGCAATAAGAAACAGAGGGATCAGACTGGCGGTGATGGGCACATCCTCCGATTCAATGGAGATGGACGCCAGATTGGAAATCAGGATGGTGGATACCAGTTCCTCCGGCTGCAATTCTCCCAACTGGCGCTTGCCCATCAGCCGCATGGCAAACAAAACACAGAGATACAAAATAATAGTGCGGCAAAGCAGCAGTTTCATGCACAAACCCTCCCGGTGCGGTGTGCGCGGCGTATTCCGCTGCGGCAAAGCGGGTATACTGCACACACAAAGGAGTGATGGATGTGCAGCAGCTTTCGCAAAGCCTTGCGGAAAACCTGTCCGCGCTTGATGCTAGGTTTGGCAAATCGGCAGATTATTATGCGAAGAAGATTGTTTTGTACGGCTGCCCGGGGTGCATCGTAATGTTTGATGGCATGGCAAGCTTAGATTCGCTCTGGGAGCTGTTGCTGGACGCCGCCGGGCGGCAGTCTGTTTCTGTCCGGCTTACCGGTGCACAGGCCTATGCACATATCCTGCACGGCTCGGCTTTTCCGGCCGAGAGCACTCCGGTACAGGATATGCCGCAGCTGGTAGCGCGGCTGACGGCGGGCATGGCGGTGCTGCTGTTAGAGGGGTGCAGCAGCGGTATTGTTTTTTCGGTGCAGGGGCTCAAGTTCCGCTCCGTGGAAGAACCCTCCGGCGAGGGCAATCTACGCGGCAGCAGGGAAGGCTTTACCGACCTTCTGCGGGTGAATCTGAGCCTTCTGCGCCGCCTTGTCCGTACCGACACCCTTGTGCAGGAGGCCGCACAGGCGCACACTTGCTGCAATACCGAGTACGCTCTTTGCTACTGCAAGGACCGTGCCGACCCCGCCATGGTGCGCCGGGTGCGCGCCATTTTGCAAAGCGCACGGCCGGAGCTGCTGCTGGATTCCAGCTATTTTGTACCGTGGCTGCTGCCCGGCAAGGCGCGGCTGTTCACCCCGGTGCATTACACCGAGCGCCCGGCGGTCGCTGCCGCAAAGCTCTGCGAGGGCAAGCTGGTAATTTTGGTCAACGGCAGCCCCTCAGCAATGGTGCTGCCCGCGCTGTTCAGCGAGCAGTTCGAATGTCTGGACGACTATGCCTCTACAGCTGCCTTTTCCTCTTTTCTGCGGGTGCTGAAGTACGTTTCCTTTTATCTTACGGTGTTTTTGCCGGGGGTGTTTGTGTGCGTGGCGGTGCATCTGCCGGAGCTGCTGCCCCCGCAGCTGCTGTATAAGATCGAAGCCGCCGAAAAGGCCACCCCGCTGCCCTTGTTTGCTGAGATGCTGCTGGTGATCCTGATCTTAGAAATCATCCGGGAGGCCGGGCTGCGGATGCCGCAGTCACTGGGGCACTCGGTCAGTCTGGTGTCGGCGCTCATCATTGGCGATGCCGCCATTGCCACCGGGCTTATGAGCACCCCAGTCATCTTTGTGGCCAGCATCACGGCCATTGCAGTCTTTGTCACCCCGGGCCTGTACGAGCCTGCCACCCTGCTGCGCATCGGCACGGTGCTGCTGGCAGGGCTTGCCGGGCCGGTAGGGCTGGCAGCGGCATTTTTCGGCTTTCTGCTCAGCATCGTCAGCACCGAAGCACTGGGCGTGCCGTATCTTGCGCCGCACCCGTTCCCGCAGCAGCCGCTTTCCGAGGACGGCGTTCTGCGCCGCAACTATCGACAGCTGTCCCGGCACGGGTTCAATATCTGGCAAAAACGGGAGAGGGGGAGAAAGCAGTCATGAAACAGCACACAGAACGTTTTACCCCTGCGGCGCTGACGCTCAGCGTGGTCACAGCAGCGCTGGCAGACGGCATCCCGCAGAGCGTTCCGGTGTGTCGGGCGCTGTGGCTGGGCGCAGTCAGCACGGTGTGCCTGTGTATCCTTTCGGCGCTGGCAGCAGCGGCGCTGCGGGATAAAGCGCCATCCTTTGCGGTGCGGCTGGCGCTGACAGCCGGCCTTTTTATGGAACTGGTGCACACCCTCGTGCAGGCACAAGGGCTGTGCACGGCAGAGTTTTCCTCCATGGCGCTGCTGGGCTTTCTGCCGCTGCTGCTCTGGGCAGGGTGGGCCGTCCCTCCCGCAAGCTGGAATGCCTCGGCGCGGGTGCTGTGGTGGTTTGTCGCCGTGGGCGGCGTGGTTTGTCTGCTGGGGCTTGCCGGTCAACTGCACTGGTACCGCCTGTTCCCTCCGGCACAGCCGACTGCAGCAAACTGGGGCGTACCGGTCTACGCTGAATACTTTGCCGGAGCCCTTCTGTGCAGTGCGCGGTCTGTTCGCCGCACGGTCTGGCTACCGGTATGGGGCTTTGCGGTGCAGGCTGCGGCTTTGCTGGGCAGTGCTTTGCTGTTTGGCAGCGGCGCATACCCTCGGCTGGAGCTGCTGCGGGCGTGGAGCAGCGGAAGCTTTTCCCGCATGGATGCGCTGCTTTTGCTGCTGTGGCTGCTGTGCGCTGTCTACCGGGCAGCCATGCTGTGTGCCGCCATCCGGTTGCTCTGGCAGCAGCCGGAAGCAGAGGTGCAGCCATGAGAAAACAGAAATCTTGCAAACCGCTGCTGTATTTGCTGCTGACAGGATGGTGCCTTTTATTCCTGCGCTGTGAAAGCACTGAGAAAAGCATGGTGCGGGCGGTGTATCTGGCACAAACCGAACAGGGGTATCAGGCAGGACTGCTCTATCAGGCACCGCAGGCCGCCGCCGATGCCGCCGAAGCCTCTGCCGCATTGCAGTTTGTGCAGGCAGAGGGGCAAACGATGGAGCGGGCGCTGGCTGCGGCAGAGCAGGCACTGCCCCAAACCGCAAGCTACCGCCTGTGTGATTATCTGCTGCTGCCAAAAGCGGAAGAACCCGTATTAACAGAGTACGAGCAGCTGGTGCTGCGGCGCGGCTGTGGGCGCACGGCAGCAAGGCTGTTTTGCGCAGAAGGAGAGATAGAGCACCTGACAACACAAGCCACACTGCCGGACGCCCTGATGACACAGCTAAAGGCTGCTGCGCCCACCGCACCCCGTCTGTATCAGCACACAGAGGCGGGGCTTCTGCCTGTTCTCCGGTGGAGCGAGGAAGAGGCGACGATACAGGAGGGCGGCATTCTGCATACTGTGGCAGCTAATACGCCCCTATCCCCGGAACAGACAGAGGTTTTCCGACTGTTTGCCGGGCAGGGCGGCACCCGGCAGCTCTGGCTGGAAGGGGAGCGCATCGGCATCCGGCGCTGCACTGTTTCAGTCACCCTGCAAAAGGCGCAGGTGCTTGTGCGGCTGGATTGCCAGCGCGCTGCCCACAGCCCACTGCCTACACAGGCGCAGCAGCAACAACTTGCGGCACAGTGCACCGCGCTTTTGCAAAGCTGCTGGCAGCAGGGCGTGGATGTGCTGCATCTGCAAGCCCGGGCAGCGCTGCGGAGCGGCAGCGGCGCAAGCTTTGACCCAACAAAAAACGTCTGCCCGCAATTGCGGACAGACGTGCAGTTCATGCTGTATTAAGAGGCGGTAGGAAAGGTGACAGTGATGGTGGTGCCAACGTCCACCTGACTTTCCAGCTTGATGCGGGCGTTGTGGATACGGGCAATGTGCTTGACGATGGCAAGTCCAAGCCCGGTGCCGCCGGTGGCCTTGCTGCGGCTCTTGTCCACCCGGTAAAAGCGCTCGAACACGCTGGCCTGTGCTTCCCGCGGGATGCCGATGCCGTTATCCGTTACGGTCAGGGAGCAGTGCCCGTCCCGGCTGCAGGCGGTAATGATCTGCACCTTGCCGCCCGGGCGGTTGTAGCGGATGGCATTGTCGCACAGATTCTGGCACAGTTCATCCAGCAGCGCGCGGCTGCCAAGTACCGGGGCGCTCTCGCCCAGATAAGTCAGCGAGATATACGCGCGGCGGGCGTTCAGTTTCTGGCGCTCTACGCACTCCTTGACAACCTCCAAAAGGTCTACCGTTTCCATCACCGGGGCGTCTCCGGTCTCGCTTACGGTATCCAGCTTGGAAAGCTGCAAAATATCGTTGACCAGCTGGATCATGCGGGTGGCCTCGCTGTGGATCTTACGGCCGAAATCCGGCACATCCTCCGGCTTTGCAATGCCGGTCTCGATCAGCTCTGCGTAGCCGGAAATGCTGGTCAGCGGGGTCTTGAGCTCGTGGCTGACATTGGCGGTAAACTCCTGCCGCATCTTCTCGTTGTTCTCCCGCAGAATGCGGTCAGAATGGATGCTTTCCGCAAAGGGAATCAGCTCCCGGTAGGGCACGTTTTCCTGAATGTGATCCAGATCCTCGGTCATGTTCAGCACCGGCTGTACCAGTGCCTTTGTCAGCAGGGCGGCCAGCACCGCAGCGGCCAGCATCAGCGCCACACAGCTCAGCACAATGGCCGGAATGGTGGCATCATAGATGGACCACACGGTCTCAGCGTCCTGTGCCACGCGCAGCACATCCCCGCCGGAAAGCCGGAGCGCATAGTAATAGGTCTCGTAGCCCATGGTCTGGGAGTCGCGGATGTCCCGTCCCTCGCCGTTTGCAATGGCATCGCGGATCTCCGGGCGGGTCAGATGGTTCTCCATGGGTTGGTCGGTGGCAGATTCAAACAACACGCTGCCGTCCTGACTGATCAACGTCACACGCAGATCATCGGTCACAAAGGCACTCAGCTGCGCGGGGTCTCCGGTCTGCTCGTACCCGGCGCGCACAAGGTCGGTCTCGCGCTCCAAAGCCGACCATGCCTGCGCCGTAAAGGCCTTATGGAACACAAAAATGCACAGCGCTGCGGTGAATATAAGCCCCAGAAAGCCCATCAGGAACAACCGGTAGCTGATTTTTTCTTCCATGCTGCGCAGCTTCATTCTTCTTCGGCCTCCTCATCGGTCAGCTTGTAGCCCACCTTGCGCACGGTGCAGATATAACGCCCCGCATCGCCCAGCTTTTTGCGCAGGGTGCGGATGTGCATATCCACGGTACGGCTCTCCACCGAGATATCGGTGCCCCACACCACCTGCAAAATGGTCTCGCGGGTCACCACCAGACAGGTATTTTCCAGCAGCAGCCGCAGCAGGCAGTACTCCTTGTAGGTCAGCTCCACAGGAGTGCTGTTTACTGTAACGCTGTGGCGGGCGTTGTCCAGCTGAATTTCATGGAACACCAGCACGTCCGGTCTTACCTCCGGGGCAGAGCGCCGCAGTGCCACACGCACCCGGCTGAGAAACTCCATAATGCCAAAGGGCTTTGCAATGTAATCATCCGCGCCGCAGTCCAGCCCGCGCACGGTGTCCAGCTCGCTGGATTTTGCAGTGACCATAATGATGGGCAGCTTGCGCAGGGAAGGGGTGTTGCGCAGTTTTTTCAGGATGGAAAAGCCGTCCTCGCCAGGCAGCATCACGTCCAAGATCACCAGCTCCGGCTCGGCGGTGCGCATGGCCTGCCAGAAGGGCTCGGCGCTCTCAAAGCCCTGTACCTCGTAGCCGTTGGATTGCAGGGCGTACTGCTCCAGTTCGCGGATGGAAGCATCGTCCTCTACAATATAGATCATAACTCAGTTCTCCTCAGCAGTCTGTCCGTCCGGGAACAGATACCGCTCACGGTAGCGGCCCAGACGGCGGTGGAATTCTTCACTTTCCTTGGTGTCGTTGCCGTGGCGCAGGTCGTTCAGGTAGGCGTGGGTGTCAAAGCTGTCCTGTGCCACCTCGATCTGCGCAACTGCCACGTTGCTGCAATGGTCGCACACACGCTCGTAGTTGGTCAGCAGATCGTCCAGCACAAAACCGTACTCGATGGAGCAGCTGCCGGCCTGCAGGCGGGCAACGTGCCGCGCCTTGATGGCACGCACCAGCTCGTTGACCACGGCCTCCAGCGGCTCAACCTTGGAAGCAAGGCGCAGATCGCTCTTGCGGAAGGCATCGGTAGTGCGGCTCAGGGTATCCTGCACCGCATCCTCCAGCACCTGCAGCTCCTCCTGTGCATCCTTGGAGAAGTGGATCTCCTTCTGGTGCATCTCCTCGGCGGATTCCAGCAGGTTGACGGAATGGTCGCTGATACGCTCAAAATCGCTGATGGTGTGCAGCAGGGTGTTTACGCTCTGGCTGTCAGCATGGTTCAGCTCCCGGCCGGACAGCTTGACCAGATAAGTGCCCAGTGCGTCCTCGTACCGGTCCACCCGGCATTCCTCGTCCCGCACCTTCTGGGCAAGCTCGTCGTTCCATTCGTGGGTCAGGCTCATGGCCTGCACCACGCCCACCCGGGCAAGCTCGGCCATTTCAGCAGTAGCGGCGCGGGCACGCTCCACAGCCACAGCGGGGGTGTTCAGCAGACGGTCATCCAGTAGAGCAAACTCCTCTTTTTCCGGGGAATCGGGAATGGTCAGGATGGCCAGCTTTTCCAGTCCGGTGGCAAAAGGCAGCAGAATGACGGTAGCCAGAATGTTGAATACCGAATGCACGATTGCAATGCCCCAAGCCTCGATGGTGGTATTCACAAAGGCAAAGTGGCAGACGGCGTTGAGCCCATAGAACCCGAACAGGAAGATGCTTACACCGATGATGTTGAAGTACAGGTGCACCATAGCGGCCCGGCGGGCGTTCTTATTCGCACCCACCGAGGACAGCAGTGCGGTCACACAGGTACCGATGTTCTGACCCATGATGATGGGGATGGCACTGCCGTAGGTGATCACACCGGTGGCGCTCAGTGCCTGCAGAATGCCCACGCTGGCGCTGGAGCTCTGGATGATGCCGGTGACCAGTGCACCCACCAGAACGCCCAGCAGGGGGTTGGAGAAGCGGGTGAACAGACTGGTGAACCATGCCTCGTTTTGCAGCGGCAGCACCGCGTTGGACATGGTGGTCATGCCGGTCATCAGCACGGCAAAGCCGATGAGGATGGTGCCCACGCCCTTTTTCTTCTCACTCTTACACATATACAGCAAAATGCCGATAAATGCAAGCACCGGGCTGAAAGAAGTGGGCTTGAGCAGCTGGATGAACAGGCTGTCGCCCTGCAAACCGGAAAGGCTCAAGATCCAGCTGGTCACGGTAGTGCCCACATTGCTGCCCATGATCACGCCAATGGCCTGATGCAGCTCCATGATGCCACTGTTGACAAAACCCACCACCATAACGGTGGTAGCACTGGAACTCTGGATGACGGCAGTTACGCACAGACCCAGAAAAAAGCCCTTGAGGGGGTTATCGGTCAGTTTGCTGAGAATTTTTTGCAGCTGGCCGCCGGCCTGCTTTTCCAGTGCCTTGCCCATGATGTCCATACCGAACAAAAACAGGGCCAGACCTCCCAGCAGCGAAAAGACATTAAAAATGGTCATAAGTGTTTTCCTCACTTTATCTTGACGTGTTTTTCTCCTGTGCTTTAAGTATAGAAAAACAATGTAAAATCTGAAATCGCCGAAATGTAAAACCCATGTAAAGTAAGAAAAATGTAAAAATCCTGTGCACACGCTGCGATGCAGCGTCGGTTTCCCGCCGTGGGTACAAAAACAGCGCCCCGGGCGTTGTATTTGCCGCCGAATTTTATTATAATAGAAATATGAGTGCCCGCAGCACAGCGCGGCAAAAGGATACAGGAGGAACCAGGATGGGTACGTTCAATGTTTCGCTTAAAACGCTGACCGACCGCGTCAGCATGGAAGTGGTATACACCCCCCGGGCGCTGGATGAGATCAGCGTGGAGATCGCCGAAGTCAACCGCCCGGGTCTGTTTCTGGCGGGCTATTATGATTACTTTGATAAGCTCCGCTTGCAGATCATGGGTCTGGCAGAGATGAACTTTCTGTCCGGTCTGACGGCAGAAAAGCGCTACGAGGCACTAGAACAGCTGTTCCGGCAGCAGCCCCCGGCGGTCATCGTCTGCCGCAGCGAGGAGCTGACCCCCTTCCCGGAGATGCAGGAGCTGGCGCAGAAGCATGATGTTGCCCTGCTGCGCTCCAACGAGACCACCTGCACTTTGATGGGCAGCCTGATCAGCGTGCTGAATCTGGAGCTTGCGCCCCGCATCACCCGGCACGGTGTGCTGGTGGAGGTATACGGCGAGGGCATCCTGATCCTTGGCGACAGCGGCATCGGCAAAAGCGAGCTGGCCATTGAGCTGGTCAAGCGCGGCCACCGTCTGGTGGCAGATGACGCCGTGGAACTGCGCAAGGTGTCCAACCGTCAGATCATGGGTACTGCCCCGGAGAACATCCGCCACTTCATCGAGCTGCGCGGCATCGGCATCGTCAACGTGGCTCGTGTGTACGGCGTGGGTGCTGTCAAGCTGAGCGAAAGTCTGGATCTGGTGGTGCAGTTGGAGGCATGGGACCCCACCAAGAACTACCAGCGCACCGGTCTGGAAAGTGAATACTACGACATTCTGGGCGTGAGCATTCCCAGCACCAGCATCCCAGTCTCTCCCGGCCGCAATCTGGCTGTGGTGCTGGAGACCGCAGCCATCAATAACCGCCAGAAGAAGATGGGCTATAACGCAGCCAAGGAGCTGCTGATCCGGCTGGGACTGGATGACAAAATGGACTGAATCTCTCTATAAAAAGGAGCCTGATCCTATGGAACAACTCAAGCAGCTGCTGACCGCAGCAGGCATTGCTTATAAAGAAAACGAGCCGCTGGCGGCGCATTGTACCTTTAAAATCGGCGGCCCAGCGCGGCTGTTCGTGCAGCCGGTAGATCGGGCACAGCTTTGCCGTGCCGTTGCCCTGTGCAAGGCGCAGGGCGTTCGGTATTATTTGCTGGGCAACGGCAGTAATATCCTGTTTGCCGACGAGGGTTACAATGGCGCAGTGTTGGCTATTTCCTCCATGCAGGACGCTGTGGAGGTGCACGGAACACAACTCACCGCCGGGGCTGGCGTACGGCTCTCGGCGCTGTGCAAAACGGCGCTGGAACACGGCCTGACCGGACTGGAATTTGCTTATGGCATCCCCGGCACGGTGGGCGGTGCGGTCTACATGAACGCCGGTGCTTACGGCGGCGAGATGAAGGACGTGCTGACCACAGTGCAGTACCTTACCGCCGAAGGCGAAGTGAAAGAGACCGCGGCGGCAGAGCTTGATTTGCGCTACCGCCACAGCATTTTTGAAGAAAACGGCGGCTGTATCCTCTCGGCGCAGTTTGCCCTGACTCCGGGCGAGCCGGAGGTCATCCGCGCAAAGATGGACGAACTGATGGCAAAACGGCTGGACAAGCAGCCGCTGGATAAGCCCAGCGCAGGCAGCACCTTCAAGCGCCCGGTGGGTGCTTTTGCCGCTGCCCTCATCGACCAGTGCGGTCTGCGGGGTTACCTGCACGGCGGTGCCGCCGTCAGCGAGAAGCACTGCGGTTTTGTGGTGAATCTTGGCGGTGCAACTTGCGCAGACGTGCTGGCGCTGTGCGAAGAAGTGCGCACCATCGTAAAAGAAAAGACCGGCTATGATCTGGAAAAAGAGATCCGCGTAGTCCGCTGAACTGCGGGAATAGAGGGAGTGTGGAATACAGATGGAGCTATTGATCGTCAGCGGACTTTCCGGTGCGGGAAAGTCTGTGGCTATGAATGCGCTGGAGGATATCGGATTTTTCTGCATCGATAACGTCCCGGCGGGGCTGCTGCCCAGCATTACGGCGTTTTCCAAGGCTGGCGACAACCAGCTGGAGCGGGTGGCGCTTTCCATGGATGTGCGCGGCTGCCGCAGCAGGGAACAGATCGAGACTGCCTTGCAGCAGCTGGACGAGCAGAAAACACCCTATAAAATCCTGTTTCTGGATGCACCGGACGATGTGCTGATGCGCCGTTACAGCGAGACCCGCCGCCGCCACCCCATCAGCATTGCAGAGGGCATCTCCACCCGGGATGCCTTTTTGAAGGAGCGGCAGATCTTACAGCCCTTAAAAGAGCGTGCGGACTACACCATCAACACCGGGTTGCTCTCCACCTCCCAGAACAAAGAGCGCATTTGCGATCTGTTTCTAAAAAACGGCGGGGCGAAAAATGCCATGCGGCTCACCATCATGTCTTTCGGGTTCAAGTTTGGTCTGCCGCCGGAAGCAGACCTTGTACTGGATGTGCGCTGCCTGCCCAACCCCTTCTATGTGCCGGAACTGAAGCACAAAACCGGACTGGATCAGGAAGTGGTGGATTTTGTCATGGGCCACCCCGAAGCACAGGAGCTGCTGCGCCGGTACGAGAATTTTTTGCAGTACGCTCTGCCGCTCTATGTCAAGGAAGGCAAAAGCCAGCTGACCATTGCGGTGGGCTGCACAGGCGGCAAGCACCGCTCTATCACATTCGCACGCAAGCTTGCGGAGTACTGCACCGCTCTGGGGTATGAACCTGGGGTGCAGCACCGGGATGCCGTGCGCTGAAAACAGAGGAACTACTATGAGTTTTGCATCCAGTGCGCGGGAGGAGATCGCGCAGCGCAGCCCCACCAAGGAATGCTGTGTGCGTGCAGCTGCCTATGGCATTGCCTGCTTTGCCAAATACTTTGATGCTCGCGGCCTTGTGCTGCAAACCGAGCAGCCCCACACGGTGCAGCTGGCGCAGCAGCTGTTCGCTCGCTGCGGAATCCGGGGCGAGATATTGGAAAAGCCCCGCGCCAGCGGTGTGCTGTACGAGTTCAATATCCGCGATGCGGAGCAGGTTGCCCGCCTGCACGAGCTGTTCGGCACCACTGGCAGGGAGACCAGCTTGCAAATTGACCCCGGGCTTATCCGCTGCCAGACCTGCGTCAGCGCCTATATCGCTATGGCCTTTTTGTGCAGCGGCACGGTCACCGACCCGCAAAAGGAATATAATCTGGAATTTCTCACCTCCCGGACGAACCTCGCCCGGGATTTTGAAGCACTGCTGGCGGAGCACGAGTTTGCGCCCCACCGCACCCGCCGCAATGGCGTGAACCTGATCTACGTCAAGACCGGTGCCAATGTGGAGCGTTTGCTCCGCTTTATAGGCGCTGCGGATGCAGCAACACAGATCAGCGTACTCAAGGCGTTCAAGCAGGTGCGCAATCAGACCAACCGACAGACCAACTGCGATACCGCAAACCTTGGCAAAACGGCGCGGGCGAACGCTCAGACCCTGAAAGCTATCCGCTATTTGCAGGAGCAGCACGCACTGGAGACTTTGCCGGAGGTGCTGCAGCAGGCGGCAGCCAAACGGTTGCAATACCCGGATCTTTCGCTTACCGCGCTGTGCGGCTGCTTTGACCCGGCAGTGAGCAAATCCGGCTTATCACACCGGATGAAAAAACTGGAGGCACTGGCGGAAAATCTGCGCCAGCGCCAGCAGGAGGGACAGGAGGCCGTACAATGAGTGAACCCACCGCAAATACCCGTCCCTTTGCCCACCTGCATATCCATACGGAATACAGCCTACTGGACGGTGCTTGCCGCATCGACCAGCTGATGGAGCGGGTGAAGGAGTGTGGACAGACCGCCATTGCCTGCACCGACCACGGCGTGATGTACGGCTGTGTGCAGTTTTATAAAGCCGCTAAAAAGGCGGGCATCAAGCCCATTATCGGCTGTGAGGTCTATGTTGCCACCCGTACCCGCTTTGATAAGGTAAATAAGATCGACGGCAACAACCACCTGATTCTGCTGTGCAAAAACGAGACCGGGTATAAAAACCTGATCAAAATGGTCTCGGCCGGTTTTGTGGAGGGCTTTTATTCCAAGCCCCGTGTGGATAAGCAGCTTTTGGAGCAATACCACGAGGGACTGATCTGCCTTTCGGCGTGTCTTGCGGGCGAGATCCCGCAGGCCATTCTGGCAGGGGACTACGAGCGCGCAAAGGCGACTGCGCTGTGGTACCGGGACCTGTTCGGTGCAGAGAATTACTACATCGAATTGCAGGATCACGGCCTGAAGGAGGATACTACCGTTCTGCCGCAGCTTATCAAGCTTTCGCACGAGACCGGCATTCCCATGGCAGCCACCAACGACGCCCATTATCTGCGCAAAGAGGACGCCAAGATGCAGAGCATCCTGCTGTGCATCCAGACTGGCAAGACCATTCAGGATGCCGACCGCATGGAGTTCCAGACCGATGAATTCTACGTCAAGACCACCGACGAGATGTACGAACTGTTCTCCATGGTGCCGGAAGCCTGCGCCAATACGGCAAAGATTGCCGAGCAGTGCAATTTTGACTTTGAATTCGGTCACACCAAGATCCCCTACTACAAAGCCCCGGACGGCATGGACAATCAGGCCTACTTTGAAAAGCTCTGCTGGGACGGCTTGGAGCGCCGCTATGGCCCGGACGTGCCGCAGGCCAACATCGACCGCCTGAAATACGAGATTGGCGTGGTCAAGACGATGGGTTATACCAACTACTACCTCATCGTGTGGGACTATATCAATTTTGCAAAAAGTCAGGGTATCCCGGTGGGGCCGGGACGCGGCTCCGGTGCGGGCAGTATCGCTGCCTACTGCGTGGGCATCACGGATATCGACCCCATCCGCTATAATCTGATCTTCGAGCGCTTTTTGAACCCCGAGCGCGTCAGCATGCCGGATTTCGATGTGGACTTCTGCTACGAGCGCCGACAGGAGGTCATCGACTACGTCAACCGCAAATACGGTGCGGATCATGTGGCGCAGATCGTTACCTTTGGTACCATGGCCGCCCGCAATGCCATCCGGGATGTGGGCCGCGTGATGGGCATCCCGTACCAGCAGGTGGACGTGGTAGCAAAGCTTGTGCCCATGGAACTGAAAATGACCCTGAAGCGGGCGTTGGAGGTTTCCAGCGAACTGAAAAAACTCTACGATACCGACCCGCAGGTGACCGAGCTCATCGACACCGCACTGAAGGTGGAAGGCATGCCACGGCACGCCTCCACCCACGCGGCGGGTGTGGTCATTACGCCGGAGCCAACGGATTATTATCTGCCGCTTGCCACCAACGACGGCCTGCCGGTGACCCAGTTCAATATGACCGAGATCGAAGAACTGGGTCTTTTGAAAATGGACTTTCTGGGTCTGCGCACCCTGACTGTCATCCGGGATGCGGAGGTTGCGGTGCAAAAGCAGCACCCGGAGTTTTCCATCCGTGATCTGGACTATGACGACCCGGATACCTACAAAATGCTGGGGCAGGGCGATACCGAGGGCGTGTTCCAGCTGGAATCCTCCGGCATGAAGCAGGTGCTTGTGGGCTTGCAGCCGCAGAATCTTGAAGATGTCATCGCTCTGATCAGCCTGTACCGTCCGGGCCCTATGGACTCCATTCCCACCTATCTGCGCAACCGGCACGAGCCGGACAAGATCAGCTATAAGACCCCGCAGCTGGCGCACATTCTGGATGTGACCAACGGCTGCATCGTCTATCAGGAGCAGGTCATGCAGATCTTCCGGGAGCTGGCGGGCTTCTCCTTCGGACAGGCAGATAACGTCCGCCGCGCCATGAGTAAAAAGAAGCATGCCGTCATGGAGGCAGAACGGGAGCACTTTGTGCACGGCTGCACCGAGCCCGGTCACGAGTGCCCGGGCTGTGTTGCCAATGGCATCCCGGAGCAGGTAGCAAACCAGATCTACGACGAAATGTCCAGCTTTGCGTCCTACGCCTTCAACAAGAGCCATGCGGCCTGCTACGCTTATGTGGCATTCCAGACGGCTTATCTTAAGTGCCATTACCCCAGCCAGTTCATGGCAGCACTGCTCACCAGCGTGCTAGATAATACCGATAAGGTCATCGAGTATTCCGGCGAGTGCGCCCGGCTGGGCATCAAGGTGCTGCCGCCGGATGTAAATATCTCCAACGGCGGCTTTACCGCCGATGATAATGGTCAGATCCGTTTTGGCTTGAACGCCGTGAAAAACGTAGGCCGCAACCTCATCGAGAACGCAGTCACCGAGCGTAAGGAAAAGCCCTACACCAGCCTTTACGATTTCTGCAAGCGGATGCACGGCAGCGAGCTAAACCGCCGCGCGGTGGAAAGCCTGATCAAAGCCGGTGCCTTTGACTGCTTCGGCTCCAACCGCCACAGCATGGTGGAGGCGGTAGAAGGCATCCTCAAGAGCATCGAGACCGACTCCCGCCGCAATCTGGAGGGGCAGTTGGATCTATTCTCCGTAATGAGCGGGGAAGTGCAGCAAAGCCCGCAGGAGGATGTCTACGAGATCCGCCCCTTGGCAGAGTACACCCCTGCCGAGCTGTTGCAACAGGAAAAAGAGGTCAGCGGCCTGTACCTGTCCGGTCATCCGCTGGACGCCTACCGGGAAAAATCTGCCCGCATCGGCTCCCACACCATCAAAGACCTCACCGGCGAGGATGCCCATGTGCAGGACGGCGAAAAGGTGCGCATTGTGTGCGCAGTGGTCAAAAATCGCATGATGACGACCAAATCCAACAGCATGATGGCCTTTACCAGTGTGGAGGATCTGACCGGCACCATGGAGGTGATCGTGTTCCCCAAGGTGCTGGACAGGTTCCGGGATGCCATTCAGGAAAACGCTGTTGTGGTCATCGATGGCCGGCTTTCCGTGCGGGAGGATGAAGCCTCCAAGTTGCTGGCAGACAGCATTCTGCCCATCGACAGCTACGACCCGACCCGTTTGGATAAAGGACGCCCGGACCCTGTCAAAACAGCTGCCCGGCGGGTATTCATCCGTCTGCCGTCCCGCAGCTGCCCCCAGTACGATAAAGTGGTGAACCTGCTGGAGATTTTTGATGGCGATATTCCGGTGATTCTGTATCTGGAGGATACCAAGCAGAAGCTGGCCGCACCGCGCCGGCTGTACACTTCCGGGCATCCGCTCTTCTTCAAAGAACTGGAGCGGCTGCTGGGTGCAGAAAACGTTGCAACAAAATGACATATTTGTGCACGAATGGCACCGCATGGGACGATTTTAAATTTTCCAAGTGGCACAAAACGCAAAAATAACACGATATATCGCAATTATATCACGTTGCATGGATTTGCATAAAGTCTCAAAACCCTATTGAAATTTGTCTGGATGGTGTGCTATAATCATTAAAGGCGAATCAAAGCTGTTGCAAAGCAACTGGCCTGTTTCTGGAAGAAGAGGGGACAGGCAAAAGGGTAAATGAAGAACTGAACTGTAAATTGGAGGGAATCTCTCGTATGGAAAAGCAAATCAAAACGATTGGCGTGCTTACAAGCGGTGGTGATGCTCCCGGCATGAACGCTGCTGTGCGCGCTGTGGTACGCGCCGGTCTGCATAAGGGCTTCCGTATGATCGGTATTCAGCGCGGCTACAACGGCCTGCTGAACGGCGAGTGCTTTGAAATGAATCTGCGCAGCGTTTCTAACATCATCTCTGCCGGCGGCACTATTCTGTATACGGCACGCTGCCTGGAGTTCAAGACCAAGGAAGGTCAGGATAAGGGCGCTGAAAAGTGCCGCGAGCTGGGCATTGATGCGCTGGTCGTTATCGGCGGTGACGGCTCCTACCGCGGTGCCCGCGCACTGGCACACCGCGGCATCCCCATGATCGGCTTGCCCGGCACCATTGATAACGATATCGGTTGCACCGATTACACCATCGGCTACGATACCGCCATGAACACCGCGCTGGAAATGATCGACAAGCTGCGCGACACCACCCAGAGCCACGACCGCTGCAGTGTGGTCGAGGTCATGGGCCGCAACGCCGGTTACATTGCTCTGAACGTGGCCATCGCCTCCGGCGCTATGGCTGTGCTGCTGCCCGAGAAGGAATTCGATATGCAGCGCGACATTCTGGATAAGATCGCCGAGACCCAAAAGACCGGCAAGCGTCACTTTATCATCATTGTGGCCGAGGGTGTGGGTCATGCACAGGAGATCGCCAACGAGATCCAGGCACGCACCGGTATCGATTCCCGCGCAACCATTCTGGGTCATGTGCAGCGCGGTGGTTCTCCTACCCTGCGCGACCGCGTGAATGCTTCTGCCATGGGCTATCAGGCTGTCTGCCTGTTGGAGCAGGGCAAGTATAACCGCATCGTCGGCATGAGGGGCGAGAAGCTGGTGGACTACCCCGTGGACGAGGCTTTGGAGATGACCAAGAGCCTTGACCCCGTGCTGGTGGACGTGTGCAACACTATTTCCATCTGATCATAACATCAAATGCAAGAGCCATCCTTTCAGGTTTTCTGAGCGGATGGCTCTTTTTTGCTGCCAATTTTTCAGAGATGACGTATTATAAGTAAAAGCCAACAACTTTTTGTTTACAAGTGCCTCCAAATCAGTTATACTGAGAAAAACGGAGGTGCTGCCATGAAATACAGCTGGATCGACACAGAGCTTCTGCAAAAGCCTGGCGTTACCAAAGACTTACAGGCAGAGTGGAACTGGATCAGATACCGCATCGGCGGAAAAATGTTTGCAGCCGTCTGTCTGGATGATGCCACAGGAAAACCGGTGTATATTACCTGCAAGCTGGACCCCGCCGAGGGCGATTTTCTGCGCCGACAGTATGAAGATATCATTCCGGGCTACTATATGAATAAGGTGCATTGGAACTCCGTAAAAGCAGAGGGAAATGTGCCGGACACATTGCTGCGGGAGATGCTGGAAAAATCTTATCGGCTGGTGCTGGGCGGCTTTAGCAAAAAGAAACAGCGCGCGCTGCTGGAAGGAGAAAAGAAAGATGCCATTTGACTACAAGAAAGAATATAAAGAGTTCTATCTCCCGCCGAAGAAACCGCAGATTCTCACCGTCCCTGCGATGAATTTTGTGGCGGTACAGGGCAAGGGCGACCCCAACGACCCGGCAGGGGAATACAAGGCAGCGCTGGAGCTTCTGTACGGCATTGCATTCACCATTAAAATGAGCTACAAGGGCAGCCATAAGATAGACGGCTACTTTGAATATGTTGTTCCGCCGCTGGAAGGATTGTGGCATCAGCCCGGGGCAGAGGGCGTGGATTTTTCCAACAAGGAGACCTTTATCTGGACCTCCATGATCCGTCTGCCGGAATTTGTCACCTGTGCAGAATTTGACTGGGCAGTGCAGGAGGCCACAGCCAAAAAGAAAAAGGACTTTTCCAAGGTAGAATTTTTCACCTACGATGAAGGCCTGTGCGTGCAGTGTATGCACATCGGCTCCTATGATACCGAACCGGAGACTCTGCGGCAACTGGATGCGTTTGCAGCAGAGCAGGGATATTGCCCGGATTTTTCAGACACACGCTTCCATCACGAGATCTATCTGGGAGACCCGCGCCGCACCGCACCGGAGAAGCTGAAAACCGTGCTGCGGCACCCGATACGCAAAAGAGAATAACAGAAAACTTCACAAAAACTGTCGCTTTTTGTTGTGAGATGTGCTATACTAAAATTATCTGTAAAACACACTTAAAAATGGAGGAAAACATCATGCAGCATGAAACTGTCATCGTGCTGGACTTTGGCGGACAGTACAATCAGCTGATTGCCCGCCGCGTCCGAGAAAATAATGTCTACTGCGAGATCTATTCCTATAAAACCGATCTTTCGGTCATCAAGGCCAAGAATCCCAAGGGCATTATCTTCACCGGCGGCCCCAACAGCGTTTATCTGGAGGACTCTCCCACCATCGACCCCGAGATCTTCAGCTGGGGCGTACCTGTGCTGGGCATCTGCTACGGCAGCCAGCTGATGATGCACCTGCTGGGCGGTCATGTCTGCCGCGCTCCCGAGCGTGAGTACGGTAAGACCGAGGTGTTCGTCAACACCGAGAGCAAGCTGTTCACCGATGTGCAGCCCTCTACCATCTGCTGGATGAGCCACAACGACTACATTGAGCAGGCTGCTCCCGGATTCCAGATTACTGCTCACACAGCAAACTGCCCTGTGGCAGCCGTTGAAAATGCCGCAAAGGGTCTGTACGCCGTTCAGTTCCACCCGGAGGTTTTGCATACCGCCGAGGGCAAGAAGATGCTGCGCAACTTTGTGTACAACGTCTGCGGCTGCTCCGGCGACTGGAAGATGGATTCCTTTGTGGAAAACAACGTCAAGGCTCTGCGGGAGCGCATCGGCGAGGGCAAGGTGCTGTGCGCACTGTCCGGCGGCGTGGATTCCTCCGTGCTGGCCGCTATGCTGGCCAAGGCCATCGGCAAGCAGCTGACCTGCGTGTTCGTGGATCACGGTCTGCTGCGTAAGAACGAAAAGGAAGAGGTCTGCTCTGTCTTTGGCTCGGGCAATGCCAACGGCTTTGACATCAACTTCATCTGTGTGGATGCCCGCGATCGCTACTTCAGCAAGTTGAAAGGCGTCACCGAGCCGGAGCGCAAGCGCAAGATCATCGGTGAGGAGTTCATCCGCGTGTTCGAGGAAGAAGCCAAGAAGATCGGCAAGGTAGACTTTCTTGCACAGGGCACCATCTACCCCGACGTGGTGGAGAGCGGTCTGGGCGGCGAGTCCACCGTCATCAAGAGCCACCACAACGTGGGCGGTCTGCCCGATACCGTGGACTTCAAGGAGCTGGTGGAGCCTCTGCGTAACCTGTTTAAGGACGAAGTCCGTCAGGCCGGCCGTGAGTTGGGTCTGCCTGAGTATCTGGTCAGCCGTCAGCCGTTCCCCGGCCCCGGTCTGGGCATCCGCATCATCGGCGAAGTGACCCCCGAGAAGGTCACTATCGTGCAGGACGCTGACGCCATCTGGCGCGAGGAGATCGCCAAGGCCGGTCTGGATAAGGAGATCAGCCAGTATTACGCAGCTTTGACTAATATGCACAGCGTTGGCGTTATGGGCGATGAGCGCACCTACGATTACGCCGTTGCGCTGCGCGCCGTGACCACCACCGACTTCATGACCGCAGAAAGCTACGATATGCCGTGGGATGTTCTGGGTACTGTCACAAGCCGCATCGTTAACGAGGTCAAGCACGTCAACCGCGTGTTCTACGATTGCACCGGTAAGCCGCCTGCAACCATAGAGCTCGAATAATGATAATTTGCCTTCTGCCTTTTAGACCTCTCTGAAAGAGAAAGAAACAACGCATAAAAAAGCCCCGCTTTCAAGATTTTTCGCTTGAAGGCGGGGCTTTTTCGCGTCCAAAGCAACAGAAAAGTAACGCTCTGAACAGAATCAAACCAGTATCACGCTTTTTAGGTGCAGGAAACTATTAAGAAAAACTTAATGGTTGAGTGTGTCTTTGAAAATAAAACAATATAATATAAGGATAAGGATATAATACGAATTAAAGTTTCTCGAAAGACACCATAGAGGAAAGCGGGTTTCTCATTTTTGCATGGCGATTTGCGGACAGAGCCTTTTCACGAGAGGTGTCTGAGTAGCCAAGGACAAGGATATTGACTGGCTCAAGGTTGTCGGGAATCTTAAATTCAGCCTTCAGGATGGTTGGCTTGAAATAGCATACCCATACGCTTCCTAAACCTAAGTAGGTGGCTTCCATCATCATGTGGTCGGTAATAATGCTTGCATCAATATCGGTCAGCTTTTTACCATCAAATGGACGTGTCCAGACCTTATTTGTATCGCTGCAAACGATAATTGCCAGCGGCGCACCATAGATATTTGTGGCCTTTCCAATTTTATGAAGACCCTCATCGCCCTGCACTACAATCAGGTGCTGCGGCTGGCAATTACCACCCGTGGGTGCAACGTGAGCTGCCTCTAAGATGGCATCCAGCTTTTCCTTCTCAACCTTCTGCTTTGTGTAAGCGCGTACACTATACCGTTTCTTTGCAAGTGTCAAAAAATCCATAATGTGATGGTCCTTTCTGGAAGTGTAAATTTGTGTAGGGTCTTGATAATTCAGTCGGCCTATGCTATGATTTTATCAGTCATTTTCAAAAAAGCAAGAACGCACTTTTTTATCATATAGTACCCAAAAAGATAGTGTGAGGAAGAGAAAAATGAAATGTCCAAGTACCTTTAGCTGCCCAGTTGAAGTAACCCTCGATTTGATTGGTGGAAAATATAAGGCACTTATCCTGTGGCACTTGATTGATAATACCTTGCGCTTTAACGAGATAGGAAAGCTGATTCCCAAGGCTACACCTAAAATGCTGACACAGCAGCTTCGGGAGCTTGAAAATGATAACTTGGTTATTCGGAAAGTTTATCCTGTTGTGCCGCCAAGGGTAGAATATTCGCTGAGCGACTTTGGAAGAAGTATCATTCCTATTTTGGATGCGATGTGTAAATGGGGAGAGAATTATCTGGTTGATTCAGGAAAAATGTAATCTGCATTTTTATACAAAAAAGTCCAAAATCTCTTCCTTCTCTGCCTGCAGCGGAGTATAATAGAATCTGCTGTTTGCAAAATAGGAAAGGGGAAGTATCAACTATGGAATCGAAGCAGAGGCTTTTAGAGCCGCAGCTCGTCCAAACAGGAAGGGCGGATCAATTCAGCCGCAAGGTGTTCTGCGATGGAATGCGGGATGGCGTGCCCATTGCGCTGGGCTATTTTGCGGTATCGTTTTCGTTGGGCATCGCAGCCCGCAAGGCGGGCTTTACGCCGTTTCAGGGATTTCTTGTCAGCTTGCTGAACAACGCTTCCGCAGGAGAATATGCCGCATTTGCGCTGATTATGGCAAATGCCACCTATTTTGAAGTGGCGGTCATCACCCTGATTGCCAATGCACGATATCTACTGATGAGCTGCGCGCTGGCACAGCGCTTTGCGCCGGAAACACCCTTCTGGCATCGGCTGCTCATCGGCTATGATGTCACGGACGAGCTGTTTGGCATTACCATCGCCCGCCCGGGCAGCCTGAACCCGTACTATACCTATGGCGCTATCCTGCTGGCGGCACCGGCTTGGGCATCCGGCACGGCGCTGGGCATTATAGCGGGCAATCTACTGCCGCTGCGGGTGGTCAGCGCCCTGAGTGTGGCGTTGTACGGAATGTTTTTGGCCATCATCATCCCGCCCGCTCGCAAAGACCGGATCGTTGCGGTGCTGGTGGTCATCAGTTTTGCGCTGAGCTTTCTGTGCAGCTATCTGCCGGGCATCTCGGCGCTCTCCGAGGGCACTCGCACCATTCTTTTAACGGTGGCAATCTCCGGTGCGGCAGCGGTTCTGTTCCCGGTCAGGCAGGAGGAAAACGAAAATGACGCATAACAATTATATCTATATTGCGGTCATGGCGCTGGTATCCTATGCCATCCGCATCCTGCCCCTGACGCTGATCCGCAAACCGATCAAAAACCGCTTTATCCAGTCGTTTTTGTACTATGTGCCCTATGTGACGCTGGCCGTGATGACCTTCCCTGCCATCATTCAGGCAACGCAAAGCCCGGCAGCGGGTGCCGTTGCACTGGTAGTTGGCATTGCCGCCGCATGGTTTGGCGCAAGCCTGTTTCAGGTGGCTGCGGGCTGCTGCGCCGTGGTGTTCGTGCTGGAATTTTTTATCTGATGTCTTATAGCGGGGAAACAAAATGAAAAAGATCCTTGTAACTGGTGCAGGCGGCTTTGTGGGCTCCCGCGTGATGCAGCAATGGGCGAGGCGTTACGAGCTGTGCACCTTTCCCAAAGGCTTTCTGGCAACAGCAGGGGAGGATGCCGTGCGGCAGGCTGTTTTGCAGCAGCGCCCGGATGTCATTCTGCACACTGCAGCCATTTCGGATACCGGCTACTGCGCCGATCACCCGGAGCAGGCTTACCGCGCCAATGTGGAGCTGCCGGTCTGGTTCGCCCGGGCGGCAGCTGAGACTGGCGCAAAGCTGGTGGCCTTCAGTTCGGATCAGGTCTACGCAGGCGTGACGCAGTCCGGCTCGCTGCCGGAAACTATTCCGTTACAGCCTGCCAATGTGTATGGGCAGGGCAAGCTGGAAATGGAGCAGCGGGTGCAGGCGCTCTGCCCGAGCGCCGTGTTGCTGCGCGCCACATGGATGTACGACCTGCCGGGGTACCAGCTGCCCATCCGGGGCAACCTGCTGCTGAACCTTCTGCGTGCGGCACAGCGGGGAGAATCTGTCCGCTTTTCTGTTCAGGATTTCCGGGGCATCACCTACGTCCGGCAGGCGGTGGCGCTGCTGGAGCCTGCCCTGACCCTGCCCGGTGGGGTCTATAACTTTGGCAGTGAGAACGCTGAAAATATGGTGTTGACCGCCCGGCAGTTTGCTGAGACACTGGGAATTACAGTCGATATTCAGGAAGCCGACTGGGCACGGAACCTTGCAATGGATTGCAGCAAGCTGCGGGCGCGGGGCATCGTATTTGACACCACACAGGCCGGTCTTGTGCGTTGTCTGCGAGATTATGGATTGCGCTGACCTCAGAGAATCAAATTTTTCCGTATCGCACAAAAAACAGAGAAAAGCACGAAAAAAGCAGGGGATTCTGTATGCTGCCAGCCACATCAAGCTGGACAAATCATGCAGAAACTCTGCTTTTTTGCTTGTCTGCCGGAGAAAAGTTCGATTATAGAATGCAGCAATTTTTCATACAAAAGTCATACTTATTTTACATCTTATCTGCATTTTGCTATAATATTTTCGCTTTTTTGCAAAGCATCCGAACCGCATAAACCTTTAAAACCTTGAGGAGAGTGGAATTTTTGAAGGAAGTCAAGCTTGAAGAAGCGGCTTATCAGTTTGAAGCCAAAATGTCCCTGCGTCAGGCCATCCCGCTGGGCTTGCAGCATGTCTGCGCCATGTTCGTGGGCAACCTGACCCCGCTGCTGATCATCACCAGCGCCTGCGGCATTGCAGGCGGCGAGTTTGCAGACCTGCAGGTCACCCTGCTGCAAAGCGCCATGTTCGTGGCAGGCATCGTCACGCTGGTGCAGCTGTTCACCATCGGACCCGTGGGCGGCGCAGTGCCTATTATCATGGGTACCAGTTCCGGCTTTATCGGCGTGTTCAACAGCGTTGTGGGCACGATGGGCGGCGGTGTACTGGCCTATGGCGCGATCATGGGCGCATCCATCATCGGCGGTATTTTTGAAAGCGTGCTGGGCTTCTTCCTGAAGCCGCTGCGCAGGTTCTTCCCGCCAGTGGTCACCGGCACGGTGGTGCTTTCCATCGGCCTTTCGCTGATTTCGGTGGGCATCAATTCCTTCGGCGGCGGCAACAAAGCCAAGGACTTCGGCTCTATGGAAAACCTGCTGCTGGCACTGTTCGTGCTGGTGGTCATCCTGTTCTTCAAGCACTGGACCACCGGGTTCCTCAGCTCCTCCGCCATCCTCATCGGTATTCTGACCGGTTATGTGGCTGCTTTCATTATGGGTCTGGTGCTGCCCACCACCGGTGTAACTGCTGATGGCGTAGAGTTCACCAAGGCATGGGTGCTCAACTGGAGCAAGGTGGCGCAGGCTTCCTGGTTCGCAGTGCCCAAGCTGATGCCGGTCAAGGTGGTATTTGACGCCCGTGCGATCCTGCCGGTGCTGATCATGTTCATCGTTACCGCAGTGGAGACCGTGGGCGATATCTCCGGCGTGATGGAGGGCGGCATGAACCGTGAGCCCTCTGATAAGGAGCTGTCCGGCGGCGTCATTTGCGATGGCCTCGGCTCTACCTTTGCCGCACTGTTCGGCGTGCTGCCCAACACTTCTTTCAGTCAGAACGTGGGTCTGGTGGCCATGACTAAGGTGGTCAACCGCATGGCACTGGCTTCCGGTGCTGTGTTCCTGATCCTCTGCGGCCTGATCCCCAAGCTGGGCGCGCTGATTTCCATCATGCCGCAGGCCGTTCTGGGCGGTGCAGCCGTTATGATGTTCTCTTCCATCGTGGTCAGCGGCATCCAGCTGATCACCAAGGAAAAGATGACCCCGCGCCACCTGACCATCGTGTCCGTGGCACTAGGCGTGGGCTACGGTATGGGTGCCAACAGCGGCATTCTGGCACAGGCTCCGCAGGTCTTCCAGCTGATTTGTGGCGAGTCTGGTATCGTTCCGGCCGCCTTTGTGGCGATCCTGCTGAACGTGCTGCTGCCCAAGAACGATATGGCAGAGTAAAACTTAACTTTTTTGCCGGGCAATGGTCTCCAGCTGCTGCAACACCTCCGGGGTGTCTGCATCCAGCAGTTCTGCGCTGTCTGCAATGCAGATCGTGCGCACCTGCGCAGGGTACTTTTTAAGCAGCACGTTGCCGCCTTTGTTTTCCGGCAGGGTGAGCAGTTCCGAAAAGAAACTGCTTCCAAACAGAACGGGACTTCCAACAAGAGGTGTCGGGTCGTTATCGGCCACGGCACCCAGACGGAAAATCTCCCGTTCTGTTTCTTTTTGCCATTCTGTCAGGGCTGACTGTTCGTGGCAAAAGCGCTCTGTCATGGCTTCTACCGTCTCCCGGCGCAGCAGGGGCTGATCCCCGGGCAGAAACATACAGCCGCTAAGCTCCGGCTGCTGCTCCAGCAGTGCCGAAAGGCCCAGCCGAACGGTATCATTGCGGCCGGGCAGACTGTGCAGCAGCACCGGGACGCCATGCGCCCTGCACAACGCCTGCACCTCTTTCGAGCGGGTCACCACGATGCGGGCAGCGATACCGGGTGTGGCGGTAGCAGCAAAGGCCCGGCAGAGCATGGGCTGCCCGCAAAAATCCGCCAGCAACTTGTTTGTGCCAAACCGGCGGCTCAACCCGGAGGCCATGATCACACAGCCGACCGTAAGCGACTTCTTCATACAAAAACACCCCTTCAGCAGCATTTTATAATAGTATTATACCGAAAGCTGTGATAAAATAAAAGCAGAGATATCGCAGCGATAGAAAAGAGAGGTACTGCACATGATGACGATCCGAGAATACAAGCGGGCAGAAAGTCTGGAGGAAGCGTGGCAGCTGAACCAGAAAAAGCCAAACCGCATTTTGGGCGGCATGATCTGGCTGAAGATGGAAACCATCAATGTCGGCACCGCCATCGACCTTTCCGGTCTGGGGCTGGATACCATTGAGGAGACCGAGGATAGCTTTTCCATCGGTGCTATGGTCACCCTGCGCCAGCTGGAGCAGCATCCGGGGCTTGCTGCCTACACCCACGGTGCCATGCGTGAGGCTGTGCGCCATATCGTGGGCGTGCAGCTGCGCAATCTGGCAACCGTGGGCGGCAGCATTTACAGCCGGTTCGGCTTTTCGGATGTACTGACCATGTTCCTTGCCATGGATTGTGATGTAGAACTGTACAAGGGCGGCATTCTGCCTTTGCAGGAATATGCCCAGCGCCCCTACGACCGGGACATTCTGGTGCGGCTGATCGTAAAAAAGACACCGATGCAGCTTTATTACCAGTCGGTGCGCAACAGCCAGACCGATATCCCGGTGCTGACCTGTGCCGCTGCCCGGATGGAAACCGGAGATTACCGCATCATCATCGGTGCGCGTCCGCTGCGCGCCGTGCGGTTCGAGCTTCCGGCAGAGCCTGCCCTTGCGCCAGAACAGCTTGCTGCACAGTTTGCCGAAAGCGTAAAGGCACAGGTCATTACCGGCTCCAATATGCGCGGCAGTGCCGAATACCGCCGGCATCTGGCTGGCGTGCTGACAAAGCGCGCGGTATTGGAACTGGAACAGCGTAGAATGCAGGAGGAAAAGTAAATGCAGATCACACTTACATTGAACGGTGTCCGGGTATCCGAGGAGATCGCCCCGGATATGCTTTTGATCGATTTTGTCCGCGCACACGGCTGCAAGAGCGTCAAGCGCGGCTGCGAGACCTCCAACTGCGGTCTGTGCACCGTGTTTATGGACGATAAGCCTGTGCTGTCCTGCTCCGTGCTGGCAGCCCGTGCCGATGGGCATAAAATCACCACGTTGGAGGGCTTGCAGCAGGAGGCCGCCGAGTTTGGTGCCTTTATCGCAGATCAGGGCGCAGAGCAGTGCGGCTTCTGCAACCCGGGCTTTATCATGAACGCGCTGGCTCTGTTCCGGGAGCAGCCGTACCCCACTGAAGAGCAGGTGAAGGAATACCTTGCCGGAAACCTGTGCCGCTGCTCCGGCTACGAAGGCCAGCTGCGCGGCATCATGAACTTTCTGGCATGGAAAAAGCAGAAGGAGGGCGCACAGTGAAAACCGTCAACAAACCGTTCCGCAAAAAAGACGCGATGCAGCTGGTCACCGGCCAGCCTGTTTATATGGATGATATCATCCCGCAGGACTGCCTGATCGTCAAGCTGTTGCGCTCGCCCCATGCAAACGCCATCGTCCGCAGCATCAACACCGCTGTTGCCAAAAAGGTGCCCGGCATCGAAGCCATCTTCACTTGGGAGGATGTGCCGCAGGATGCCCGCCGCTACACACAGGCCGGCCAGACCTACCCGGAGGCCAGCCCCTACGACCGTCTGCTTATCGACCGCCACGTCCGCTTTGTGGGAGATGTGGTGGCTATCGTAGCCGGTAAAGATGAAAAGTGCGTAGATAAGGCGCTCAAGCTTATCAAAGTAGACTACGAGGTGCTGGAAGCCGTGCTGGATTTCCACACCGCAAAGGATAACCCCATCCTTGTGCACCCGGAGGACAACTGGGAAAGCCTTGCCCCCGTGGGTGCCGACAACAAGCGCAACCTCTGCGCCCACGATGCGTGCGGCAGCGGCGATATTGACGCTGTGTTGGCCGGATGTGATGTGGTCATCGACCATGTGTACCACACCAAGGCCTGCCAGCAGGCTATGATGGAGACTTTCCGCACCTATTGCTCCATTGATACTTACGGGCGGTTGAATGTGCTCAGTTCTACCCAGATCGTTTTCCACGCCCGCCGCAACATCGCCAATGCACTGCATATCCCCAAATCTATGGTTCGCGTTTCTAAGCCACGCATCGGCGGCGGCTTTGGTGCAAAGCAGACCGCTGTCAGCGAGGTTTACCCGGCCTTTGTGACTTGGATGACCAAAAAGCCTTCCAAGCTCATCTTCAGCCGCGTGGAAAGCCAGACGGCTTCTTCGCCGCGCCATGAGATGGAAATGCACGTCCGTCTGGGTGCGACCAAGGACGGTATTGTGAAGGGCATTGACCTGTACACCCTGTCTAACACCGGTGCTTACGGTGAGCATGGCCCCACTACCGTGGGTCTGTCTGGTCATAAGTCCATTCCGCTGTACGGCAAGGCCGAAGCCTTCCGCTTTGTCAGTGATGTGGTATATACCAACCACATGTCTGCCGGTGCGTACCGCGGCTATGGTGCTACACAGGGCCTGTTTGCGGTGGAGTCTGCGGTCAACGAGCTGGCAGCCAAGCTGAACATGGATCCCATTGCACTGCGCCTGAAGAACACCGTGCAGGAGGGCGATGTGATGCCCGCCTACTACGGTGCGGTGAATACCAGCTGCGCACTGGACCGGTGTGTACTCAAGGTACGCGAGATGATCGACTGGGAGCACAAGTATCCCGCCCGGGATATGGGCAACGGCAAGATCCGTGCCGTAGGCATGGGTATGGCCATGCAGGGCTCCGGTATCTCCGGCATGGACGTGGGCAGCGCTACCCTCAAGCTGAATGATGACGGCTTCTATACCCTGATGATCGGTGCAGCCGATATGGGCACGGGCTGCGACACCACGCTGGCACAGATCGCCGCCGAGGTGCTGGACTGCCCGCTGGATAACATTACCGTCTTTGGTGCGGATACCGATTCCTCTCCCTATGATTCCGGCTCCTATGCTTCCAGCACAACCTATGTCACCGGCAAGGCCACTGAGAAGTGCGCCATGAAGCTGCGGGAACAGATCTGCAAACTGGGCGCAGAGCTGCTGGGCTGCCCGGCGGATGCTGTGGAGTTTGACGGCAAGGTCGTGTTTGAAAGCGCCGACCCCACCCGGCAAAAGACTCTGTCCGAGATTGCCTTTGCTTCCCAGTTCGGTCATAAAATTCCGCTGGAATTCACCGAGACTCACACCTCGCCTTTGTCGCCGCCGCCGTATATGGTGGGCGCTGCCGAAGTAGAGGTTGATACCGAGACCGGCGAGGTGAAGGTGCTGGAATTTGACGCCTGTGTGGACTGCGGCACCCCCATAAACCCCAACCTGACCCGTGTGCAGGCCGAGGGCGGCATTCTGCAGGGTATCGGTATGACTCTGACTGAGAACATCACCTACGACAAAAACGGCTACCCGGAGGAGAATTCTCTGTTCCAGTACAAGATCCCTGCCCGCAACGATATCGGGCATATCCATGTGGAGTTTGAGAATAGCTACGAGCCCAACGGCCCCTTTGGCGCAAAGTCCATCGGTGAGGTGGTTATCAATACGCCGCTGCCCGCCATCTCGGACGCCATCTACAATGCCATCGGCACCCGCTTCTATGAGCTGCCCATCACCCCGGAGCAGATTGCCATGGCAGTTGCAGCCAAGCACTAAAAGCAGATGCTGAACGAAAAAGAGCTTCCGTTTCTGGCAGAGAAGGGGCATATCGTTTCTCTGGTAGGCGGCGGGGGAAAAACGACCCTGCTGTATGCCATGGCAGACCACTGTGCCCGTAAGGGCTGGCGGGTGCTTGTGACCACGACTACGCATATCCGGCAACCGGCAGCCTGCTATGCACCGGATGACGCAGCGCTTACCGCCTTATGGCAAGCGGGTCACTATGCAGTGATCGGAACCACGGCTGAAAACGGAAAGCTGACTTTGCCGCAGCCGCAGCTTTTGCGCCGGATGGCGCAGGCGGATGCGGTGTTTATAGAAGCAGACGGGGCAAAGCACTACCCCTGTAAGGTCCCGGCGGCGCACGAGCCGGTGCTGCTGCCCCAAAGCGATATTGTTTTGGCGGTGGCAGGGCTTTCGGCGTTGGATAGACCCTTGCGGGAGGTCTGCTTCCGCTACGATACCATCCGTCCGCAGTTTTTAGCGGCTGCGCCGGATGCGTCTCTTACACCGTCTGCGCTGGCACAGCTGCTTGCAAGTGCGCAGGGCGGCCGCAAGGCGGTGGGGAACCGGCAGTTTTATGCCGTACTCAATCAGGCCGATACGCCGGAATTACAGCAGCAGGGCATACAAATACAACAGCTTTTGCGTCAGCAGGGCATACCATGTGTGCTGACGCATTTTAAAGAGGAAGAACGTGCATGAGCAAGAAAGATAAGATCGTATTCTGTACCGGGGGCGGCTGCACCGCAAAGCTGGGTGCCGGGGTGCTGAGCCGTATTCTGGAAAAGCTGCCCCGGGGCGAAAAAGACCCGGATCTTCTGGTCGGCTACGACAGCCGGGATGATGCCGCAGTCTACCGCATTACGGACGACATTGCGCTGGTGCAGACCGTGGATTTTTTTCCTCCGATGGTGGACGACCCCTATACCTTTGGGCAAATTGCAGCCACGAACGCCCTGAGCGATGTCTACGCTATGGGCGGCGAGGTAAAGACTGCCTTAAATCTGGTCTGCTTCCCGGAGGATATGGATCTGAACGTACTGGGCGAGATTTTGCGCGGCGGCGCTGAAAAGGTGGCAGAAGCCGGCGGCAGTCTTGCAGGCGGGCACTCCATTGCGGACAGCGGGGTAAAATACGGTCTTTCTGTAACCGGCCTTGTTGACCCGCACCGGATGTACACAAATGACACCGGCGTGCCCGGTGATAAGTTGGTATTGACCAAGGCTTTGGGTGTGGGTCTGCTGTGCACGGCAAACCGCGTAGGCGAGGCCGCCCCGGAGGAAATGGAAGCCGCCATCCGCTCCATGACCACCCTGAACAAAACGGCGGCAGAGCTCAGCCGCAAATACCGCGTCCATGCTGCTACGGATGTGACCGGATTCAGCTTTCTCGGCCATCTGCACGAGATGATGGGTGGCAGACTTTCCTGCATCATCCATGCAAATGCCGTGCCGGTGCTGCCGGGCGCAGAAAAAGCGGCGGATGCGTTTTTGTACACTGCCGCCGGGCAGCGCAACCGCAACCATACGGGGCCGTTCGTCCGGTTCGAAAAGGTAAGCTTTGCCATGGAGGAAGTCTTGTTCGATCCGCAGACCTCCGGCGGGCTGCTGCTGGCGGTAGACCCGGCGGATGCAGCGGCACTGGAACAGGAACTGCGCGCCGCAGGTCTGCCCGCAAGTATTGTTGGAGAGATCCTGCCGAAACAGGAAATTGAGATTACCGTAACAGACAAATGAGAGGAGTAATCAGAATGGCTGAATTTATCAAAGTGGATGCGCTGGGCGATGCCTGCCCGCTGCCTGTTGTCAAGGCAAAAAAAGCTATTTCCGAGCTGCAGGGCGCGGGACAGGTGGAGGTACTGGTGGACAACGAGATCGCTGTGCAAAACCTGACCAAGATGGCACAGCAGAAGGGCTATCAGTATAGCGCTGAAAAGCTGGAAGAGCGCAAATACCGCGTGCTGTTCACGCTGGGCGAAGCAGAAAGCGCACCGGCAGAGAAAGCTCCTGTCTGCGTACCGGATGCCCGCACGGATACGGTGGTGGCTATTTCCGCTGCCGTTATGGGCGAGGGCAGCGAGGAGCTGGGCAAGACACTGCTCAAGGCCTTTGTTTTCGCACTGACCCAGCAGGACAAGCTGCCCAAAACCATCCTGTTCTATAACGGCGGTGCGGCGCTGACCTGTGAAGGCTCTGCCATGCTGGAGGATCTTAAGGCATTGGAAGCACAGGGCGTGGAGATCCTGACCTGCGGCACCTGCCTGAACTTCTACGGTCTTACCGAGAAGCTGGCTGTGGGCAGTGTGACCAACATGTACACCATCGCCGAAAAGCTAACGCAGGCAGGGAACGTGGTAAAGCCGTGATTTATCTTGACAACGCAGCCACCACCCTGCATAAACCACCGCAGGTGGAACAGGCTATTGTGGAGGCACTGCATACGGCTGGCAATCCCGGGCGCGGCGCACACGAGCCTACCCTTCACGCCGCACGGGTCGTGCTGGATACCCGTCTGGCGCTGAAAGAGCTTTTCCATGCGCCAGACCCTTCCTGCATCTTTTTTGCCGCCAATGCGACCATGGCGCTGAACACGGTGCTGACCGGCGTGCTGCATCCGGGTGACCATGTGATTACAACGGTATGCGAGCATAACTCCGTTCTGCGTCCGCTGTACCGGCTGCGGGCGCAAGGAGTAGAGGTTTCCTTTACCGGGATGGATAACGCTGCACGGCTTTGCTACGACCAATGGGAAGTATTGCTGCGTCCCACGACCCGGGCACTGGTGGTGACGGGAGCTTCCAATGTGACCGGCAACGGCACCGACCTTGCCCGCGCAGCAGACTTTGCGCACCGGCACGGTCTAGCGCTGATTGTAGATGCTGCCCAAACTGCCGGTGCGCAGTTCATTGATGTACAGCAGCTGGGCATTGATGCTCTCTGCTTTACCGGGCACAAGGCGCTTTTGGGTCCGCAAGGCACCGGCGGCGCTTATGTGCGCCCCGGCCTGTGTGTTGCGCCGCTCCTTGTGGGCGGCAGCGGTGTGCACAGCTTTGACGAAACGCACCCATTGCAGATGCCCACCGCACTGGAGGCCGGCACACTGAACGTGCACGGCCTTGCAGGGCTTTGCGCCGGTGTACAATGGCTGCTGGAACAGGGTGTAGAAAACCTTGCTGCCCGGGAAGCCGCCCTTGCCCGCCTGTTTTATGAGCAGGTGCGCACTGCGCCGGGCGTAACGGTGTATGGTGATATGGCCATGCAGCCCCGTGCGCCCATTGTAGCGCTGAATATCGGGCAAGAGGATTCTGCCCGGGTGGCAGATATCTTGTGGGAGGACTATGGCGTCTGCGTGCGTGCCGGAGCGCACTGTGCTCCGCTGATGCACAAGGCGCTTGGCACTGTGGAGCAGGGCGTAGTACGGTTCAGCTTTTCCCATTTCAATACGGAGCAGGAGGTGCAGCAGGCAGCGCAGGCGGTCTGCGCGCTTGCCCGGGAACTTTTATGCGAATAAAACGAAATTATATCGTGCTTTCCTTCCGTACCACTTTAGAGGCTATGGAGTGGGAAAAGCAATGCCATGCCCGACAGGTGCCCGGGCGTCTGATCCCGCTGCCGCGTGAGATCTCGGCGGGGTGCGGGCTTGCATGGCGGATGCTGCCGGAGGACTGGCAAAGCTGGCAGGCAGCACTGGATCAAACACAGTTTGATAAGGTAACGCCTGTGGAGCAATAACAGAGGGAGAAAAACACCAATGAACAGACAAACGCTTGCAGATGTTCTGCAAGATACAAACCAGACCGGTAGCTATACGCTGGCTACCGTGCTGGAAGGCGAAGAGACGGGCAGTCAGCTGCTGCTGCGGGACGGAGATGCCCTATGGCAGACCCGGAGCGCCGAGCTTTTGCAGCGGCAGCTTGCCGCCCTGCAAGCCTGTACCGCTACGGGCTTTCTTACACTGGAAGGTCAGCGGGTATTTGCCGAGCGCTTTGGTGCGGTGCCGCAGCTGGTGGTCTGCGGCGGCGGTCATGTGGCGGCTGCTCTTGTAAAGCAGGCAAAGCTTCTCGGCCTGCCGGTGCTTGCCATAGACGACCGGGAGGAGTTTGCCCAACAGCTGCGCGCCGCCGGAGCGGATACCGTGCTTTGTGCCCCATTTGCACAGGCACTTCAAAATGTGCCCGGCGGGGCAGAGACCTATTTTGCAGTGCTGACCCGCTCCCACGCCTTTGATTTGGACTGCCTTACCCAGATTTTGCAAAAACCTGCGGCCTATGTGGGCATGATGGGCAGCCGTGGCCGTGCTGCATTGGTACGCCGTCAGTTGTTGGAAAACGGGCTGAACAGCCAGCGAATTGATACACTCTGCGCACCCATCGGCCTTGCCATCGGGGCGCAGACGGCTGCGGAGATCGCGCTTTCCATTCTGGCGCAGATCGTGCAGGTCAAAAACGCCCGTCCCCAGACCGAGGGCTATCCCGTCACATTGCTGGATGCGATGGCGCAGGCAGAAAAAGCCAGCACCCCGGCGGTGCTGGCTACCATTGTTGCGCGGCACGGCTCCACTCCGCGGGATGTGGGCGCAAAGATGCTCATTATGCCCGATGGCAGTACAGTTGGCAGCGTGGGCGGCGGTATTATGGAGCATTACACGGTACAGGCTGCTCAGAAGCTGTTGGCACAGGCTGCGCCAGTTCTGCAATGCCTGCAGCTTTCGGCTGACGGCAAAAACGAGGATGCGGCCATTGCTGCCTGTGGCGGCTCCATGGAGGTGCTGTTGCAGACACTTTTCCCCGGGGAGGAAACAAAATGAAAAAGGATGCCTTGATCATCGTACGCGGCGGCGGCGACCTTGCCACTGGAACCATCCACCGGTTGTGGAGCGCCGGGCTGCGGGTGCTGGTGCTGGAAACAACACGGCCCGCAGCCATCCGCCGTCAGGTGGCTCTGTGTGAAGCAGTGTATGAAGGTGAAACAACTGTTGAGGGTCTGCGCGCTGTCCGCATTAAAACATTAGAGCAGGCGCAGTCCGTCTGGGCGCAGAGCGCTGTTCCGGTTCTCATTGACCCGGAGGGAGCCTGTATTGCCCGGGCAAAGCCTGATGTCGTGGTAGACGCCATTCTGGCTAAGCGCAACCTTGGCACCCGCCGGAATATGGCACCGCTGACCATTGCCCTTGGCCCAGGCTTTGTTGCTGGGCAGGACGTGGACGCCGTGGTGGAGACCAAGCGCGGCCACCGGCTTGGTAGGATCATTCGGGAGGGGAGCGCTATCCCCAATACCGGCATTCCCGGTGTCATTGGCGGGTACGGTGCAGAACGGGTGATTCATGCACAAGCTGCTGGTGTTTTTATGAATGTGCGTAAAATCGGTGATTTGGTAGAGAAGGGTGAAACTATTGCCACCATCCGCACCCCGGAGGGCACAGAGTTTCAGGTTACAACACAGATTCCCGGCATTCTGCGCGGATTGCTGCGCAGCGGCTACCCGGTCACGCCGGGCTTTAAGATCGCGGATATCGACCCCCGGCGGGAAGAACTTTCCAACTGCTTTCTGATCTCGGATAAATCCCGCTGCATTGCCGGTAGTGTATTGGAACTTGTCTGTGCGCAGGTGTGGCAGTAAAACCTATATAAAAATAACCACTGCCGTTTTGCGGAAAGGTCTGCAAATACGGCAGGGGTTTTATGATTCTATGTTAGTTGCGATAGCAGCGGTCCTGTCCTACAAGCCAGTTTTCGCACAGGCGCTGGGCTTCCTCTAAGCTGCGACTCTCGCAATCAAAGAAGGCACCGCGCATAGAGCAGTAGGAGTAGTGCACCTTAGGAACACCGTTGCCATCCTTGAAGCGCTCGTACCGTTCTTCACCGGGCATCAGAAAAAGCTGTTCCATGGTTCCTTCTCCTTTGTTTTCAAACAGTATAAACGGCCGCTGGGCGGCGGCACACAACGCTTGCTATTGTATCACGATGGAGGTCGGTTTGCCATTGTCTTTTTGTCCAAAGATACGCCAGCTTTTTCTCTGCGGTTGTGTCAAAGAAGGGCTTGACAAATCATTCGTGCAAACTGCGTTCCTTTTCCAGCGCTGCTTTCATGCCGTGGATACGCCCCAGTGCATAGGAGAGCAGTGCTGCGCACAACAGGTTCAGCCAGCCGTAGCGAGCCTGATCCAGAGAGTTTGTTATACCAAGGATCAGGTTTGCCAGACAAATCAGGGAAAGCATCCGATTGATGCGGCTCAGATGCGTCAGACGGGAGTCGATATCCGAGAGCAGCTCAAAGCTGCCAAGCTCCGCTTTCCGACGGAAGTACACCCAGTTGACGCAGCCACCGATATATTCTGCACCCAGTTCCTTTACAAAGGCGCGATAATCGCTGCTGGGGTTCATCTCCAAGCGGATGATATATTCGCCCGGTTCGCAGCGCACAAAAGTATAAAAGGAAAACCCGGTATTGTCCAGTACCCAGCCATCCTGCGCCATCTCGTTCAGCCAGCGCTCTTCTTTTTCAAAATCCCACACAAAGAAAAGCTTGAAAACGGTTTTCTTTTCCATCATAAGGCTTCCTCCTTCAGGATGCTCTCACCATTTGCCACAAGCTGCTGCAAGCGGGCAAGCTCATGCTTTAAAACCTGTACGCCCTCTCCGGTAAGCTGGTATTCCTTTTTGCGGCTGCCGCTCTCGGCAGGCAGGGGACGGATCCAGCCTTTATCGCACAGAGAGGTCAATGCACCATACAGTGTCCCGGCGGCAAGATGGACTCTGCCGCCGGAAAGCTGCTCCGTTTGCTGCATAATGCCATAGCCGTGCTGCGGATGGTAAAGAGATAACAGGATATAATAGGTCGATTCGGTCAATGCAAGGTTTTCCATACTGAAATACTCCATGGATTCTATCGGACGTCTTTATATCGTCAACCGATATATCGCGCTTAAAGTATATCGTCATCCGATATACTTTGTCAAGCATTTTCAGAAAAAAGCCATCAAAAAGCTTTAAGACACAGTTCGTATGGAAAAACCGATGGAATGCAGGAAAATATTTTGTGCACTTTTCATAGTTTTCTTCTGAAGATTTTGGTGGTACAATATAGTCATCAAATTCTGCAATTCGGGAGGAGCTCCATGGCGGAAAAGTGTATTGAACTGGATAGTGTAGAGATCGCAGCGGCTGTTTTTGGCAACTGCGATCGGAATATTCGCTTGTTGGAAAAAGAGTTTTCAGTCACCGCTGTCTGCCGCGGTACACAGCTGCGCATTTCCGGCGAACCTGCCAACGTGGCCGCTGCGAACCGCGCCGTGGAGGGAATGCTGCTTCTGATCGAGAACCGCACCCCGCTGGAGGATCAGACCGTGCACTACTGCATCAGTCTGGCGCATGATGGCGCGGAGAAGCGGGTAAAGGAGCTGACAGAGGATTTTGTTACTGTCACGGTCAAGGGACGCCCGATCCGCCCCAAAACGCTGGGACAGAAGGAATACCTGAACGCCATCCGTTCCAATGCCATTACCTTCGGTGTCGGCCCGGCGGGTACCGGCAAGACCTATCTGGCCGTTGCTATGGCAGTGAAGGCCTTCAAGGCCAAGGAGGTCTCCCGGATCATCCTGACCCGCCCGGCGGTGGAGGCAGGGGAGAAGCTGGGCTTTCTGCCCGGTGACCTGCAGCAGAAGGTAGACCCCTATCTGCGGCCGCTGTACGACGGCCTGTTTGATATGCTGGGCGCAGAGACCTACGAGCGTCTGGTAGAAAAGCAGATCATCGAGGTTGCTCCGCTAGCCTATATGCGCGGGCGCACACTGGATGATTCCTTTATCATTCTGGACGAGGCGCAGAACACCACCCCGGAGCAGATGAAAATGTTCCTTACCCGTATGGGTGTGGGCTCTAAGGTGGTCGTTACCGGCGATGTGACCCAGATCGATCTACCGGGCAGCACCCGCAGCGGTCTGGTGGACGCGCTGAAGGTGCTGAAGGATGTGAACGGCATTGCACAGTGCTACTTTACCGATAAGGACGTTGTGCGTCACCGGCTGGTGCAGGAGATCGTTAAGGCTTACGAGCGTGCCGCCCATCCGGCTGCCGAAGCGGAAAATAAAGAAAACAAAAAGAATTTTAAGTAACCCTTTGAAAGGAGTGGACCGATATGTCCAACAAAGTTTTGATCACCAACTCCCAGAAAGCTGTCAAGGTGCCCTCTGGGCTCCGCATCCTCATCCGCCGTGCCTGCAATGCCGTGCTGGAATATGAGCATTTCGACCGCCCCGCCGAGATCAGCGTTACCTTTGTGGACAACGCTGCCATTGCCGAGCTGAACAACCAGTACCGCAACAAGCCCATGCCTACCGATGTGCTGAGCTTTCCTCTGGGTGAGAACGGCAAGTATGATATCGACGAGAATAACGGCTGCATGATGCTGGGCGATATCGTTATCAGCATGGAGCGCGCCATGGAGCAGGCGAATCTGTATGGGCATCCGCTGCAGCGGGAGGTAGCCTTTCTGACCGTACACTCCATGCTGCATCTGCTGGGCTACGACCACGAAAACGGTGGTCTGGAAGCCATGCGTATGCGCGAAAAAGAAGAGGCTGTGCTGCTGCAGCTGGGTCTGCCCCGCACGGTCAGCTACACGGAATGATATTCCTTCACTGCAACAGAACATAAAAAAACAAGACAGGAGTTCACTTTGAGTATTACAACACCCGTTCAGGAGCACTACGACACCTCCTCTGTATTCGTTGCTGTCATCGGACGGCCGAACGTGGGCAAATCCAGCCTGACGAACCTCTTGGTCGGCGAAAAGGTAGCTATCGTCACCTCTAAGCCCCAGACGACCCGCACCCGCATCACTGGCGTGATTACCCGGGGGCCGCTGCAGTATGTGCTGCTGGACACCCCTGGTGTGCACAAAGCCCACAACAAGCTGGGCAAGCGCATGGATAAGACCGCCAGCGATTCCATTGCGGATGTGGATGTTTCCATGATGCTGTTCGAGCCTTACGGTGCGCTGAACGAATCCGAGATGGTATTGGTGGAGGCGCTACAGCGCAGCGGCCCGGCCATTGCGGTCATCAACAAGACCGACCTTGTGAAAGATCCTGCCGACCTAGAAGCCCGCAAGGCAGAGTTGAAGGCGCTGGGTGTGTTTGATGCAATTTACACTATCAGTGTGCGCAACAAGGAGGGCAGTGAGGAACTGTTCGATGCCTTGAGCCGCTATGCCGTGGAAGGCCCCCATTACTTTGATGACGATGCTTATACCGATATGCCGGAAAAGGAGCTGGTGGCCGAGGTCATTCGCGAAAAGGCACTGCTCTTTATGCGGGATGAGATCCCGCACGGCATTGCAGTGGTGGTGGAGCGCTTTAAAGAGCGCCCGGGCACAGACCTGATCGACATTGATGTGAACATCTACTGCGAGCGGGAGAGCCATAAGGGCATGGTCATCGGCAAGGGTGGTGCCATGCTTAAAAAGATTGCCAGTGCTGCCCGCGCCGACTGCGAGGAGTTTCTGGGCTGCCGGGTCAACCTGCAGTGCTGGGTCAAGGTAAAATCCGACTGGCGGGACAACGAATTTTTGCTGAACAACTTCGGCTTCAAGCAGAATCCCTCCAACCGCTGAGCGCTGCCAAAGCAGGACAGTTTTCCCTTGTATGCTGTGCTAGAATCAGGCTGACACTATAACAAAAGCAGCCTGTGTACAGGAAAGGGAAGGAGTGCTGAAAATGGATGCTGCTGCAAGCTGGCAGGCCTTTGCCTGCACGGGGAATATTCTCCGTTATCTCGATTACAAACAACGTGTGCAGCTGCCCGCCGAGCATCCGGCAGGAGAAACGGACGATGGAACCATTTGTGACCATGGGTCTGGTACTGAAGGAGACCCGTTATAGAGAAGCAGACCGTATTCTGACGATCCTTACCCCGAAACTGGGCGTGATCACGGCAATGGCTGCAAACAGTCTGCGGCTGAAAAGCAAGCTGTTCAGCGCCTGCGGGCTGTTCTGCTATTCAGAGTTTACGCTGGTGCCCGGACGCAATATGTATACCGTGCGAGAAGCCGAGGTGCAGAACATCTTCCATGGCATTTCCTCCTCCATTGAAGGGGTAAGTCTTGCCATGTATCTGACAGAACTTGCTGCTGCGCTTTCGCCTACCGGCGAGGAAGCGGCCCGGGAATTGCGTCTAGTGCTGAACAGCCTGTATATGATCAGCGAGCATCGCACCGACCTGCGGGTGATCAAGGCAGTATTTGAACTGCGCACCATGAGCGAGTGCGGCTTTATGCCGCAGCTGGTCTGCTGCCGGGATTGCGGCACCTACGATGAAGGAGATGCTTTTTATCTGGACGCACAGGAAGGGCATCTGCTCTGTGCGTCCTGTGCGGCAAAGGCAGGCAAGAACTGCAATCTGGACAAGGCTTCGCTGTTTGCACTGCGCCACATCTGCTTAGTAGAGGACAAAAAAATATTTGCATTCAAGATCTCTGTGGGCAGTCTGGCAAAGCTTTCCACAGTGGCTGAAAACTATGCCCTGACGCATCTGGATAAGCCGCTGAAGAGCTATGCCTTTTTGAAAAGTGTGCTGCCCTGACCAAAAAGGAACAGTATGGAAACAAGCTACTTAAAAACATTAGAACTGGATAAGATCATTGCCCGTGCAGCAGAGGGCTGCGTATGCAAGGAAGCCCGTGCCATGCTGCTGGCTATTGAGCCGCAGTGCGACCCGGATGAGGTGCGCTATGCACTGGAGCAGACGGACGCCATCAACACCCTGCTGATTAAAAACGGCTCGCCGCGCTTTGGCGGGGTAGAGGGGGTCAGCCAGCTTGCCGCCCGTGCCGTAAAGGGCGGTGTTCTTTCCATGGGCGAGCTGCTGATGGTGGCCGGTGCGCTGCGCAATTTTCAGCACCTGACCAGCTGGTACGGCTCCTCTGAGCACGACGCGCTGCCGACCGATGATCTGTTTTACGCACTTGCACCGGAACCGGGTCTTGAGCAGCAGATCTCAAGTGCCATTCTGGCACCGGACGCCATGGCGGATACCGCCTCCCGCACGCTGGCAGAACTACGCAAGAAGATCCGCGCCACAGAAAACAGCATCCGCGACCGGCTGGAAAGCATGGTGCGCAATATGGATACCTCCAAATACTTGCAGGAGAGCGTGGTTTCTATGCGCAACGGCCGGTACGTTGTGCCGGTCAAGAGTGAGTATCGCGGCGAGGTTAGCGGCATCATCCACGATGTATCCTCTACGGGCGCTACGGTGTTCGTGGAGCCGCAGGCTGTGGTGGAAGCCAATGCGCGCATCCTGCAGTACCGCGCACAGGAAGCGCAGGAGATCGAGCGCATTCTGGTGGCCTTTACCGCACAGGTGGCCGCTATTGAGCCGCAGTTCCAGTACAGCTACAAGGCAATGCTGGAAATCGATATTCTGCTGGCAAAAGCACGGCTTGCGCTGGAGCTGAAAGCCTTCAAGCCCGCTGTGCGGACGGATTCTTCCTTTAACCTGATCCGTGCCCGCCATCCTTTGATTGATCCGCAAAAGTGCGTTCCGGTGGACATTGCGCTGGGCGGGGAGTATGATTCTCTTATCATCACCGGCCCGAATACCGGCGGTAAAACGGTCACTCTGAAAACCGCCGGTCTGCTGTGTGCCATGGCACAGTGCGGTTTTTTGATCCCGGCAGACGAGCGCAGCGAGATCTGCGTGTTCGATGAATTTTTGGTGGATATCGGCGATGAGCAGAGCATTGAGCAGAGCCTTTCCACCTTCTCCGGCCACATGAAAAAAATCACCGGCATTCTGGAACTGGCCATGCCGCACACCCTTGTGCTGCTGGACGAGCTTGGCGCCGGTACCGACCCCGCCGAGGGTGCTGCGCTGGCAGTTGCCATCATTGAGGAGCTGCGACGCCGTGGCGTTCTGCTGATGGCGACCACCCACTATGCAGAGCTGAAGGTCTTTGCGTTGGAAACGAAGGGCGTGGTCAATGCCAGCTGCGAGTTTGATTTGGAGACCCTGCGCCCAACCTATAAGCTGAGTGTGGGCGTACCGGGCAAGTCCAATGCTTTCCTGATCAGCGAAAAGCTTGGCATCCCCAGCCGCGTCATTGAGGCTGCCCAGCAGCATCTGTCTGCCGAGGATAAACGTCTGGATGCAGTTCTGGGTCAGCTGGATGATCTGAAACTTCAACTGAAAGAAAGCCAGAACGAGGTGGAGCAGCTGCGCAACGAAGCCTCCCATCAGCTGGAAGCCGCCCGTAAAAAGCGGGATGAGCTGATTCAGCAGGGCGAGAATGAATTGGAAGCAGCTCGTGCCAAGGCACGCACGCTGGCACAGCAGGTGGAAACGCAGGCCTACGCGCTGACTGACGAGCTGCGCCAGCTGCAAAAAGATGAGCGCATGAGCGCCCAGCAGAAAGCGCAGCGTGCCCGCGAGATTGCCAAAAAGGAGACCGAAAAGCTGTTTGCCGGTACGGAAGTGGTGCATAACCCCGTTAAGGAGTTTGTGCCACTGAAGGAGGTAAAGGTAGGGCAGGAGGTCTGCATTGCAGAGCTGAACCAGCTGGCCACCGTTCTGGCGTTGCCTGATAAAAACGGCGATGTGCTGGTGCGCGCCGGTATCATTAAGACCAAGGTGCCCCTCAAGGGCCTGAAGCAGCCGGAAAAGCTGATAAAAGAACCCACTGAACCAAAAACCAAGGCGCAGCAGCGGTATTCCCGCCTGACAGGCGATACCAACCGTCCAAACGGCAGGGTAGAGCGCGTACAGCGTACTGCCAAAATGGAGTGCAACCTGCTGGGACTTACGGTGGACGAGGCACTGTCGGAGGTGGACTCCTTTATCGATCGCGCCATCCTGAACGGACAGACGGTGGTCTATCTGATTCACGGCAACGGCACCGGCGCGCTGCGCACTGCCATTCATAAGCATCTGCGCGGCAACCGCATGGTAAAAAGCTTCCGTCTTGGTCGTTACGGCGAGGGCGAAAGCGGTGTAACGGTTGTAGAGCTGAAATAAACTAGTAAGGACTGCCTTTTGAAAAATTGGCAGTCTTTTTTTGTTGCAGTGCAGGGAAAAGGCGAGTATACTCGTATTATAAATGTAAAACGAACAGGAAGTAAAACTTTATGCCAACCAGTCATCGCAGACCCGCAAATAAGCATCGTAAACGCAAAACGCACCACCGCAAAGCCCAGCGTCGGATTTTGCATGGACTACTGCTTGTTTTTGCGGCATTGATGCTCTGTTTCGGCCTGTTTTTATGGAAAGCGGCACTGGAATTGAACGCACCCGCAGAACCCGCAGTCTCGTCCGCAGAGGATGATTTTCGTCCTGTGGTGGGCGACCCGCCGTACCGGGTGGCAATAGACGCCGGACATGGCGGCAGCGACCCAGGCGCAAGGGGAGTGGTCGAGGAAAAACAGGTCACAGCAGCAACGGCTGCTGCGCTGCTTCAGTGGTTAGAAGAGGATTCTAATTACATTCCGCTGCAGACCCGGGAAAGCTTTGATGAAACCGCGACACCTGCCCAACGTGCAGCAACCGCCAGTGCCCAAAGCCCGCAGCTGCTGCTGTCCATCCACGGAAACTCCGCAGCCAATGGCTCTACGGCATCCGGCTTTGAATGCTATCCGGCAGTGCCCGGACGTACATGGCATCAGGAAAGCTTTTATTTTGCCCGGCTGCTGGCCGGCGGAATGCAGAGCATCGGCGCAAAGCTGCGCGGACGTGGGGGAGTGCGGTACATTTATTATCTGGAAAACGACCAGAAGCAGCTGGTGGAGAACACCTACACACAGGTGCGGCCCGAGCGCAGCTTTACGCTGCTGGAAGATGTTGATTGTCCGGCAGTGTTGGCAGAGCAGTGCTTTGTAACGAATGCCGAGGATGTAGAGCGCTTTGGTAGCGAGGAGAGCTGCAAGACTGTGGCGCGCATTTATTACGAAGCCATCTGTGCATACTTTGGCACAGAACCGCTGCCGGTGAAATGAGCATCGCTTCACCAAAGCAGAAGAAACAATACTACTTTTATAACATGACCTGTAATGCACCAGAACAGCCACCGCAGGTATAAGTCAAACACTTGAACATACTGGTAATATGTCCAGCGGCGTAGAAGCGCGCGTGTGCAAACTGAAAAGCATCCACAGAAGCTGCCGGAAATCTGACAGAAAGAGAGAAGGGCAGCTTCTGTTTTTTGATTGTTATTATTTCGTATAATGCACGTTATGCGAAACTTAGGGAGGTGAAAAAAGCCCATTTCCCGGATTTTTGGCGTTCCAGCCTCGGCTGGCTCATTTTTGGGCCTGGCTTAACCGTTCTGCGCATTCTGCACTTTTTATCATATTTTATTGTTTTATTTGTCTCACGCTTACAGATACTTCCTGTGTTATGCGCTGCTGCATCGGTTCGTTTGTAATTCTTTTATTCCAGTAAGCATCTATGCGCCGCTTTATAACATTTCATGCTGCGTTTTATGATTTACAGTTTGCGGCTGTGGTTGTTCATTTGTTTTTGTGTAGATATTACTTTGCGAGTTTCTATCAGATCGTTTCTATAGATGCTCCTGTATGTATGGCTGCTGACTGCTTACATTGTAAATTATAAAGACCCATGGCAGCATCCAGTCAAACCGAATCGCGCCATGGGTCTTTGAACCGTCTTAAACGTTTTGTGTGGGTTTAAGTATCGCTTGATAAATCGTCGTTTTTCTCATCAGATATTGCCGAGATATCTGCCCGGAAGCCATCCTGTGCAGCGCCCTCAAAGGCCGCCATCGGCCCGGACGGTTCAGAAGCGTCCTCTCCCGCTGGGGCATTTTCAGCAGATGTCTCCCCTGCTGTTTCTGTTGTATCCAAGCTTGCTTTTGTGGCTTTTATGGGCAGTACCTTGCCCAGCGGATTTTCTTCAATGGCAGAGCGAACCTGAAATTCTTGTAGGTGCGTATAAATTTGCGTTGTTCCGACGCTGCTGTGGCCCAGAAGCTGCTTGAGGGTAAGGATATCCACATTGCCGGTTTGATACATCAACGTAGCGGCAGTATGGCGCAGCTTATGGGTGGAAAAGCCCTTCAGTCCGGCGGCCTTCATTGCGCCGGAGATCAGCTGTTCTACCCTGCGGTTCGAGATGCGCTCCTTGCGCATCCGCGTAATGAACACGGCTTTTTCCTTGGGTGAAAGCCCTTCCATGGTGTTGCGCTTGCGCAGATACAGCTGCAATGCCTCCACGCAGGCATCGTTCAGGTAGACCATACGCTCTTTATGGCCTTTGCCGAACAGGCGGATCTGACGCTGTTCCAGATCAATGTCTCCAAGGTCCATACCTACCAGCTCTGCAAGACGCATACCGCAGTTGAGGAACAGCACCACCATGCAATAATCCCGCTCCGGGAAATCGCTCTGGGTCTGGGTGCTCTCCAAAAGCGAGATGGACTGCTCTGCCGTCAGGTACTTGGGCAATACTTTATCCTGCTTGGGCGGACGGATGGCCACCGTAGGGTCCTCGGATAGGCGGTTGACCTGATTGACCAGATAATCATAAAAGCCGTGCAGGCTGGCCAGCCGCCGAGCGGTAGAGGATTTTTTGTTGCCGCACTCCCGGTTTAAAAAGTACAGATACTCGTAGATATCCTCTTTTGTTATGCTGCCCCAAAAGGCCGTATCCAGCCCTTTGGGGTCAATCTCCTTAAACTCTGCATCTGCGGCCACAAGCCCGCGGCGGCGCTTCATAAAGCGGCTGAAGGAGCGAAGGTCGCAGTAATAACTGAACGCCGTATTGGCGCTTTTGCCGGCGATCACTTCAAGATAACGTACATATTCCACAATATCCGGGGCAGCATCCTCAAAGGGCGCGTGCTTGCCGGGATTTCTTTCGTCCAGATAGATCGACATAGGTTCCTCGTTTCATCACAGGCGGTCATTTTTCAGCGCGTTGATGGCATCTGCGATATACGCCGCACCGACCAGCTTCATGCCGGGATAGTCTGCGGCATTCAGGTGTGCAAGGCTGTGCTTGGGGATAACTGCCCGCCCAAAGCCGATACGCTCTGCCTCGTGCAGACGCTGCTCCAGATTGGGCACGCTGCGTACTTCCCCGCCCAGACCTACCTCTCCGATGGCAATAAGCTTATCGCTAACCGGGCGGTCCAGCAGCGAAGAGACCATGCTCAGACAGACTGCAAGGTCGCAGGCGGTATCCCGCAGTGCAATGCCGCCCACGATATTGACATAGACATCCAGATTGCCAAAGAAGTACCCTGCCCGCTTTTCCAGCACGGCAATCAAAAGGTTCATGCGGTTATAGTCGTATCCGCTGCAGGCGCGGCGGGGTGCCGGGAAATTTGTCTTGGTGGCAAGCGCCTGAATCTCGCTCAGGATGGGACGGCTGCCCTCCATGGTGCAGGCTACACAGTTGCCGGAGACCCCCAGCGGACGTCCTTCCAGCAGCATTTGGGAGGGGTTTTCGATCTCGGCAAGTCCTGTTCCGGTCATATCGAACATTCCCAGCTCATTGGTAGAGCCATAGCGGTTTTTGGCTGCCCGCAAAATGCGGTACGGCAGCATCTTATCACCCTCAAAGTAGAGCACCGTATCCACGATATGCTCCATGACCTTGGGGCCTGCAATTGCACCATCCTTGTTCACGTGACCCACGATGAACATGGGAATCTCCTGCTTTTTGGCGACTGCCAGCAGACGCGCGGCGCTTTCCTTCACCTGACTGACTGTGCCGGACGAGGACGAGATATCCATGCAGCGCATGGTCTGGATGGAGTCAATGACCACAAGGTCCGGCTTTTCTTTTTCGATTAAACCGCAGATCTCATCCACGTCATTTTCCGCCGCCAGAAAAATGTTATCCTGCGGCACCTTCAGCCGCGCTGCACGCAGCTTGACCTGCCGGACAGACTCCTCGCCGGTGATATACAATACGCTGTGCTGGTTGGAGATGGCACCGCACAGCTGTAACAGCATAGTGGATTTACCCACGCCCGGCTCACCGCTCAAAAGCACCACGCCGCCCAGAACGATGCCGCCGCCCAATACGCGGTCCAGCTCCGAGATTCCGGTCAGGATGCGGCTTTTTTCCTCCGTGGTGCTGATCTCTGACAGCCGCCGGGCGGTCAGGGTGGTCACGCCCTCCTGACGAGCCGCAGCAGCCTGCCGGGCAGCAGAAGTCCCCGCCTTGGGTGCCTCGGCTACAACGTCCTCGTTCATGGTGTTCCAGCTGCCGCAGCTGGGGCAGCGCCCCATCCAGCGGGGGCTTGTCTCTCCGCAATTGGAGCATACATAGACGGATTTCAATTTCATGTCTGTCCCTCATTTATTATGGTCTTTTGTTATTGTAACACACTGTGCCAAAACCCGCAAGAAAAGGATACCGTTTACAGGCGGCTGCCAAGATACGAAAGCCCTGCCGCCACGCCGCACAGCGGCAGCAGCACCACCATGGTCAGCAGATATTGTCCCAGCAGTGCCTGTACCCCGGGGCGGGCTTGTCCGCCGGGATGCCTGCGGAAGGAGTAGGCGTGGATCCGGCTGCTGACCTGCAAAGCACAAGCCCCGAAAAAGCACAGACAGCCGCTTGCTGCTGCCGCCGGCAGGCCTGTCCACAGCAGCACCGGAAGTACCGCTTTCCATCCGCCTGCGGCGCAAAGCTGTACCATAAGCAACCCGCTGCCCAAACCGTACAACATCATGCTGCCAAAGATCATCACTGGCCCAAGGGCAGACAGCCCCAATACCAGAAACAGGCTGACCACAAGGCCGAGAGCCAGATATTCCATGCCGAAAAGCTGTACGGTACCCTGCAAGCTGCCCGGTGCAAACAGCCTTTGCCATGCCTCCAGATAATACTGCAGCAGTTCTGCCTGCCGGGCATCGCATACAGCCTGCAATACACCGGCTGCCGTGCACCCCAGCAGAAAGGCCGCAGCCAGCAGCCAGCAATCCCGGGTGGCGTGCCGCTTTGACGGGATGCAGGGTTCTTTTTGCGGCAATTTCTCTACGGTTTCCGGTGCGGTTTCTGGTACAGTCGGCAGAGTGGGCTCCGCTTTCTGCACCGGCAGGCCGACCGTCTGCGGCAACAAAGACAAGGCTTCTTCCGGTTTAGTTTGTTCATAGATCCACATACGCTGTTTTCCCCTCTGATGTATTCGATTTGCCAGATTGATCAACGAAGTGCATGCCTGCGGCTGCGCAGGGTGACGCCAAGCAGCCCGCCAATGCAGCCGCAGAGCAGTACCGCCAGAATGCGGCACACCACAGCAGACTCGGCGGCTGTGCCGTTCCATACAGCAGAAAGCACAAGCGGTGCCGCCAAAAATGTACTTTGAAGCAGTCCTGTCAACAGACCGCGCACCTTTTTTCGGAACGCTGCCGCCAGTGCACACAGTAAACTGCCCATGCATACGGCTGTTGTGGCAAGTATCGGCACTACGCTGCCGGAGCAGCCCTGCCCGGCCATCAGCTGCGCAAAACAGGCCAAAGCTGCCGCTGTTATAGCTACCCCCAACGCCCCGAAAAGCAGAAACGAAAGAAGTTCCGCCGGGAAACCTCGAGATTCAGACATAACAAAACCGCCTCCCTGCACATAGTCTATGCAGGGAGGCGGTTCATGTATGCACGGTGTTAACGCTTACTTCTTGTCGGCAGGAGCCTTGTCCATGTTCAGCTTTTCGACCGAAGAGATAGCAGACTTGGTGAAGCGGATCTTCACGCGGTCAGCGCCGGTCTCCAGAACAAAAGTGTCGTCCTTGATGGCGACAACGCGGCCAATGACACCGCCGATGGTGGTGACCTGATCGCCGATCTCCAGACTGCTGCGCATAGCGGCATCCTTCTTTTCCTGCTTCTTCTGGGGACGGTAGATCATGAAGTACAGCAGGACCAGCATCAGTGCCAGCGTGAAGAACAGGCTGATATAGCCTTCGGACGTGGTAGTCAGAAATTGCATGGGGCAAAATCTCCTCTCAAAAATTCAGATAATGCTATTATACCCTCTTATCAGCCTTGTTGCAAGGCTAAAGTTTAAATTCGGGTATCCAGAAGCTTCACATATCTATCGTGGAAGGCGGTAAAGGTGCCGGCATCCAGTTCATCCCGGATGCGTTCCATCAGGTGATTGTAGAACCACAGGTTGTGCATCACGGTCAGGCGCATACCCAACATCTCGTCTGCCTTGAGCAGGTGCCGGATGTAGGCGCGGGAATAGTTGCGGCACACCGGGCAGCCGCAGGCGGGGTCAATGGGACGCTCGTCCCGCTCATACTTGGCATTTTTGATGTTAATAATGCCGCTCCATGTGTTCAGGTGACCATGGCGGGCGTTGCGGCTGGGCATAACGCAGTCAAACAAATCCACACCACGGGCTACGGCCTCGATAATGTTGCCGGGGGTGCCGACGCCCATCAGGTAGCGGATCTTGTCCTTGGGCATATACGGCTCCACCTGACTGATCATCTCATACATCACTTCGGTGGGCTCGCCCACAGCTAGACCGCCAATGGCATAGCCGTCCAACTCCAGCTCTGCAATTTGCTTCATGTGCTCCACACGCAGGTCTGCATAGGTGCACCCCTGATTGATGCCGAACAGCAGCTGATCCGGGTTGACAGAGATGCCCTCGTGCTTCAGGCGTGCCATCTCAGCCTTGCAGCGCTTCAGCCAACGGGTGGTGCGCTCGCAGCTGTCCTTGGAGTAATCGTGCTGGGCGGGGTTCTCCACACATTCATCAAAGGCCATGGCAATGGTAGAGCCCAGATTGGCCTGGATCTGCATGCTCTCCTCCGGACCCATGAAGATGCGGTGACCGTCCAGATGGGAGGCGAAGGTCACACCCTCCTCAGTGATCTTGCGCAGCTTTGCCAGACTGAACACCTGAAATCCACCGCTGTCGGTCAGGATAGGCCCATTCCAGCGGGTGAACTTGTGCAGACCACCCATATCCGCTACCAGCTTATCGCCGGGACGCAGATGTAGGTGGTAGGTGTTGCACAGCATAACCTGCGCGCCGATATCCTTCAGATCCTGCGCCGACAGGCCGCCCTTGATGGCACCGGCGGTGGCAACGTTCTGAAAGGCAGGGGTCTGCACCGTGCCGTGCACGGTTTTGAACTCGCCCCGCCGGGCGTTGTGTTCCTGCTTGAGCAGGGTGTAGGTCGTCAAAGAAGGCATGGTCTTTTCCTTTCTGCGCACGGAAAACAGCCGTGCAGCCTCGATGCAGGCCGCAAGCCTGCAAGTTATCAGAATAATCGTAACAACAGTATGCTGTAATTACAAAATAAGCATCGCATCGCCAAAAGAGAAGAAGCGGTACTTCTCTGCCACGGCTACCTCATAGGCGTGCATAGTCTTTTCGTAGCCGTACAGAGCGGACACCAGCATGATCAGGGTGCTCTCCGGCAGATGGAAGTTGGTGATCAGACCGTCGATGCAGTTAAACTTCACCCCCGGGTACAGGAAGATGGAGGTGTTGCCGCTGCAAGCCTTGATCTCGCCGTACTTGGCAGCGGCAGCCTCCAGTGTGCGGCAGCTGGTGGTGCCCACAGCGATGACCCGGTGGCCTGCAGCCTTGGTCTCGCGGATGCGGCGGGCGGTCTCCTCGCTGATGGAGTACCACTCGCTGTGCATCTTGTGGTCGCTGATCTCGTCCTCCTGTACAGGGCGGAAGGTGCCCAGACCAACGTGCAGTGTGACCTCGGCAATGCCGACGCCCATAGCGCGGAGGGTGTCCATCAGCTCCGGGGTAAAGTGCAGCCCGGCGGTGGGAGCAGCCGCGCTGCCCAGCTCCTTGGCGTAAACGGTCTGATACTGGCTCTGATCCTCCAGCTGCTTTGTGATGTAGGGCGGCAGCGGCATCTTGCCAAATTCATCCAGCTTTTCATAAAGCGTTTCGGTATCATAATAGAATGTAACGTACTTGTTGCCGTCCTCCATGGTCTCATCCACCACGGCGGTCAGACTGCCGTCGCCAAAGCTTACCTTTGTGCCGGGCTGCATCCGCTTGCCGGGCTTTGCCAGGCACTCCCACTGGTCTCCCTTCACCTGCCGCAGCAGCAACAGCTCACACACGGCACCGGTAGGCTGCTTGACGCCCACGATGCGGGCGGGCAGCACCTTGGAATTATTCACCACCAAAAGATCCCCCGGCTCCAGAAATTCCGGCAGGTCGCGGAACACCTTGTGCCGGATGCTGTCATCCTTCCGGTTCAAAACCATCAGCCGTGCCGCATCCCGCGGGGACGCAGGTTCCTGTGCAATGAGCTCTTTGGGTAAATCATACCAAAAATCTTTTTTTAACATACTGTGCATTTGCCTTTCCGATGATTGACACGGACAACGTATCAATGATATTATAGAATCTGTATAAACAGTATCTATTATATTGCATTGCTGTCCGGTTTGCAAGCCGTGTTGTGCACAATGATAAGATTTGCTGTTTGTTTTTTTGAAAGGAAAGGTGCTGGAAATGGATAGACAGTATAAAGTGGGTATCGTAGGCGCAACTGGTATGGTGGGTCAGCGTTTTGTGACTCTGCTGGAGAATCATCCTTGGTTCAAGCTGACCGTACTGGCTGCATCCGGCCGCAGTGCGGGCAAGAGCTATGAGGATGCAGTAGGCTCCCGCTGGGCCATGACCACTCCCATGCCGGAAAGCGTGAAGAAGATGACCGTTCTGGACGCTTCCAAGGTGGAGGAAGTGGCTTCGCAGGTAGATTTTGTTTTCTGCGCTGTCAATATGCCCAAGGACGAGATCAAGGCACTGGAGGAAGCATACGCCAAGGCTGAGTGCCCGGTGGTCTCCAATAACAGTGCCCATCGTTTCACCCCGGATGTTCCCATGGTGGTGCCCGAGATCAACGCCGACCATATCGAGATCATTCCCGCCCAGCGCAAGCGTCTGGGCACCAAGCGCGGCTTCATCGCTGTCAAGTCCAATTGCAGCCTGCAGAGCTATGTACCTGCCCTGCATCCCCTGATGAAGGACTTTGGCGTGAGCAAGGCACTGGTGTGCACCTATCAGGCCATTTCCGGTGCAGGCAAGACCTTTGACCGGATGCCTGAGATCGTGGACAACGTGATCCCCTACATCGGCGGCGAGGAGGAAAAGAGCGAGCGCGAGCCGCTGAAGCTGTGGGGACATATTGAAGGCGACCAGATCGTCAACGCCGAGAAGCCGGTCATCACTGCACAGTGCTTCCGCGTGCCTGTTTCGGACGGCCACACTGCAGCCGTGTTTGTAAGCTTTGACAAAAAGCCCACCAAGGAGCAGATGCTGGAAGCATGGGCGAATTTCCGCGGCCCCGCACAGGAGCTGAACCTGCCCAGCGCACCCAAGCAGTTCCTGCACTACTTTACCGAGCCGGATCGTCCACAGCCCAAGCTGGACCGCAACACCGAGAACGGCATGGCTGTGTGCATCGGCCGTCTGCGGGAGGACACCCTGTTTGACTACAAGTTTGCCTGCATGAGCCACAACACCCTGCGCGGTGCTGCCGGCGGTGCTGTGCTGCTGGCCGAGCTGCTGGCAGCGAAGGGCTATATGGACTAATGCCTGAATTTTTGCGCGATACACGCAGCAAAGGAGTTTTTACTATGAAGAAGCCTGTCTTTACCGGTGCGGGTGTTGCCATCATCACCCCGATGTACGAGGACGGAAGCATCAACTTTGACGAGTTGGGCCGCATTATCGAGGATCAGATTGCCCGCCACACTGATGCCATCATCATCTGTGGCACCACCGGCGAGTGTTCTACCATGACCGATGAGGAGCAGCTGGCCACCATCAAGTTCACCGTGGATACGGTCAATCACCGCGTACCGGTCATTGCCGGTGCCGGTTCGAACGATACCGACCACGGCTGCGCACTGGCAGCAAAGTCTGCTGCCTGCGGTGCCGATGCCCTGCTGATGGTCACCCCCTACTACAACAAGACCTCGCAGGCCGGTCTGGTGGCACACTTTACCGCCATGGCTGAGGCCGGCGGCATCCCGGTCATCCTGTACAATGTGCCCTCCCGCACGGGTCTGAATATTGCACCCGAGACTGCTTTGGAGCTGAGCAAGCACCCGCTCATCAACGGCATCAAGGAGGCCTCCGGCAACATCTCTCAGGTGGCCAAGGTGGCTGCACTGTGCGGTGATGCGCTGAATATCTACTCCGGTAACGACGATCAGGTGGTTCCCCTGCTGGCACTGGGCGGCAAGGGTGTCATCAGCGTGGTGTCCAATGTTGCGCCGGAACTGGTGCATAACTGCTGTCAGGCTTTCTTTGACAGAGATACTGCCAAGGCCTGCGCTTTGCAGCTGGAAATGCTGCCGCTGGAGGAGGCTCTGTTCTGCGAGGTGAACCCCATTCCGGTCAAGTACGCCATGAACGTGCTGGGCTGGAACGCAGGCGAATGCCGTCTGCCGCTGGTAGAGCCCAGCGATGCCCACAAGGCAAAGATCGAGCAGGCTTTGCAGGCTGCTGGTCTGATTAAGGAATAAAAAGCGTACAGAATGCCCGGGAATTTTCGGCTTCCGGGCATTCTGCCATATTATAGAAACGAGGAAACAACAATGACAGAGATCGTGATTCAGGGCATTGGCGGCCGCATGGGCCATGTGCTGTGCGATATGATCGCACAGCGGGAGGACTGCCGTGTGGTGGCCGGTATCGATATGCAGGACGGTGAGCAGAACGGTATTCCGGTCTATAACAGTCTGGAAAAGCTGAACGGCAAGGGCGATGTGATCATCGACTTCAGCTCCCCTGCTGCGGTGGAAAAGGCACTGCCCTACTGCCAGAGCCACAAGCTGCCTATCGTGGTGTGCACCACCGGCCTTTCAGAGGAGTTGCAGCTGAAGGTCGTGCAGCTGTCCCGCAGCGTTCCGGTGTTCAAGAGCGCCAATATGTCCATGGGCATCAACGTACTGGCCGAGCTGTGCAAGCGCGCCTCTGCCGTGCTGGGCATCAACTATGATATCGAGATCGTGGAGCAGCATCACCACAACAAGCTGGATGCTCCCAGCGGAACGGCGCTGATGCTTGCAGACGCCATCAACGAGCAGAATGACGGCGCGTACCATTATGTGTACGACCGCTCTTCCGTGCGCCAGAAGCGCGACCCGAAGGAGATCGGCATCAGCGCTGTGCGCGGCGGCAGCATCGTAGGCGACCACGAGGTTCTGTTCTGTGGCCCGGACGAGGTGATCACCCTGCGGCACACCGCCTACTCCCGCAGCATCTTTGCCAACGGCGCAGTGAATGCTGCGGTCTATCTGGCAAAGAAGGAGCCGGGTCTGTACGATATGGGCGACCTGATCGCCGCCCTCTGAAAAACAAGCTGCCCCGGCATACGCTGGGAGAAGAGGTGAACGATGAAGCAGGAGCCTTTAAAGCGGCGGCGTCCGGTTGCCCGTAAGCGTGGCCGAGAGCAAACGCTCCGGGCAGTGGTGCTGTCGGTTCTGACTGTGAGCGTGATTGCACTATGTCTGGGGATCTGGACAAAGCTGCCGGGAGAAGATGTACCGGTGGGCGGCATTGCGCCGCCGGAGGATACGCTATCCCCTGCTTCATCTGTTGTGACCCCGGAGCCGGAGCCTGAACCGCAGCCTGTGGTGGAAACCATCCGGTTTTCTGCAACAGGAGATAACCTGATCCATGCTCCTATCTATAAACAGGCCGCCCGCCGGGCAGGCGAAGATGGAACGTACAGCTTTGATTACTGTTATGAGCACATTGCTCCTTTCTATGCTGAGCAGGATGTGAACTGGATCAATCAGGAGACCCTTTGCAGCGACACCCTTGCGCCCTCCACCTATCCCAGCTTCTCTACTCCCGGCGACTGTGCGCGGGCACTGTACCGCGCCGGGGTGCGGGTGTTCAGCCTGTCCAATAACCACACCTACGATAAGGGCGCGTCCGGTATTGCGGCCACACTGCAATTCTGGGAGTCCATGCCGGAGGATGTTGTCACCACCGGTCTGTGGCGCGGCGAAGAGGACTACGACCGTATCCCGCTGCAAACCGTCAACGGTGTGACCATCGCCTATCTCTCCTATACCGAGCACACCAACGGCATCCGCCAGAACAAGAACATGACAGCCAATGTCATCTACACCAGCCAGACTGATGTGATCGAGCGGCAGGTGCGGCTGGCACGCCAGCAGGCGGATTTTGTGGTGGTTGGGGTGCACTGGGGCGTAGAGGACAGCCACGCCATCGTGGACAGCCAGCGCACACTGGCGCAGAATCTGGCAGACTGGGGTGCAGATGTCATTGTTGGCACCCACCCTCATGTATTGCAGGACGCCCAATGGCTTATCGCAGCGGACGGACGGCGGAGTTTTGTCGCCTTCTCGCTGGGCAATTTTCTCAGTACCCAAAGCCGCCCGGATCAGCTGGTGGGGGCCATCCTGACCTTGCAGCTGCAAAAGACCACCCAGCCAAACGGCTCAGTACAGTGTGAAGTGCTTGCACCGCAGCTGCACCCTACCGTGACCCATTACGATGCCGGTAAATCCAATGTGCGCACCTATTTTTTAAGCGATTACACGCAGGAATTGGCGGCAGCGCATGGTGTGCGGGCAAATTATTCTGATTTCAGCCTTGACAGGATACAAAAAATCGCGCAAAATAATATCAGCACATCCTTTTTAGCACTTACATAAAAATGTGAAATGATTGAGCGTTGTCCGGCAACCCGGGCAGAACGGAGGACTTTTTATGTACGGAGTATCGAAAATCAATATCGAGACCGACCTGATGATGATCAGCGTGCAGGACGTGGCGTTCCGGGGCAACAGCCTGTCCCGCTATCTGGATATCTTTGCAGAAACCGGCGTGGTGGTGGATATGATCAGCCAGAGCGCTCCCCACGGCACTACCATTGATTTCAGCTTTACCGCATCCAGCAGCGATCTTCCGCTGGTGATGAAAGCAATCTCGGCGGCAAATCTGGACAAGGACGCCAAGGCTTCTCCCCTGATTAGCGTGGGCTATTCCAAGCTGAATCTGTTCGGCGAGGATATGGTCACCAGCTGCGGTGTGGCTGCGCGGGCGCTGAATGCGCTGGCTATGGCCGGTATCGAGGTGCTGCTGATTACCACCAGTGATCTGGATATCTCTCTGCTCGTCCACGCTGAAAACGAGGACGCCGCTTATGAGGCACTGAAAAAGGCATACGAGTTGTAACAGTAATCAACCGGGGCCGAAGGGGCAGCTTCCCTTTCGGCCCTGTTTTTGCGGAATGCGCAGAAACAGGCAAAATTCCCTGCTGAAAGAAGGAAGCCGGAATGAAAGACCCATCAACTCTTATGCGCAGCATCCGGCAGCGGCTGCTGGCACATTTTGAGAAAAGCGCGCCGTTTGCCCCGGAAGCCCCTGCAACGGAAGCTGCGCCTGCGGACAGCTGGCAGTTGCTTTATGCACCGGTCACGGGACGCATCCGGGCACTGACCCGGATCAAGGATCCGGTGTTCTCCAGCGAGGTGTTGGGCAAGGGCTGCGCCATCGAGCCAAGCTGCGGCGAGGTGGTAGCACCCGCAGACGGCATCGTGAAAAAGATCGCCAAGACTCACCACGCTATCAGCCTGCTGTGCGACAACGGGTTGGAGGTACTGATTCATGTTGGTATGGACACCGTGGAGTTGAAGGGCAAAGGCTATGAGCTGTTTGTACAGGCTGGCGATCCTGTGCAGAAGGGGCAGCTGCTCTTCCGGTTCGATCTGCAAGTCATCGCAGCGGCAGGCTACACGCTGACCACTCCGGTGATCGTGACCAATAGCAACCGGTTTGCACGGATAGAGCCTTTGCTCTCCGGCCGGGTAACTGCTGGGCAGCAGCTTTTACGCGCCAAAATGTAAAAATGGGCCAGAAACGTCTGTGAACGTTTCTGGCCCATAAATTTTATAATGCTTTTTTACAGCGTGACCTTGTGGTAAATCTTTTTGCCCTTCTTGATAACGATACCCTTGGCCAGCTGCTCTGCGGTAAAGCTGGCGGTGGGAGCGGCGACCTTTTCGCCGTCTGCCAGCACACCGCCCTGTACTACCAGACGGCGAGCCTCGCCGTTGGAAGCAGCCAGACCGGCCTTGACCATCAGGGTCAGGATGCCAATAGCACCGTCCGTCAGGTCAGCCTCGGTCAGCTGGGTGCTGGGCATGTGTTCGGTGTCCATTGCGTTGCCGCTGAACAGTGCGCGGGCAGCGTTCTGAGCCTTTTCGGCCTCTTCCTTGCCATGCACCATGCTGGTCATCTCGTAGGCAAGGATTTCCTTGGCCTCGTTCAGGCGCTGATCCTGCCAGGTGCTCATCTCGTCGATCTGCTCCAGCGGCAGGAAAGTGAGCATACGGATGCACTTCATCACATCGGCATCGCCCACGTTGCGCCAGTACTGGTAGAACTCGAAGGGACTGGTCTTGTTGGGGTCCAGCCAGACGGCATTGCCGGCGGTCTTGCCCATCTTCTTGCCCTGAGAGTCGGTCAGCAGGGTGATGCGGCGGATAAGCTCGGTGCCGCCCAGCATATTGCTCCACTGGTCATCGCCGCCGAACTGCATATTGCAGCCGTAGTGCTGGAACATGTAGTAGAAGTCGTAGCTCTGCATGATCATGTAGTTGAACTCCAGGAAGGACAGGCCCTTCTCCATGCGCTGCTTGTAGCACTCGGCGCGCAGCATGTTGTTCACGGAGAAGCAGGCGCCTACCTCGCGCAGCAGCTCAACGTAGTTCAGATCCAGCAGCCAGTCGGCGTTATTCACCATCAGAGCCTTGCCCTCAGAGAAATCGATGAACTTCTCCATCTGCTTTTTAAAGCAGGCAGCATTGTGGGCAATATCGTCCTTGGTCAGCATCTTGCGCATATCGGTACGGCCGGAAGGGTCACCGATCATCGTGGTGCCGCCACCGATCAAAGCGATGGGCTTGTTGCCTGCCAGCTGCAGGCGCTTCATCAGGGTCAGCGCCAGAAAATGGCCGGCAGTCAGGCTGTCGGCAGTGCAGTCAAAGCCGATGTAAAAGGTAGCCTTGCCGTTATTGATCAAATCGATGATCTCTTCATCGGTGATCTGGGCTACCAGACCGCGGGCTTTCAGTTCTTCGTACAGCGTCATGGGAAAAACCTCCTGTTTTTGGGGCAGAGGAAACAAAAAACGCCCTCTGCCAAAATTGAATTTGGCAGAGGGCGAGATAACTTCGCGGTACCACCTCTGTTTGCCGTTTCCTCACGGAAGCGGCCTCACGAGTGCACACCCCAGAGTAGAGTGACACTCCTGCGTCTTTAACGCTCGCATGCGGCACAGCCTACTAGCCTTACGCATTCAGCCTGCAGCTCCGGGAGGTATTTCCCCTGCTGTTCTGCGATCCCTTGCACCGACCGGGACTTCTCTGGACAGAACGCTTCAGGGTACTTGTTCCCTTCATCGCCATTAACAACGTCTACTCTATCACAAGACCGCTGCCTTGTCAAGAGTTGCCTTTTTGCAAAAGCACATTCCGCTAAATCAGCCGCCGTGCTTGTGCTCCTGCAGCATCTCCCGTGCATTGGCGCGGGAAAGCTCGGTAACGTGGTCGCCGGAGATCAGGCGTGCCAACGCCTCTACGCGGCCGTTTTCGTCCAGAGGGTGGATTTCGGTATAGGTGCGCTCGTTGGACACGTTTTTCTGGATGAGCAGATGGCAATCGGCCAGTGCTGCGATCTGCGCTGTGTGGGTGATGCACAGGATCTGATGCCCCTGTGCGCTCTGACGCAGTACCTCGCCAATGCGTCCGGCTGCCTTGCCGGACACACCGCTGTCGATCTCATCATAGATCACGGTAGGCACAGCGTCCTTATCGGCCATTGCATTCTTGATGGCAAGAGTGATACGGCTCAGCTCGCCGCCGGATGCGATCTTGGCCAGCGGCTTGGGTGCTTCACCGGGGTTTGTTGAGATGTAGAACTCGATGCTGTCCTGCCCATGGCTGGCCAGCGGGCCGCGGGTGTGCCGCAAAGTCATACGCACACCCGGCATATTCAAAAAGTCCAGCGTGCCGGAAATGCGGGTGTTCAGTTCCTCAAAGGCTTTCAGCCGGGTCTGGGTCAGCGCCTCTGCCTTTTCCCGCGCTTTTGCGTAAAGGCGAAGCTTTTCGGCCTGCAATGCATCATGGCGCTGCTGGGAATGCTGGATGCTGTCCAGTTCCTCCCGGGCCTTCTGCCCAAAAGCGATCACATCCTCCACCGTGCTGCCGTATTTGCGCTTCAGCCGGTACAAAAGATCCAGCCGCTGCTCTACCTCGTCCAGTTCTGCATCATTGGTGTCGTAGGCATCCAGCCGCCCGATCAGATCTGCGGCCACATCCTTGGCGTTATAGTATAAGTCCAGCAGCTGCCCGGCGGCGGCGGCAAGCGCGGGGTCCAGCTGCGCGGCAGCGTCCACCGCATTGGAGGCTTCCCCCAGCAGATCCACCGCGCCTGCGGCATCATCACTGCCGGAAAGCAGCGCATAGCTCTGCGCCAGACGATCCCGAATGGCAGAGGCATTGGACAGCACCTTCCGACGGTTTTCCAGCGTCTGCTCCTCACCGGCAGTCAGTCCGGCGTCCTCGATCTCCTGCACCTGATATTGCAACAGATCGATCTTGCGCTGTTTTTCAGCCTCATCGGTGATCAGGGCGTCCAGCTCCCGCTTGACCTGCACCAGCTCCCGGTACAGGGTATAGTACTCCTGAAAAACCGTGCGGTTCTGCGCATAATCATCTAGAATGTCCAGATGATGCGCCGGGTTGAGCAGACCCACCGAATCGTGCTGGCCGTTGATGTTGATCAGACCGCCGCACAGCTCCCGCAGAACGGCTGCCGTGGCCGGCATCCCGTTGATGCGGCAGCTGCTTTTACCCTCGGCGGTGATCTCGCGGCTGAGCAGCAGTGCTTCCGAGCGCTCGTAGCCGGACTGTTCAAGCTTATCCAGCACAGCAGGCGGTACCTGCTCAAAGGCGGCGCGGATCACCGCCTTTGCAGCCCCGGTGCGCACCAAGTCCTTAGAGGTGCGGTTGCCAAGGATCGCATTGATGGAATCAATCAGGATGGATTTGCCCGCACCGGTCTCGCCGGTCAGAACATTCAGCCCAGGTTCAAAGTGCACCTCCGCCTTCTGGATCACGGCAACATTTTCAATTTGCAGGCTGCTCAGCATGGCTTCGTTCTCCTACTGTCATCTCTGCCCCACATAGCGGGTCAGCTCCGAACAAATGGTCTTTGCATCGCGCTCCGAGCGCGCAACAATTAAAAAGGTGTCGTCGCCGGAAAGAGTACCGACAACGTTTTTCCACTGCAAGGCGTCAAAAACCTCGCAGGCGGCATTTGCCATGCCGGAATAGCATTTTACCAGCACAACGTGCCCTGCATAATCCACCCCCAAAACGGACTCGTGGAAGATGGTCTCAAAGCGCCCTTGTGTCTTGGGGTTGAAGCTTTCGTTCCGGCTGGAAACATAGCGGTAGCCCTCGGTGGTGGCTGCCTTTACAAGGCACAACTCCCGGATATCGCGGGAAACGGTGGCCTGCGTTACCTCAAAGCCTTCGTTCCGCAGGTGTTCCAGCAGCACCTCCTGTCGGCTGATGGGATGCTCCTGCACAAGACGCAGGATCGTCTGCAAGCGTTCCGCTTTTGTTTTTGTATCTTCTTTGCGGCTGCGTGCCATCTTAAAAATCGCCTCCCGTGTTATTGTCTTTTGCGCAGTTTCTGGTCAATGGCCTGAAACTGGTCTGCCCGCCCAAAGGTGATAAGCTTGACGTTTTGATCGGACAGACGGATCTCTGCGGTGGCACCCGCCTTGAGGGGGTAGCCCATACCGCCGTCACAGCTGATAAACACTTCATCATCTGCCACCTGTCCCACGCAGACGTTCAGCTTGCGCTCCTGCGCAAACACCATGGCCGGGCTGGCCAGACTGTGAGGGCAGATGGGGGTCACCACGACGCCCTTGGTCTGCGAGTCAAGAATCGGGCCTCCGGCTGCCAGCGAGTAGGCCGTAGAGCCGGTGGGGGTCGCCACAATAACGCCATCGCCCCGATAGTGCTCTACCAGAATATCATCGCAGTAAATGCTGAAGTCGATGGCCTGCTGCAAGCGCCCTTTGGTCACCACCACATCGTTGAGGGCGTGACCCTCCCAGCCGTCCTGACCAAGCACCCGGGCATATAAAAGCATCCGGTTGTCCAGCTGGAACTCGCCCCGTGCCACGGCGGACAGCTTTGTTTCCATTTCGCCGATCTCGCAAGTAGCCAAAAAGCCGCAGCGTCCCAGATTGATGCCGAGAATGGGCTTTGCGTACCGGAGCGAAAGATTCGCTTCGTGCAGGATGGTACCGTCCCCGCCGATGGTCAGGATCACGTCAGCGCGCTCCAGACACTGCTCCAGCGGCAGATAAACGACCCCTGCCGTGCTGTTTTCTTGCAAAGCATCGTTCATCAGCACAGCTGCGCCGTGGGTCAGCAGGATCTGCGCCGCACGCAGCGCAATCTCGCTGGCGGAGGTCTTGCCCGGGTTGGGCGAAATGTAGATCGTCATACCGGCTTCTCCTTTGCTGAAGGCTGGGTCTTAACGATCCAGCGTGGTGTGGCTTGCTGCCACCACCTGTGCGGCGGCTTCATCGTCCAGCACTGCGGGCTGGTCACTCTTCTGCACAAACATCAGGTACTCGATATTGCCCTCCGGCCCCTTGACCGGGCTGTAATCCAGCCCGCGCACTACAAAGCCGTTTTCTGCAGCATAAGACATGGCATTGTGCAGCACCTCACGGTGCACGGCGGGGTCGCGCACCACACCGTTTTTGCCCACCTTTTCGCGGCCTGCCTCGAACTGCGGCTTCACCAGACAGACGCCCATGGCGTCCGGGGTTGTGATGCGCTGTGCCACCGGGAAAATGTGGTGCAGAGAAATAAAGGAAACATCCACACTGAAAAACTCGATAGGCTCTGCCAGATCCTCCGGCGTGACATAGCGGATGTTCGTGCGTTCCATGTTCACCACGCGCTCATCCGTCCGCAGGCTCCATGCCAGCTGCCCATAGCCAACGTCTACGGCATACACCTTCACTGCACCATTTTGCAGCATGCAGTCGGTAAAGCCGCCGGTGGACGCACCAATGTCCATGCAGACCTTGCCGTTAGGGGTAAGCGGGAAGCACTTCATGGCCTTTTCCAGTTTCAGACCGCCGCGGCTGACGTAACCGATATCGTGGCCGCGAACCTCGACCACAGCATCCTCCTTGATCATTTCGCCGGCCTTGTCCACCTTTTGCTGGTTGACAAAAACCACGCCGGCCATAATCAGAGCTTTGGCACGCTCCCGGCTCTGCACAAGGCCGTTCTGCACAAGATATTGATCCAACCGAATTTTCACAGCTCGTTTTCTCCTTTCATAAGGGCAGCCCGGACTGCCTGCACAAGATCTGCAGCATCCAGACTGGTGCACTGCTTGATCTGCGGAACAGTCGCGTGCGGCAGACAGGCTATGCGGACAGCGCAGTGCAAAAAGCGTCCGTCCCAGCCTTTTTGCTGCAAAGCATATGCCAGATGTTCACCAATGCCACCGGCTGCAATGCACTCCTCTGCAAACAGTACAATTTTATATTTCGACACAGAATCGATAAGTTTTTCTGTAAAGGGGTACAGCTTTACAAGCTTCAGAACATCCGTATTCTGCGATGCAGCGTTCAATTTGTCGGCAGCTTCCAGCAGTTCCTCCATCTCATCCGCATAGCTGACCAGAAGGATCTTTGCTCCGGGCGTCTGTTTCAGGAAATCGTAATCCTGCTTTGTGCAGGGATACTGCGCCAGCTTTGCACTCTCGCCGCCGCGGGGATAACGGATAGCCCGCGGGCCAGAGACTGTATCCTGCAGTAAATAGTGCAGCCAGTATTGCAGCTCCTCGTAGTTGGAGGGTGCATAGACCGGGATGCCCATCTGACTGAGGAAAGCAGCATCGTAGATGCCCTGATGAGTCTCGCCATCTGCGGGAACAAAGCCTGCGCGGTCGATGGCAAAGACCACGTTTTCCTTTAAAAGGTTGACATCATGGATGATCTGGTCATAGGAGCGCTGCAGGAAGGTGGAGTAGATGCACACCACCGGCAGCATTCCCTGACTGGCAAGACCTGCCGCAAAGGTGACGGCATGCTGCTCTGCCATGCCCACATCAAAAAAGCGCTGCGGGTGACGATGGGCAAAGAATTGCAGTCCGGTGCCGTACTTCATGGCAGCGGTGATCGCGCAGAGCTTCGGGTTTTGGGTTCCCTCCTGCACCAGCAGCTTGCCGAAAACGGTGGAGAAGGACTCCTTCGGTGCAACCTCCGGGTCCGGCATTCCATCCGGGTCAAAGGCGGATACACCGTGATAGTTGCCCGGGTTCATCTCTGCCGGCTGATAGCCCTTACCTTTTTTAGTCACAACATGCAAAAAGTGCGGGCCCGGCCGCTGATAGATCGAGCGCAGAGTGCGCTCCAGTTCCTCCACATTATGACCGTCCACCGGGCCGATGTACTCAAAGCCCATATCCTCGAACATGGTGGAGTGGTACATGGCGCGGCGCACCAGCGTTTTTGCGCCCATCAGCGACTTTTTCATCGGCGTACCGATCAATGGCACGCCGTCCAGAAAGCTGCGCACGTTATCCTTGGCATCATAATAGGCCGTAGTCGTGCGCAGATGGGTCAGATACCGCGCCAGCGCACCGACATTCTTAGAGATGGACATCTTGTTATCGTTCAGAATCACAAGCAGATTGTCCAGCCCGCCGATGTTGTTCATGCCCTCGTATACCATGCCGCCAGTAAAAGCACCATCGCCGATCACGGCTACCACAAGCCCGGGCTCTCGCTTGATTTTTTTTGCCCAAGCCATGCCAATGGCCAGCGAAAGCGCCGTATTGCCATGTCCGGCAATAAAGGCATCGTGCACACTTTCATGGGGGTTCGGGAAACCGGAAATACCATCCAGCTGCCGCAAATGGTCAAACTGCTTCCGGCGTCCGGTGAGCAGCTTGTGGGTGTAGCACTGATGCCCCACGTCGAATACGATCTTATCCTTAGGCGTTTCCAATACACGGTGCAGCGCCACTGTAAGCTCTACGGTGCCAAGATTAGAGGCCAGATGCCCGCCCGTTTTGGAGATGTTTTCCAGCATAAAATGCCGTATCTCCGCGCAAAGTTTTTCCACCTGCTGCGCATTCAGCTTTTTAAGATCGCTGGGCTGATCGATCTTGTCCAGCAACAACGATTCCATATTCACACGTCCTTTATGCGTTTGTACTTTGGGCGTTTTTACATGACCGGGAATAAAAAGCCCACCAGAGCGCCGAGCAGCACACCTGCTACGACCTGCAGCGGCGTGTGGCCGACCATTTCCTTCAGGTGCATATTCTGCAAAAAGGGAGCGTTTTTCTCGCTTACATCGATCCACTGGGCAATCATCTGGTTCAGCACCTTTGCCTGCTCGCCGGTCTCGTGCCGGACGCCCATAGCATCGTGCATGGTGATGATAGCAACCACACAGGCCACTGCGAAAATGGGCGAAGAAATCCCGGCACTGCGTCCGGTAACAATGGCCATGGCGCAGACGGTCGCGCTGTGTGCGCTGGGCATACCACCATCGCCCCACATCCGCTCTAACTGGAACTTGCCCAGCAGAACAAAGTTGATGATGGTCTTTAACACCTGCGCAATGAACCAGCTAAGAAGCGATGCGGTCAAGATCTGATTGGCTGATAAGATATTTTGAATAAACTGCATATCCGTATTCCCTTTTCTTTAGTTTTTGCGCACCAGAAGTTGTTGCGCCAACTGCTGCAAAAAAGCCGCCTTTACGCCAAAATGCTGATGCAGATCATCGCAGATCTGTTCGTTCAGCTTTTGTGCCAATGCCATTGCACCGTCTGTCCCGTACAGGGTTACGAAGGTGGTCTTGCCGTTTTCACTGTCGCTGCCGATGGGCTTGCCCAGCTGCTCCGGAGTGCTGGTAACATCCAGCACATCGTCCACGATCTGGAACACCAGCCCCAGCCCGTATGCGTAGGAGGCCAGGATCTCGCACTGCTGCGGCGTTGCACCGGCTGCGGCAGCGCCCATCTGGACGGCGGCGTTGATCAGTGCACCGGTCTTGTTGCGGTGGATGAGGCGCAACTGCTCCTCCGTAGCAGCCAATGCTTCATATTTCAGATCCAGTTCCTGTCCGTAGACCATGCCGCGGCTGCCCGCACCTGCACCCAGCGCACGGGCGGCTGCCACGCAGACTTGCGGCGCAGCGGGTGCGTTGGCGATCACCTCAAAGGCCTCGGTCAACAGCACATCACCGGCCAGCATCGCCGTGGACTCGCTGAAAGCCTTGTGGCAGGAGGGTCGGCCCCGGCGCAGATCATCATTGTCCATGCAGGGCAGATCATCGTGGATCAGCGAATAGCAATGCAGCATCTCCACAGCTGCCGCAAACTGTGCAGCAGTCTGCATCTCGCCGCCCAGCATATCACAGACGCTGAGTGTCAGAATTGCGCGGATGCGCTTTCCGCCGCCCAGCAAGCTGTAACGGGCGGCTCTGCACACCTCCGATTCCTCGGGCAGAAAACGGGCGCTGGCAGCATCCAGCGCAGCCGTGGCTTGCAGCAGATATTCCTGATATTGCGCCTTGTATTCCATTATTCTTCCTCCTGCTCCTGCGGGGCTTCTATGGTCTCAGCAATCTTTGCACTGATCTCCTCGATCTGCAACGAAGTTTTTTCCAACGTTGCATGGCAGTACTGCATCAGGGAGGCCGCTTCCGCATACAGCTTGACGGAATCTGCCAGCGAGGTGTCCTCCTGCTGCATCTGTGCAAGGATCGCGTTCAGCCGATCCATTCCTTCTTCAAAGCTTTTGGGTGCTCTCATTGATCTCCTCCACCGTTTCCACACGGCATCGTGCCTGATATTGTCGGCTGCGCACGCAGATGGTCTGCTCCGGCTGCAGCTGCTCCACGGTACAGACCTTTCCTTTTGTATCGGTTACAAGGGCATAGCCACGGGCCAGCACGCGGTATGGATCCAGCGATGCCGCCAGCGCGGCCGCGTGTTGCAGCTGCATATTTTTGTCATTCATACGCGCTTTTTGCTGCATCTGAATGGCCTGCTGCATCTGTTGCAAGCGGCTTGAATACTGCTGTAAGATTTTGCTCGGCGCGTTTTGCTCCAACAAAAAGTTGTATTGTTCCAGACCATTATAGCACAACGCGAGCCGTTTTTGTATATTTTTGTGAATATTTTCTTCAATATTTTCAAAAATGCGCTGCTGCTCCTCCCGATCCGGCACCGCAAGCTCTGCGGCGGCGGACGGCGTGGGCGCACGCTGGTCGGCTACAAAGTCCAGAATGGTGTAGTCGATCTCGTGACCAATGGCGCTGATCAGCGGCGTTTTGCAGCGAAATGCTGCCCGGGCGATTTCCTCGGCGTTGAACACCCACAGATCCTCCCTGCTGCCGCCGCCCCGGGCCACGATGATCTCGTCCACCCGCCCGCTCTGGTCCAGCGTGTGGATGGCGGCGGCGATCTGCCGGGCGGCTTCAAAGCCCTGCACAGTGACCGGGCACAGCAGCAACCGGACAGACGGCCAGCGGCGGCTGATCACGTTGCGGATATCCTGCAATGCCGCCCCGGTTTTGCTGGTAACGACACCAATACATTTGGGGTACACAGGCAGCGGCTTTTTATGTGCAGGGTCGAACAGACCTTCCTTTTCCAGCCGGGCCTTCAGCTGTTCCAGTGCAAGCTGTGCTGCGCCCAGACCATCCGGGAACATCTCGTTCACATAGACCTGAAACGCGCCGTCCCGCTCGTAGAGGGTAGCGCGGCAGCGTACCACGACCCGCATCCCCTCCTCCGGGCGAAATGCCAGACGGCGGGCATCGGTGCGGAACATCACTGCTTTTACGCTGCAAGCTTCGTCCCGCAGAGAAAAATAGCAGTGCCCGCTGCGGGCGTTCTGCACAAAGTTTGCGATCTCGCCACGCAGGGCAAGATCAAACAGGCCATCGTTGACATCCAGCAGCGTTTTGACATAATGGTTCAGCTCGGATACCGAGATCACATCAGCCATAGTCCGGCCTCCCGCGCAGCAAGAATGGACACGCCGATGGCGTTATCACTGGAATACTGCCCCGGCACAAAATAGACTTGCGGCAACCGCTGCTGCACCCATGTGCGGATGATATCGCTGCTCATCACGCCGCCGGCGCAGACCACCGGCAGACCGGGGTATTCCTTCTGCGCGGCCTTTGTCATGCGGACAACGGTATCTGCCACACAAAGTAGGCAGTACTTGCAGACGTATTCCGGCGCTTTGCCGGCAGCCAGTAAGGCGTTGCACTGGTTTTCCAGTCCGGAAAGGCTGCATTGCAGTCCCTTTACGCTGGACTTGGGGCGGATCTCCTCGGTGCACTGCGCTGCAAGGCGGGAGACCTCGGCACCGGCGGGAAAGCCAAAGCCCAGCCGCACACCTACGCGGTCCACCGCCTGACCGGCGTACAGATCGGTACTGGTGCCAAGGGTGGTGATGGTACGCACCTGATCACACAGCAAAAGATCCGTTGTCCCGCCGGAAATGTGGAACAGCAGCACTTTCTGGGAGAAGAGTGTCTCGCCTTTCGCTGCATACAACGCTGCCGCAGCGTGCCCTTGCTGATGGGTGGTGTGGATCAGCGGTATATCCCGCGCCGCCGCAAAGGCAGTCGCCGCGCTGACACCAGCCAGAAAGCAGGGCATATAACTGCCCTCTACCGGACGCGGCTTTTGCGAAACACCCACGGCATCTATTTTTGTCAGGTCGAATTCCTGCGCCAGCTCCTGCAGCATCTCTGGCAGAGCTGCCGTATGATGGAACAGCGCATCGCTCTGCCGTAGGCCAAGCTGTCCGGCTTTTACCGGCAAAAAGCGCTTTTTTGCACAAACAACCTCCCCGGCTGTATCAAAAACTGCCAGAGAGGTTGCATAGTTGCTTGTATCGACCCCGAGCGTATAACGGCTCACTGTTCAGCCGACTCCGCGACGGCTTCATCACTCAGGCCGTGGTCGCGTGCCACAGCACCCAGCAGGCCATTCACAAACTGATAGTCCTCGCCCGCGCCGTACTTCTTGGTCAGCTCCACAGCCTCATTGATGGCAACGCCGGGCTTGTTCTCGCCACCAAACAGCATCTCGGCCACGGCCAGACGCAGCACGGTCAGGCTGACGCGGGGCAGACGCTCCATGGTCCAGTTGCGCAGATGGGCACGGATCTCGTCATCCACCTCTGCGGAATGATCGTAGTAGGCGTTCAGCAGCAGACGGCTGAAGGCGTCCACGGGATGCTCCTCGTCGTTCTCGGCGTGATTGGACAGTGCCTCGGCCAGAGGAATGTCACCGAAGGTCTGCGAAAATGCCAGCAAAAAGGCGTTTTCACGGGCTTCTCTACGGGGCAGAATGTTTTCCATAATGTTCCTTTCGCAATACAAACCCTCCCCGCCGGGCCTGCCGGGAGGAGGATCGTTTTCTGATATGATTTTTTGCTAAATTTGTTACTGCGCTTCGGCAAGGCCTGCAATGACCAGATCCACGCGACTGACCGTCACATTGGTCATGTTCTGTACGGCAGACTTGACGTTTTCCTGTACTTTTTCAGCCACAGAGGGGATCCGTGCGCCGAACTGCATCATCAGGTGCAGGGTGATGCTGGCCGTGCCGTCCCGCATCTCTACCGCCACAGGCGGCTGGATGCTGGCAGATTCCAGCAGGTTTTTCAGCTTTTTGTTCTGCACGCCGCAGGACACCTCGGCAACGCCGTCCACTTCCAATGCGGCACAGCGGGCAATTTTACCCACGACCTCGGTCGAAATCTGAAGGCTGCCGCCCTGAAGATCCATGTTCTGTAAATCCATTGTGCTGTCCTCCATCCAAAGGTTGCTCCGGCAGCGGTTTCAAAACCCTGAAACCGGTCTGCCGTGCCTGCCTTTTGTGTTCAAACGCGCCTTGTACAGTGCATAAAGGCGCGCAGCATTCATTTTTGATAGAGTTATTATACCATCAATGCAGGGGTAATTTCAATACTTGTTTGGAAAAGAAGATGGAAATCAGCACGGAATGGCATCCCGGCAGCGGGCGCGGCTTTCTGCCTGCAAGAAAAGCTGCACCTGCGCCGCCGGGGTGTCAGCATAAATAAAGAGCGCTTATTTTACCTCCACCACCGTGATATTTTGGGCGGTCACACTGCTTTTGTTCATCACAACATCCCGGATCTGCGCCACCTGTGCCGCTGTGAGCGGCTCGCCTGCCGTCATCACGGTCAGATCCGCCCGCCCTGCCTGCAAAAAGCACAGGCAGTCCGCAAAGCCCTTGGCACGCACCAGCGTCTCGATCTCGTTTTCTGCGTTCAGATCTTCCAGCCCGGCCGCCATTTGTGCGGTGTACTCCTTTTTCTCCTCGGCTGTAAGGGAGGAGGACTTCAGGCTCTTTTGCAGGGTGTCCATGGCTTCGTCATGTGCCTTTTCCCGCTTGAGACGAGCCTGTTCAAAAAAGCGGGTACCGCTGTCGTTTGCAACGCTGACAAGCTGTGCTTCGCCATAGTTTTTGCTGGCACCGGAGACGGCTTCCGCCTCTGTGGGCAGCGCATCCGTGATGGTAGTCTCTGCTTTTGCATCCACCGGTTCTGCCGAGACCATGAGGGTGTCATCCTCTGTCTGCGGGGTGATGTCTGCCCGGGCATACTGCCAGTTTAAGTAGACGGCAACGACCAGTGCCGCCGCCAGCGTCAGAGCGGTGACCCTGCGGGTGTTTCTGGAAAGTGCTCTCATAAAACGGTTCCTCCTTTGGTATTTCGGTAAGCAATTGCGGTACTTGACAAAAGCAGAGGGTCAGCGCTTGCGCTGCTCCACACAGATGCGGTTTGTGGGCAGATCCAGCAGCGAATGCAGCAGCTCCGTGATACGGGCTGCAACGCGGACATCTCCCCCGCCCTCACACAATACGGCGACCCCGCAGACCTGTGGCAGATAGGTTGTCTCAGCCAGCGCAGAGCCATCCTGTAAAAGAACGTGCGTCTCCTGCTGCTGCATATCCCCCGTCTGGGTGTCTACTGCGTAGACAGTTTCCTCCCCGGTGGACAGAGTGACCATGACCGTGGTGTGCCCCGCCCCTTGCAGCTGGCTGATCAGTTCTTCCAGCTGCTGCTCCAGCTGGGCCTGGTACTGGCTGACGGTAGCTGTTTTGGCGGTGGATACCGCCGCTTTCTGCGTATTCCCGCTGGGCAAAAGCTCCGACAGCAAAAGCAGAAGCATTGCCAGCACACCGACCACCACCGCCAGCGAGGTACGGCTTTTGCTGCTTTGCAGAGCGCGGAAAACAGAAAGAAATTCGTTCTTTTTCATGGCGCACTCTCCTCTGCCGCCGTAGGAGCGATGCCCAACGTCTGCTGCAAAAAGCTGAGCACCGCCTGTTTTTGTGCAGCGGTACAGCCCGCCGGGAAGGCAGCGACAGCCTTTTTTACCACGACCTGCTGCCCGGCTTTTTCCAGCGTAACCGTCACACGAACATCCAACCCGAATTGCTGTCGGCACTGTGCAGTGCAATACTCTTCCAGTTGAGCCTTGGTCTCAGTCAGGATCTCCGTTTCCAGTGCGTCCGGCTGTGCAATGGATGTGGCTGCCGGGACGGTATTCCCCGAGAAAGCGGTCATAACCTTGCCCGGCAGGTGCGGCAGCTGCGCAAGAATGACTGCTAAAATATATAGCCCGGCTACGGCTTTTATGCACCGGCCAGCCCAGCTTTGCCCGCCAAAAAGGCTGACCAGTTCCGCCCCGATGCACGCTATGCAGAACACTGCCGCAGCCCGCTGAAACGCCTGCATCTAACCACCCCCTGCCAGCATCAGCAGCACGATGCCCACTACAAACAACATGAAAAACAAAGCTGTAACTGCCGCCATGCAGCGCACGGCTTCGGCAAAGCATTGCAGCAGCTTATGGCAATGCTCCAGCCCGCCGATCCCGGCAAGCCAGCCGCAGCAGGACAGTAAAAACAGATGCACCAGAAGCCCGAGATATAATGGCACAAATTCTGCCCCGATGCTGAGCAATGCGGCAATGCCAAGGGTGCTTTTGAGTAGCTGCATCCCGGCCAGCACTGCGTCTGCCGCGCTGCTCAGCGCCTGTCCCACAATGGGCACGCTGCCGGTCAGCAGCTGTCCCAGACGAGAGGCAGAACGATCCAGCTGCACCGTGACTACGCGCTGCAGGCTCATCAGGGCGGCGAATGCTTTGCCTGTCCAGCCGATAGCCTGCCGCAGCAATCGCCCGGTCAGAGTGCAGCCCTCGGACAGGCTTTTGCGGGAACTGATGCCGCAGGCCATGCTGATGGCAAGGTAGCTGCGCAGCAGCGGCTGCAGCCAGAGAGTGACTGCCTGCGCGATAAAGCACAGCACCGTGAGCAGAAAGCCGTTTGCAGCCGCTCCGGCGTTCCATTCGCCGCCGGCTGTCAGTACACCGCTGTATACCGGCAAAAAGCCCAGCAGATAGCTTTTCCACCCGGCCATCCGGGTGCACAGTGCAGCGGCAAGCTTGTCCAGTTCCTGCCACAACAAAACGCCGCAGCCACCGGCAGCCGCCAGTTCCAGCAGTGCTTTGTCAGCGGTGTCCTGTAAGAGAAATGCAAGCCCGGCCGCCAGCGATAAAAACAGCAGCACACCGGCATATTGATGCAGCACTTCCCGCAGCAATTGCACCGGTTCGGCAGCAAACAAACGCAGCAAAGTGCCCAGCGGGTCTGCCGCAAACTGCTCGGCCTGTACAGGTGCTTTTTCGAGATAGGTCTGCCACGGCGTTGTCTCTGCCGCTGTAGCTTTCAGAGCGGTTTTGCTGCACAGGATGCTCAGCATTACCATGCAAATGATAAGGCCGCGTTTTTTCATCCCACCAGCCCCCAAATCGTCTGGAATATCTGTTCCAGCAGCGGCCATACCGCCGCCAGCACGAGACACCGTCCCGCCAGCCCGGCGCACCATGCAAGCGTATCTGCTCCGGCTTCCTCGCAGAGGGTGCGGACGTAATCTGCCAGCAGCAAAATCCCTGCACTGCGCAAAAGACAGGAAAAAGCCTGTGCATTGGTGCGCTGTCCCAGCTGTACCATTGCTTGCAGCACCCCGCGCAGCGGCTGCGCCAGACGGAGCAGCAGCCACACCGCAGCGCCCAGCGAAAGCAGCAGTGCAAACGCCGGGGAATACCGCTGCAATAGAATACCCGCAAAGGCTGCCAGCAGCAGCGCCGTCAGCACCGGAACCGCCGCGCTCATAGCGCAAACAAAGACCGGATCGTGGCAAACAGGGCACTGATCTGCTTGACCAGAATGGAGAGCACCACAACAAGCCCCGCCAGCGTGGTCATCATGGCCTGATCCTCCCGCCCGGAGCGGATGAGCAGCTGATTGAGCACCGCGACTATGATGCCGATGGCCGCAATTTTGAACACAAGCTCGATATCCATCCGTTTCTCCTTTGTTCCGTACAGCCTTTACAAAAAGAGCAGCGCCAGCATCATGCCGCCTGCCAGTCCCAGACGGTGCGGCAGACCGGCCTGCCGCTGTGCTGTGCGGCGCGCCTGCTGTAAATAGTCCTCGAACCGCGCCGTATAGTAGCTAAGCCGTTCGCATTCCTGTGCAGCCTCTGCGCGGCCGATGCCGCAAAAGCACTCTGTAAAACAGGCGCGCTCTGCCGCAGAGAGTTGTTCCGGCGCAGGCAGCTGCTGCAATGTACCGCCGGGAGTTTGCGCCAACAGGCCCTCGCGGCAAAGCTGCCGGTAGAGGCTTTGCAAATCTGCCCGGCGGTACTGGATCTCCTGTCGGATGCGCTGTAATAGCTTGATGGTGCGCTGCAGGGCAGCGAGATGCTGAGCGGTTTTGGCTTGTACTGCATCCCCTGCCAGCCAGCCGCACAACGGGAGCAAAAACAAGCCAAACCCGCGCAGAAGGCCGCTCATACGGCGCACACTTCCCGGATGCAGCCCGGCGTCTCCCGCCCGGCAAGGACGACCAGCTGCCGCAGCATCCCGCGTTGCAGCAATGCCTGTACCTGCGGACGGCATCGTGCCTGTGCAGCGTCCGGCGCATGGATGCTGGCAATAAAGTCCACCCCGCTGAAAAAGCCCTGTTCCAGTGCCATCGTTTCCTCCAGACTGCCCAGCTCGTCCAGCAAGATCACCTGTGGTGCCAGCGTACGCAGCGCCATCTGGACGGCGCGGGCTTTATCCACTCCGCCAATGCGCTCCAGCGGCGGCAGCGGCCCTTCCGGCGGGAAAAGCTCGCCCCGCTCGTCCACTACTGCTACCAAACGCTGCCGCTCGGCCAGCGTCCGGGCAATGGTGCGTAACAGGGTGGTCTTGCCGCTGCCGGGCTCTCCCACCACCAGCAGCCCGGTAAAATGCTGCTCCAGCAGCTTGTCCAGTACAGGCGGCAGACGGATGGTGCAGCTGCGTGCGATACGCAGGTTGAGCGAGGTGACTCTTTGCAGGGTGATGCTCTGCCCTTCCCGCTGCACGAACTGCCCTGCCACGCCCACACGGTTTCCGGCAGCGGTGGTCAGGTAGCCCTCGGAAAGCTCCCTTTCATGGGTGTGCACTGAGCCGTTGCAAAGGGTGTGGAAGATTTCCTCTATTTGCAGCGTGTCCAGCCGCATTGCAGCCAATGTCAGAGGACAGCCCGGCAGTGCAGAAGCAGAGCATTGCCGCCCCTGCACGGTAAATGTGACCGCACAGTCTGTACGCAGCCGCAGTTCCTGTACGTACGCTGCCGTTTGTGCGGGCAGTTGTGCCAGTAACATTGCCAACCAAGCGGGAAGAGCTCTGACGGCCCGGTAATACTCGTCCACTTTGGTTTCTCCTTCCACGAAAGCTTTGTGCTAGCATTGTATGCGCTTTGTGCGTTCTTAGAACCGCGAAGCAGAAAACAAAAAAGCCCCTGCAACAGCATTGCAGAAGCTTTTGAAATTATCTGTATTTCGACATTTCGACGTTCAGGAAAGTCGCTCTAAGTCGTTTCCGGTTTTGCCGGGGCATCTTGCAGCATGGCAAGAAATTCCTGCTCGGTCAGTACCGGCACGCCCAGCGCCTGCGCTTTGGTCAGCTTGGAGCCCGCCGCCGCACCGGCCACCACATAGGCTGTTTTTTTGGAGACGGAGCCGCTGGCTTTGCCGCCGTTTTTCACGATCAATGCCTCGGCTTCGTTGCGGGAGAGCGTCTCCAGCGTACCGGTGACAACCAGCGTTTTGCCTGCCAGCTTGTCTCCCTTCGGCTCACCCTTCCACTTCATATTGACCCCGGCATCTGCCAAGCGGTGCACAAGGTCAGTGGTGCCTTCCTTGGCAAAGAATTCCACCACGCTTTGTGCCATCACGCCGCCAAAGCCGTCGATCTGACTGACCTGCTCTGCGGTGGCTTCTCGGATGGCTTGCAGCGTGCCGAAATGCTCTGCCAGCAGCGCGGCTGCCTTATCGCCGATATTGCGGATGCCAAAGCCGAACAAAAGCTTATCCAGATTGTTCTGCTTGGAGGCAGTAATGGCCTGTAACAAATTGTCTGCGCTTTTCTCCTTGAATTTGTCCAGCTCCAGCAGCTGTTCCCGGGTCAGCGTGTAGATATCTGCTGCAGAATGCACCAGCTTCTTTTCCACCAATTGGGTGGCTACTGCCTCGCCCAGACCTTCGATATCCATGGCATCCCGGGAGGCAAAATGGATGATGTTGCGCAGTGCCTGTGCCGGGCACTCCGGGTTCACACAGCGCAAGGCGGCTTCGTCCTCCAGATGCACCACCGGCGCGCCGCAGGAGGGGCAGACCGTGGGCATGGTGTAGGGTTCAGCGTCCTCCGCATGATGGGTGACTCCGATGACCTCCGGGATGATATCGCCCGCCTTGCGCACCTGAATGGTGTCCCCGATGCACAGCCCGAACTGCCGGATAAAGTCCTCGTTGTGGAGGGTGGCGCGAGCTACCGTAGTACCTGCCAGAAACACTGGGTCAAAGCAGGCAGTGGGGGTGAGCACGCCGGTGCGGCCAACGGCCACCTCGATGCTGCGCAGGGTGGTCTCCTTGACTTCCGGCGGGTATTTGAAAGCGATAGCCCAGCGCGGGAATTTGTTGGTGGAACCCATCAGCTCCCGCTGGGCAAAATCGTTCACCTTGATAACGGCACCGTCCATGTCGAAATCCAGCTTTGCACGATTCTGGCCGATGTTCTCGATCTCAGAAATGGCGTCCTCGATATCATGCACTACATGGTAGCGCGGTGATACCGGCAAGCCAAGGCTCTTGAGGTAATCCAGACTTTCGGAGTGCTTGGTCAGGGTCTTACCCCGGATCTGCTGCACATTGAACACAAAGATAGAAAGCCCACGGCTGCCGGTGATGCGGGCATCCTTCTGCCGCAGAGATCCGGCTGCTGCATTGCGGGGGTTTTTAAAGGGCGCAGCACCCTGTAATTCCTGCTCGGCGCACAGGTGCTGAAAGGCCTTGTGTGGCATATATACCTCGCCGCGTACCTCCAGAAATTCCGGTGCATCTTTAAGGGTCTTGGGGATGCTGCGGATGGCACGCACATTTGCGGTAACGTCCTCGCCCACCACGCCGTCACCGCGGGTGGAGGCACGGACAAGCTGCCCGTTCTCGTACTCCAAGCTGCAGGAAAGACCATCGATCTTGATCTCCACAACATATTCCGGTTCTACTCCGGCCTCGCGAACGCGGCGGTCAAAGTCCCGTAGCTCATCGAAGGAGAACGCATCCAGCAGGCTTTCCATTTTGACGGCATGGGTCACCTTGGGCAGCTTGCTGCTGGCAGTACCGCCTACCTTCTGGGTGGGCGATGTCGCTGTAACCAGCTGGGGAAACTGTGCTTCCAGTTCCTTTAATTCCCGCGTCAAGGCATCGTATTCAAAATCTTCCAGCTCCGGCGCATCCTGATCGTAGTAAAGTCGGTTGTTTTTCTCAATAACAGCGCGCAGCTCTTCCACGCGCTTTTTAGCCTGTTCCAGTTCCAAATGTTCCACTCTCCTGCGATATCATTTTGCCGCCCGCCGTGCTACTTGCCCGACAGAAACAGCGCTGTACACCGGACACAGCAGACGAGCGGCAGTCGTTTGCATTTGCATCTTCCTTAGTATACCACATCCATGGATGGTCTGCAAAGTGTTAAATACAAATCGTATTTTTGAGGTGTTCTCATACTTTGAAATCGATATCAGTACAGTTTGCGCGTTGATTTATAATCACCTTCTGAAGATACTAAACGTATATTCATTATATTTTGCATCGATAATGCGTTTCATTTTAAATATCCTTTTGTAGTGACTTTTAGTAATTCTTTGTGCCGCTTTTTTCTGCGCAGGCACAGGCAAAAAGAATCCCCCTCCCCGGCGCGGCAGCTTGTGCCATCCGGGAAAGGGGTACCGTTAAGTTTGCAGCTCAGGTGACCGGGATCAGCAGTCGCTGTGCCTGCGGCAGACTGGCAAGCTCCTCTTCCAGCTGATTCGCCGCAAGGATCTGCGCCGGAGCTACATGGAACCGCCGGGCCACTGCAAACAGCTCCTCCCCGGCCTGCGCGTAGTAGATTCGCAGAGCAATCTCGGGGTCGGTATCGGGCAGCGGGTCGCCAAGGGTGATGCTGCCGATGACCGGGCTGGTGGTGCAGCCTAAAATCGCGCCCTCTGCCCGGACAGTAATCGTAGCTTCCAGTGTGCCGCCCGCACAGGTGCATTGTACGTTCTCGGTGCTCAGCCAACATTCCGGCACAAGCACCGTTCCCTCCGGCGGCGTGATGGGCAGCGGGACTGCGACCTCCAAGGTTTTCTCGTAGCTTTCCAGTTCACCGAGGGTATTCTCCGCAAGGGCTGTTACCACCGCTTTTGCGGCAAGCACCCAGCCCTCCCCTTTTTGGACGACCTGCTGAGGGCCATAGTGCACAAAGCAGGCCCGTAGCTGCGCCCCTGCATCCGGCAGCGGGCCGGAGCCTGTGGCGGTGGCGGTATCGTTCAGGGTGCAGAGCAGTTGCTCTGTAACGAGCGGCTGCGGCGTGAGCTCCGTTTCAAATCGGGTGGAAAAAGCATCCACTGCCACCTGCAGCTGGTAGCTGCGCCATGCCCGCAGATGCAGCATGACATTCGCCGTCAGCTGGGCGGCGGCGCTTTCCGCCTGCGACAGGGTAAAGCCTACCGGCTCTGCCACGCACAGGCAGCGACAGTCCTCGGTAATACCTTCTAAATCTATCACCTGCTGGAAGGGCAGCGCCGCCGCCTGACTTTGCAGGGCAGTGTCCCCTTCTGCCCGCCATGCACACTGCACCCGCAGTTCCCCCTTAACCACAGCCTTTCCGGCAAGCAGCTTTACCTCAGATACACAGGCATTGCCGGTAATATCCAGTACAGCCGCCGGGGGCTTTGCAAAGACAAGCTCTCCCTCTAAGGTAACCAGCTTATCCAGCACAGCCACGCTTCGCACACCTTGCAATGTACGCAGCTGCTGCTCAATGCCGCCATCTGCCAGTGCGGTGATGACCTCGGTCTTGCACTGGGTGTGCACCGTGACCACCAGCCCATAGGCACCCCGCACCTCAATACGACGCGGGTCTGCCGCGCGAGTATTGAGGTACTCTGTCTGCCCTTCCACCACGGCTGTCCATGCCGTAAAGGCAAGCTCCGGCAGCTCCAACTGCCGGGTGAAGGGCAGCTTTTGCTCGGTCTGGCACAGACCTTTTTCTGCTTCGCTCTGGTAAAACACCGTGCAGCGCAGATAGCCCTCTAGGGTAAGCCTGCCCGGCTGCAACTGCCGCTGCAGCACCACCGGGCGGACAAAACACTTGACCAGCTTGCCCACCGGCGGTAGGTCATCCGAGATACGGATCTCGGTCTCCAGCGGAAGTTCTGCTTTTACGGTACAGCCCGCCCCGCCCTGCGGCAGCGTGTCCCGGAATATCTTCAGTTCCATGTGCAGTGCGCTCCTTTCCCTGTCCGTTTCCGTAAGAGTGTATGCGGCGGCAAGCGGCGGTATGCCGACAGCAAAAGGCCGGTGTGCAGCAGCTGCCACACACCGGCCTTTTATGGATTCAGTTCTCTTTGCGGATACCGAACAGCTTGCGCAGAATGCCGCACAGCGCTTTCGGGCTGCGAATGACCACTACCTGCATCTCCACCCCGCCTTTCGCTCATGTTTACCCCATTATAGCGTCTGACAGGCAAAAATGTTCCGGGAAGGGTTCAATCTGCGATGGTCTCCACCACCACAAGCGCGCCTTGCCGGGTGCTGACGGTGATGCAGCTTGAGCCTTCGGCGTACTCGTTGCTCACACCCAGCGGATAGCCTGCTGTGAGCACGGCATCTTCTAACTCATAGAAGGAGCCTTTTTCGTACACACCCTCGGCGCGTCCCTCCATGGGGAAGGCCGAGAAGTAGAAAAACTCCTCCTTGGGGTAGCAGCGGCTCTCGCCCGGCAGCACAAAGGTGATGCGGGAGCGCTCGTCCTGCAAGGCGGCACGGATGCCGCGCTGCTCCAGCCCAAGGCCGGTGCACAGGTTGGCAAGGGTATGCTCTACCCGCCTGCCGCCCAGTGCACCCAGCAAAAGCACCTCGTCAAAGCCCTTTTGCGCCGCGAGCTTTGCGGCATACTCGGTATCGGTGTCGTCCTTGACGTGGGGCAACACAACGATATCGTCCGTATTCTGCTGCGGACAGGGAGCGGAATCAAAATCGCCTACAATGATATCCGGCTTGCAGCCCAGCCGTTCGCAGTTGCGGTAGCCCGCATCGCAGGCGATGATAAAATCATCGCTGCGCAGCAGGTGCTTAAGCTCCGGCTGCACCGGGCAGGCGGAAAGGATCACACAACGGGACATTTTATTCTTCCTTCCGTTTTACACTTTCGGGCGCTGCCAGTCCTTGACATCCTTTACCTCGTCGTACATGGCACAGTAGCTGTCGTACCGGGTCTTGGAAAGCTTGCCCTCTGCCAGCGCTGCCCGCACAGCACAGCCTTTTTCGCTGCGGTGGGAGCAGCCGGTAAACTGGCACTGACCCAGATAAGGGCCAAATTCCGGGAAGGCGTGCTCCAGATTCTCCTTGGGGATGAATCCGGCGCGGTTGGCTTCCAGACTGGCAAAGCCCGGGGTGTCGGCAATGCGTCCGCCGTAGGCTTCAAAGATGGTCACCTCACGGGTGGTGTGGCGGCCGCGTCCCAACTTCTGGCTGATGGCACTGGTCTCGCGGGCAGCGTCCGGCAGCAGCGCGTTCAGCAGGGTGGATTTCCCCACACCGGAGTTGCCGCAAAAGGCGCACAGCCTGCCGTTGATCCACTGCTTCACTTCGTCCAGTCCGGCACCGCTTTCGTAGTCGATACGGATAAACGGCAGGGTGGATTTTGCATAGGCGTTTGCCAGAAAATCCGCCTCGGCAAGGTCGCTTTTGGTGCAGACCACCACCGGCTGTACGCCCTTATCCACCGCAATGGCGGAAAGCTTATCCAGCACCAAGGTGCTGGGGGTGGGCTGGGTGGTGCTTGCCACAAGGAACAGCACATCCAGATTTGCCACCGGCGGGCGCACAAAAACGTTTTTGCGGGGGGCGATCTGCGCAATGACTGCCGCACCGTTTTCGGTCTCCAGCGTTACCTCATCCCCTGCCACAGGGGTGATCTTCTGCTTGCGGAAGATGCCGCGGGGCTTACACTCCACGATGCCATCCGGCGTTTTTACATAGTAAAAGCCGCCAATGCCTTTTACGATATAACCGTTCATGCATATCCTCCGTCAGCCCAGCAGCGAGGACCACCAGTCCAGAATACCGCCGCCTGTGGAGCTGCTGCTGGAGCTCGGCTCGCTGCTGCCGCCGGTGCTCTCGCCGCCGGTAGAGCCTTCGCCCGTGGTGCCGGAAGTAGTGCCATCGCCACCCGGCTGCTCCGGTTCCTGTACCGGTGCAGCGCCTGCGCTGACCACAACGTTTACGCGGCTGTTCAGCTTTGCGGTAGCACCTGCCGCCGGGTTCTGGCTGAGCACTGTACCTGCGGGCTGGTCGCTGTATTCTTCGCTCTGGCTACCAAGGCCCAGATGATTCTGCACCAGCAGGGTGCGGGCGTCATCCACGCTCATGCCGGTAAGTGAGGGCACCTTGGTGGTGGTGGACACCTGCGGACGGCTGATATAAAGGATGACCGTAGAGCCTGCCGCTACCTGCGTACCGGCAGCAGGGTCGGTGCGGATGACCGCGCCGGAAGCCACGGTGGTATCCACAGCCTGCGTGACCAACACTGAAACGCCCAGTGCCTTGAGCTGCTGTTCGGCGTCGGTCTGCACATAGTTGGTCAAGTCCGGCACCGTGACATACTGGGTACCCAGACTGACGGTCAGCGTTACGCTCTGACCCTCGCGGACGGTGCGGCCGGACACCGGCGACTGCTTATAGATATAACCGGCAGCATAGTTACTGTTATACTCTTCTTCCCACTCCGGGGAGATCTGGCCGGATGCGATCTGATCTGTGGCCATGGCCTGATCCTTAGTCATGCCGATATAATCTCCAAGGGTGACATCGGCTTTGTTGTTCATCAGGTTGGAGGAATCGTTGAGGATCATCCAGCACAGTGCCATGCAGGCCAGTGCAAAGGCAATGGTGATGCCGAACAATGCCGGCAAAAAGACGGTACGGCGCTTTTTGCCCGACCGGCTCTTGCCGTTTTTGCGGGGGGCTGGCTGTTCGTTCTGACGAATCGCGCGGTTCTGGTTCATGGTACGTTTCACCACCTTTTCGGGTGCTTCTTCTGTAATATACTGATATTCAAATAGCACGGAAGGGTTCTGCACATAGGTATCCAGTGCTTCCAGCATCGCCCGTGCCGAGGGGTAGCGGTTCTGGGGGAGCTTGGCCATGGCTTTTTCGGTGATCTCCACCAGCGCATAGGGCACTTCCGGTGCCAGTTCGTGCAGCGAGCGGGGCTCGTCCGAAATCTGCTTGATGGCGACCTCCACCACATCATCTGCATCAAAGGGCAGATGACCGGAGAGCATCTCGTACATCATGACGCCTACCGAGTAAATGTCGCTGGTGCGGTCGGTCTCGTCCCCTTTTGCCTGCTCTGGGCTGATATAATGCACGCTGCCCATCGCCTTGCCGGCCAGCATCGGGTTATCTGCCCGGGAAATACGGGCAATGCCGAAGTCCATCATGCGCAGCTGGCCGTTATCCAGCAGCATAATATTCTGGGGCTTGATATCCCGGTGCACGACGCCGTTGGCGTGGGCATGCTCCAGCGCCTTGAGGATCTGGGAGATGAAGTGCACGGTCTCCCGGCTGGAAAGCTTGCCGCCCCGCTCGTTGAGGTACTCCCGCAGGGTCATACCGTCCACATACTCCATGACGATATACTGCAGATGGTCGTTGACCGAAACATCGTACACCTTAACGATATTGGGATGGTTCAGCAGCGAGATGGCCTTGGATTCGTTTTTAAAGCGGCGCACAAGATCCGGGTCGTGCATATACTCCTGCCGCAGCACCTTGACCGCCACCACAGTCCCGGCGGGCACAGGGCCGTTCTGCCCCCGCATGACCGCCTTATATACATTGGCCATACCGCCGGAGCCGATCAGCTCCTGCACCTCGTACAGGCCGTCCAGTCTTTTACCGATCAGGTTATCCATGGCGCACCTCCATCGGCTCTATCCCCACCAGCAGGGCGGTGATGTTGTCCGGGCCGCCGTTTTCGTTAGCGGTGCGGATCAGAGCATCCGGCAGGTCGTAAAAAGACCCGCTGCGCAACAGCTGTTCCAGCTGCTCCATAGGCACAGCATTGGTCAGACCGTCCGTGCATAGCAGCAGAACATCCCCTGCCTGCAGCGCCACGGTGGTGAACTCCGGCTCCAGCCGGTAGTCCACGCCCAGTGCCCGGGTAATGATGTTTTTCTGTGGGTGATGCTCTGCCTGCTCCTGCGTGATGGTGCCGCAGTCCACCAGCTCCTGTACATAGGAGTGGTCGTGGGTCAGCTGCGCCAGTTTACCATCCCGGTACAGATAGGCGCGGGAATCGCCCGCGTGGCTCAGATAGGCATTGCCGCCGCGTACCAGAGCGCAGACAGCGGTGGTGCCCATACCGGCCAGAGACTCCTCCCGCAGTGCCTTCTGGAACACATAGCGGTTGGCGCTGAGCAGTGCCTTCTTTAAAAAAGTCTCCTCTTCGCCGGGGATGCACTGGCTGTACTGCTCCTGAAAGCAACGCTCGATGACGCTGCACGCACACTGCGAGGCTTCCCGCCCGCCGCGTGCGCCGCCCATGCCATCGCACACCAGCGCCCAGGCTGCATCGCCGGGCAGCTCCCCGGCACGGTAGTCATCCTGATTGTCCTGCCGGACGCGTCCTACATCCGTTTTTCCTGCAAGTTTCATAGGTTTCTCCCTCTATTTATGCCTTGCCGTTCATTTCGTCGCGGCGTAGCTGGCCGCAGGCGGCACTGATCTCGCTGCCAAGGCGGCGGCGCACTGTAGCGTTTACGCCAAGGCTTTCAAGCTTTTGCTGAAACCGGCGCACATTGGCCGCATCCGTAGCGGAATACGGACTGCCATCCACCGGGTTGATGGGGATCAGATTTACATGCGCGCCCATGCCCCTGATCAGGTCTGCCAATTGCTTTGCGCAGACATCAGAATCATTGACACCGCGCACCATGGAATATTCAAAACTGACCCGGCGGCCGGTGGTCTCCTGATACCGGCGCACCGTCTGGATCAGCTGCTCCACCGGGTAGGCATCGTTGACCGGCATCATGCTGCTGCGGATCTGGTTGGTAGGTGCGTGCAGCGAGATGGAAAGGGTGAGCTGCAGCTTTTTCTCCGCCAGCTGGTCGATCTTAGGCACAAGTCCGCAGGTGGAAAGGCTGATATTGCGCATGCCGATATTGACGCCCTCGGGCGAGGTGATATTTTCCAAAAAGCGCATTACCTCGTCAAAGTTATCCAGCGGCTCGCCGATGCCCATAAGCACGATATGCGAGATACGCTCGCCGATATCCTTTTGGGCGGTGTAGATCTCGGAGCAGATCTCGCCCGCTTCAAGGTTGCGCACCCGCCCAGCCTGCGTGGAGGCGCAGAACCGGCAGCCCATGCGGCAGCCCACCTGCGTGGACACGCATACGGTATTGCCGTAGTGGTAGCGCATGACGACGGTCTCGATGCAGTTGCCGTCCGCCATGCGCAGCAGATACTTCACAGTACCGTCCTTGGCCTCCTGACGACGCTCGATCTGCGGTGCAGCAATATAAAAGGTTTCTTCCAGCTTTGCCAGCAGGGTCTTGGGCTGGTCGGTCATGGCAGAAAATTCGGTGACCAGTTTCTGGTGTACCCAGTGGAAGATCTGCTTTGCCCGGAAGCCCGGCTGCCCCAGAGCTTTCAGCTCTGCGGTCAGCTCTGCCAGCGTCAGGGAAGAAATACAGCGTTTTTGTTCCATTCTGTTCTCCTATAACAGGATACGACCCTCAGAGAGTCGTGGTTATTGCGTTCCGGCGGCTTTTTGCAGCACACACAGGAAAAAACCATCCATGCCGGTGCGGGTGGGCACCGAGAGGCAGCCGTACTCCCCTGCCGTCATTCCGGCGGGCAGCGGCGCATCCGGTGCGCAGACCGTAAATTCCGGGTGACGCTGCAAAAAGGCTGCGATCTGCTGCTGATTTTCTGCCGGGTCGATGGTGCAGGTGGAGTAGACCAGTCGCCCGCCCGCCTTGAGCAGCGCCGCAGCGGTATCCAGAATTGCCGCCTGTGTGGCAAGCAGTTCTGCCTGCCGGGCAGCTTCCAGCTTTTTATAGCGGAGATCCGGCTTTTTTGCCAGAATGCCCAAGCCGCTGCAAGGCACATCCGTCAGGATGCGGTCTGCCATGGGCAGTGCAGGGTTCGGCTTTGTGGCATCGTTGCACAGGGTATGCACCCCGGCAAAGCCCATGCGATCTACCGCGGTGCGGATAAGCCCCACACGGTTTTCTGCCGCATCGCAACTGTACAGTGTTCCTGTGCCCTGCATCTGCTCGGCCAGCAAAATCGTCTTGCCGCCGGGGGCAGCGCACAGGTCCAGCACTGTTTCACCGGGGGCTGCGCCCACGCAAAGGGCTGCCAGCTGACTGGCCTGTCCTTCTACATGGTAGTATCCCTGCCGGAACAGCTCGTTATCTGCCGGGCTGCCCGCGAAATGTGCCAGCACGCTGCCGGGCACGATGCCCTGCCGCACCTCTGCCACACCCTGCTCTGTAAGCAGCGCACACAGCTGCGCAGCGCTGGCCTTGAGGGGGTTTGCACGCAGACTGGTCAGACCGCCATCGGCCTGATAGGTCAGGATGCCCAGTGCTTCATCCGGGTAGTTTTTGTGGAGGAATTCCGCCACATCCCGCCCGGCAGAGCCTAAAACCATCAGGCGCTGGATCTCGTCTGTAAAGACGGCAGCATCTAAATCATAGCCGCAGGCCTTGCGCAGCACGGCGTTGACAAGGCCGGAAGCGCTGGATTTTTTAAAGGTGCGGGTCAGCTTGACCGCTTCGTTCACCGCAGCGGAGACAGGCACCTGCATATAGCGCGCCTGTGCCAGAGCGGCGCGCAGAATCTCCCGCACAGGGGCATCCAGCTTTGCCAGACCCTTGGGCAGAAACTGCTCCAGAATATAGTCCAGCGTGCCGCGATGCTCCAGCACGGTGTAGAAGATGGCACTTGCAAAAGACTTATCCCGGCCTTCCAGCTTCTGGCGCTTGAGCTCTGCGTCCAGCACCAGATTGGAAAAGCCGTCCTGCTCCTGCCGTACCAGTGCGGCAACCGCTGCCGCACGCGGATTTGCGGCCATCAGAGACTATCCCCCGTTTTCAGGCGCAGACCTGCTGCAAAGGCAGTACCGTCCATAGGCTTTTTGCCCTCCGGCACGACCTCCAGCAGTTGGATAGCACCCTCGCCGCAGGCTATGGTCAGGGGCTTTGTAGCAAGCACAGTGCCGGGGATTTCACCGTTGGCGGCAGCCACGCGGCAGGACATCACCTTGAGCTTTTTGCCGCCGGAGGTGATGAACCATGCACCCGGCCAAGGGTTCATGCCGCGCACCCAGTTATGGATATGGGTGGCAGTGTCAGTCAGGTGGAACTCTGCCATCTCCTTGTTCAGCATGGGGGCAAGGGTGGCGTTTTCGTGGTCTTGCGGCACAGCCGTCAGGGTGCCTGCAGCGATCTGGGGAATGGTCTCACACAGAGCTTCGGCACCCACAGCGGTAACGCGGTCGAACAGTTCGCCGCTGGTCTCCTCGGGGTCGATGGTGATTTTTTTGCAGTACAGCACATCGCCGGTATCCAGACCCTCATCCATCTGCATGATGGAAACGCCGGTCTCGGCGTCACCGTTCAGCACCGACCACTGTACCGGGGCGCTGCCGCGATATTTCGGCAGCAGCGAAACGTGCAGGTTGATGCAGCCATAGCGGGGCATTTCCAGCACGGACTTCGGCAGAATGCAGCCATAGGCCACCACCACGATCAGCTCCGGGGCAAGAGCGCGGATGTTTTCATCCTCGCTGCCGTCCCGCAGGGTGCGGGGCTGGAACACAGGCGTGCCGTGCGCCAGCGCAACCTCCTTGACCGGCGGTGCGGTCAGCACCTGCTTGCGGCCGACGGGCTTATCCCGCCGGGTGTACACAGCACAGATATCGTGCCCGGCAGCATACAGGGCTTTCAGGCACTCGGCGGCAATATCCGGCGTGCCCATGAACAAAATGCGCATCAGTTGTTTCCTTTCGCTTCGCGGGCGGCCTTTTTGCCTTCCTCGGTATCCTCGTAGAAGTACTCGCTGGACTCCATGATGGTGATGCCGTCCAGATGGTCGTTCTCGTGCTGGATGCAACGGCCCAGCAGACCGTCGGCTTCCAGCTCGAACCACTCGCCGTTGCGATCCTGTGCACGCACCTTGACGGCAACGGGGCGGGTCACAGCGCCGTTGTGCCCCGGGAAGGACAGGCAGCCCTCGTAGGCAGTCTCTTCCTCCTCAGAAACAGTGAGGATCTCGGGGTTGACAAAATCAATGAACTTGTACTCGTAATCCTCGGGAATCTCCTCCGGGGCGTCGGTGGTGTCCCACACCACGAACAGGCGGCGCATCATACCCACCTGCGGACCGGCCAGACCTACGCCGTCGGCGGCGATCATAGTCTCGCGCATATCGTCCAGCAGAGTAGCCAGACGGTCGTCAAAATTGGTCACGGGGCGGCAGACTTTGTTCAGGATGGGGTCGCCTTCTTTAACAATATTACGGATAGCCATAATGGTACCTCCAGTTTTATCAGATGTCGCCGTCCGAGTGCAGGTCTACGATGACCGATGCACGGGACGGCAGTTTTTCTTTTTCATACAGTGCCAGCGTGCTGCGCACGAGGTCGCGGAAGCGGCGGTCGTTGCGGCACTTAACGGTAAGCTTATAGCGGTAGGTGTCGTTGATCTTTTCAATGCTGCCGGGCGTAGGGCCCAGAATGCGCAGCGGCAGATCCGGCTGCTTGGCCGCCTGCTGCCCTAAAAGCGCCGAGAAACGGGCAGCGGCACGCGCCACCTCATTCTCCTTTGCACCGGCAAAGCCGATGACGCACAGCCCGCAGAAAGGCGGGTACAAGCCGAGCTTGCGGTAGGCGATCTCCTGCTCGTAGAAGGCGTCGTAATCCTGTGCAGCAGCAAGGGTGAGCACTGGGTTGTCCGGGTCGGTGGTCTGGATGATGGCAAAGCCGGGCTCTTTTGCGCGGCCGCTGCGTCCCACCACCTGTGTGATCAGGCTGAACACGTTCTCGTATGCCCGGAAGCCCTGCGCAAACAGCAGCGAATCAATGCCCAGTACACCCACAAGGGTCACGTCCTCGAAGTCCAGCCCTTTTGCCACCATCTGGGTGCCCACCATGATGTCATATTCATGCGCTGCAAATTTGGCAAGCAGCTTTTCGTGGGCGTCCTTGGCGGCGGTAGAGTCCTGATCCATGCGCAGCACCCGCGCCTCCGGGAAGAGCTTTGCCAGTTCCTCTTCGGCCTTCTGGGTGCCAAAGCCCCGGTACTGCAGCTTGCCGCCGCAGGCCGGGCAAAGGGTGGGCGGCGGCTCCTGCTGGGAGCCACAGTAGTGGCACATCACCTTATGCGCTGATTTGTGGTACACCATGGGCACGCTGCACTTGGGGCATTTGAGCACCTCGCGGCAGTCCTCGCACTGGGCAATGGTCTGATAGCCCCGGCGGTTGAGCAGAAGGATAGTCTGCTTTTCCGCTTCCAGATTGCGGCGGATGGCGTCCTCCAGCGCAAGGCTGATCTCCCGGGGGTTGCCCGCTGCCAGCTCTGCCCGCATATCCACGATCTGCACGCTGGGCAGCGGATTGCCGCCGTAACGCTTGGTCAGCCGCACCAGCTGAGTGCGGCCATTCTGCGCAGCATAAAAGCTCTCGGTGCTGGGGGTGGCGCTGGCCAGAAGCAGCAGAGCGCCGTTTTCGGCGGCACGCTGCCGGGCGACCTCGTGGGCAGAGTAGCGTGGTGCGGATTCCGACCGGTAGGTGTGCTCCTGCTCTTCGTCAATGATGATAAGGCCGATGTTTTCCAGCGGCGAAAACACCGCGCTGCGGGTGCCGACCACGATATCTGCGCCGCCATCCTGAATCATCTGCCATTGCAGCAGACGCTCGGTGTGGTTGAGTGCGGAATGCTGCACCGCCACGCGGCGGCCGAATTGTCCTTTGAGCCTCAGGATCATCTGCGGGGTCAGGCTGATCTCCGGCACCAACACCAGCGCCTTGCGGCCAAGTTCCAGACAGCGGGCAATCAATTTTAAAAATACCAGCGTCTTGCCGCTGCCTGTAACGCCGTAGAGCAGCGCCGAATGGGGTGCGGTATCTTCTAGCTTAGGCAGCAACGTGTCGTAGGCAGACTGCTGCTGCTCTGTGAGGGTAATGGGATCGTTGCGCAGCGGAATGGAGGCGTACAGGTCGATGGACTTATTCACCTTGCTGCATTCCAGCACACCCTTGGTGCACAGATTATCCAGCACCGCGCGGCTGATGCCTTTATCCTCCAACTCGTTCAGGGTGCGAGGACCGCCGCTCAGCAGCGCCACCGCTGCCAGCTGTTTTGCCGTAGGCTTTGGCTTTTGCGGCAGCGTGCTCACAAGCTTATAGGCGTTTTCGGTGTGACGGGTAAGCTGCTTTTGCAGCACCGGGGTCACACCGTCTGCCGCCACGGCGGGCTTATACTGCGCACCATACGGAATGACCGCCTTGACGGCCTCGTAGTAGGTGCAGAAGGTGCGCTCCTTTAAAAAATGCACCAGCCGCAGCAACTCCGGTGTCAGACAGGCCGAGGCCGGGGCTACATCGAACAGATATTTCAGCTTGGAGTGCTCCGGCTCGGCATCGCAGGCCAGTACCACGCCCATGCGGGCGCGGCTGCCCTTGCCAAAGGGCACCAGCACCATACTGCCCAGACGCACCGCATTCTGGTGCTCCGGCAGAACAGCGTAGGTATACAGCTTATCAAAATGGAAGGTCGCATTGCTGACGGCAACGCCTACCGTCTTGGGCATTCGTCCAACTCCTTCAACGCTTGATTTTTAGCCTTGCAGCCCGGCGCGCTGGCAGATGACCTGATACAGCTCTGCGGCGCAAGGCTCGATCTGATTATTGACCAGCTTTACGGTAAACTTATCCTGCTCGGCCAGCTCCTGCCGGGCAGTGGCGAGACGTTCCTGAATGCTTTCCTCAGTCTCGGTGCCGCGGCCGCGCAGACGATGTTCCAGCTCCTCCACAGAGGGCGGCAGCAGGAACACAGTGGTAGCGCCCGGGAACATCCTGCGGATATTGGCAGCGCCATGCACATCGATGACCAGCACGACCACCTTACCGGCTTCCAGCCGCTTTTCCACCTCAGACTTCAGGGTGCCGTAGTAGTTGCCGTTATAGAAGTTGTGCTCCACCACCTGATCGTTTTCCATCAGCTGCTGGAACTGCTCGCGGGTGCGGTAGTAGTAGTCCACACCCTCCTGCTCGCCGGGGCGCGGGGTGCGGGTGGTGGCAGAGACGGTCTTTTCGATCTCGGGGTGTGCCTCGCGCAGTGCCTTGACCACGCTGTCCTTACCAGTACCGGCTGCACCGGAAACTACAAACAGAAATTTATCATTCGCCATGAGATACTTCTTCCTCCATTGATGTTCTGCCCTCCTGCCCTGCGGCGCGGCTTGCCACCGTTTCGGGCTGAAGAGCGGACAGCACGACGTGATCGGAGTCCATGATGAGCACAGCCCGGGTGCTGCGGCCATAAGAGGCATCGATCAGCATCCCCCGCTCGCGCGCTTCCTTCACCAGACGCTTGACCGGTGCAGAGTCCGGGCTGACGACTGCCACCACGCGCCCTGCACTGACCATATTGCCAAAGCCGATGTTGATGAGTTTCATAGGCTCCTCCACAACATATTATTCCAGATTCTGGATCTGCTCGCGGATCTTTTCGATCTCCGCCTTCATATCCACCACAATGCGTGTGATATCCAGATCCTGACACTTGGAGCCGATGGTGTTGGTCTCGCGGTTCAGCTCTTGCGTCAGGAAATCCAGCTTGCGGCCCACGGGCTCGTCCAGCTGCAGAATATCGCGGTACTGCGCAATGTGGCTGCGCAGACGGACAGTCTCCTCATCCACGGCGGTCTTATCACCAAAGATGGCGGCTTCGGTCAGCACACGGGCGTCATCAATGTCACGATCCTGCAGGATGACCTTGAGTTTCTCGTACAGGCGGTTGGTGTAGTTTTCTACCCGGCCTGCACTCAGGCTCTCCACCTTGCCGACGCACTGTTCCAGAAACACAAGACGGCTTTCCACGTCTGCCTTCATCTTGGCACCCTCGGCAGCGCGCATCTCCACAAAACGATCCAGCGCCTGCGCGGTAACGGCAGACACATCCTGCCACAGCTGTTCCTCGTCCACATCGGCGTGGCGGGTGGTCAGCACATCCGGGAAGCGGGTCAGAACGGCGGTGGACACATCATTTTTGACCCCCAGCTGCTCGGACAGGTCCCGCATGGCCTGCTGATAGCTGCGGGCAAGCTCCATGTTGACGGCGACCACGGTATCCGCTGCGTCCACATTCTGCACGGTCATGCTAAGCTCTACCTTGCCACGGGAGATCCGCTGGTTGAGCTGTTTTTTCAGGCGGCTGTCCAGAGAACTGCAGGTGCGCGGGATGCGGGAGGAATACTCGAAATAGCGGGAGTTCACGCTGCGCAGCTCCACAGTGATCTCGCGGCCATTGAGCACGGCAGTCCCCCTGCCGAAACCGGTCATGCTTAAGATCATACTAGCTCCTATTCTTTTGCGGTTTAACTTCGGTTTTTCTGTATAGGTATCCGCTTTGGGCACACAAGCCCATGTTACGATACATATAGCATCATTTTACTATTCTTTTCTGAAAAATTCAAGGTGCAGACTGCATCCGCGCAAAAAACACAATTCCCATTTTTACTGCTGCGCAGTCAAAATAACATGACTGCGGCAGTTACTGCCTTTTAGCAGCTTTTCGCTGTAAAAATTATAACCCCGCGTTTTCACGCAGGGTTATAACATCAGTTCGTCTTATAAACGCAGGTCACACTGGTTTGCAGGATATCTGCATTGAGCAGCGTGCGCTCCACCCAATGGATGTTGTCGGCAATGGTATCCAGAGAGACCTCGTATTCCTTGGCAATGCTTTCCATCGTGCGGTACTCGTAGCGATAGATCAAGGTCAGGATAAGTTTATCCATCATGGAGATTTTGGTAAAGTGGGTCTTGCGTTTGTGCTCCTGACGGTAAGCCTCATGCAGGGCCTGGAGCATCCGGTCAAATTCCAGCTTTGAAATGCCAAAATACAGTTGATAATCCTGCTCCTGAAACTCAGCAATGCGCTGCTCCGGGATGCTTCGCATAGCATTTTCCTCCACATCATTTGTTGTATTGTACGGCTATACCAATCATTATAAAAGGTATTGGGCGGCAAGTCAATGTGTAAGCAGAAGTTTTTCCGGTATTACGCGACAGAGTGCGCCCTGCACCTTTGCCGACTGCACAAAAAAGGGCTGCCGCACAGCATTTTGTGCAGCAGCCCTGAAAGGGACTTATTTATCAGACAGGATGGGACTGGTTGGTGTAGTCCACATGATCACCGTCCACGCCCTGCTTTTTGGCATTGCGCTTATCGAAGAACTTGGGTGCGACCTGCGGGAACATTGCGTAGGTCAGAACGTCCTCTTCCTGCGTTGCCCACTTAGCAGCTTCGGCCTTCAGCTTGTCCATCTCGGGAGCAAGCGTGTCGGCAAAGCGGCAGGTAATGGGCTGCTCGTCGCCAAGGATCTTCTTGGTGAACTCGGGCTTGATGGGAGCGGGAGTCTTGCCGTAGTCGCCGTGGACCAGACCCTTAAACTCCTTGGTAACCATCTTGTAGCGCTCGCCCAGGATGACGTTGAACACGGCCTGCGTGCCAACGATCTGGCTGGTGGGGGTGACCAGCGGCGGATAGCCTGCATCCTCACGGACGCGGGGGATCTCGGCCAGCACTTCGTCCAGCTTATCTTCCTTACCGGCATCCTTCAGCTGCTTGAGCATGTTGGAGAACATGCCGCCCGGCACCTGATACAGCAGGGTGTTGGCGTCCACGCCCAGGCTCTTGGGGCTGATCTGACCGTTGGCGATGTACTTTTCGCGCAGCTTTGCAAAGTAAGCGCGCACGACGTTCAGCTGCTTCAGATCCAGACCGGTGTCGTAATCGGTGCCCTGCAGGGCAGCCACCAAGCTCTCGGTGGGCATGTGGCTGGTGCCAAGGCTCAGGGGGCTCATGGCGGTATCAATGATGTCGGCACCTGCCTCGATGCCCTTGAGGATGGACATGGAAGCCAGACCAGCAGTGTAGTGGCTGTGGATATCCACAGGGATGCTGACGGTCTCCTTCAGCTTCTTGACCAGATCATAGCAGGTATAGGGGGTGAGCAGACCGGCCATATCCTTGATGCAGATGGAGTTTGCGCCCATCTCTTCCAGAGTCTTAGCGTAGGCTGCAAAGTACTCGTTGTTGTGCACAGGGCTCAGGGTGTAGCTGATGCAGCCCTGCACATGAGCGCCTTCCTTGTTGGCAGACTTGATGGCGGTCTGCAGGTTGCGGGGGTCGTTC